>SDBT01009106.1_pt1 | contig 16138 bp, 30 predicted proteins | sample 2277101 | NCBI WGS metagenome assembly SDBT01 (sample SAMN10404973, study PRJNA504765) | marine sediment metagenome | isolation source: marine sediment core GS10_PC15, 103 cmbsf | place: Arctic Ocean: Southern Knipovich Ridge | collected 2010 | reverse complement strand
ATCCAGTACTGTTTCTTAATAGTCTCAAGTTCATCAATAATTTTCATCTGTGATGCTACTGCACCTTGGGCTTCTTCATACAATCTTGATGTAGCAGACTCACGAATTTCCTTTAGGTGTCTGCGATATGTTCTTCCTACCATCTTGTGTCCATGACTACAGAGATGCTCTACTGCCTCTTTCTCTGAGGAGTACATGATGTCTACCTCAATACATGCCAATTGTAGGACAGTTAATGACTTCATTCGTACCTATTACTGTCCACACACTTACTCATAAGTGGTACATTTGTGTCGTGTTTGTGACAGAGTATGCCTGATAGGTACAGCATTAGTTCTGATGAGTACAGTAATAGTTCCACGCTCAGATCAGATAACGTATCGATGTCCTTCTCATCATTGCGTTGAAATAGAATATGTGTCCAGGTTCTCACTCTCACTCCAAGCATCTCAGGGACTTGGTCTTATTGATTGAGTTCTTTACCTCCATCTACTGAGTCAGATTGCTACTAGAGATTAATCCCCAGACAGTCTGTTATGATTCTTTGAGTTAATAAAATGTAGCCCTGACTGCTAATCAGGGCAGTTTGTATGTATAGAGTTGAAGACTTGAATAGCATCTTCATTGATTCTAGCACTTAGTTACAGGTGATACATTCTAAAAACAGTTTCTCTTTTTCTTCTCTAGTCATTGGGGGGTCTGAGTTAATTTCGTCTTTCATGTAGCATGTTTTACAGCAAGGGAATCCTGCGTCATTTGTTTCTTCAGAGCCTGGCACTTCTCTGACATCATCATATTTTCCACAGATATTGCATTGAATTGACATGTTGTTTTTAGAAATACCATGTTAATATTGTTTTAAAGAATTGCGAGCCATAGCTTCGTTCCCTCAATCAGATTACGATCCTGACATTGGCATCTAGACTATGACTCTATCAAGCCTCCCAGTACCATCGCGTGTAGGACTGCTCAAGTCCATTAGAGCTCGAATGGGTTAGGGCTAACGAGATACCTTAGTTTAGAAAATCCATGTTAATATGGTTTACTGGTGACACCTAGTTGGTCAGTCTTCTCTCTGTGCTGATGTCTGATGTGATGCTTGAGTCCTACAAGGTCTCTGGTGATGATGCAGAACCAGCATTGATACTGTGTCTTCATTGTTCTGCCTCATCCTTGCATTTCTGACAGCATTTGATATCCACAGGTACTGTTTCATCATTGACTGCTGATACTGGCATTGCAAAATTTGTGATAGTTGTAGCTTTTACTTCCTGACAAATCCAGCACATGTTTTGGTCAAATACTTTGCACTTCATGCTTTCAAATCTTCATTGTAAACACACCATCCAATTTTATCATAGACTCTAAGTTCAATCACTTTGCCAACTAATGTATAAAATACATGCTTCATATCCCAGATGCCTCCTTCTTGAGTCTCATGACCTCATCTTTCAGAGCATCTCTCAGCTTCATTCCTTTCTTTATCATATCTCTCACTTCATCCAAGAGTCTGATGGATTTCTCTAATTGTGTCAGAGTCATTTTAGACCTCCTTTTCCATCATAGATATGGCAGTCACATTGACATTTGATTCTATGACCATGCTTGTTGAAAGATCCCTTACATCCTCTTTTTGCGTGTTCATGTCTTGCTAGATGACATGATGCAGATATGGTTCTTTCATCTTCTACAAGAGTCATGATGAACTCATTGTGAATGTCCAGGAGCTAGCAGATGTCGCAGTTCCTTGTCCCCAGTTAGAATTTGGATAGTATGCTTGAATTATTATTTTGCTTGGCATCTCTTTTTGTTCAATGTACTTCTTGATTAACTCGTAAGCTTGGTTAATTTGAGCCATTAGCATAGTGGCATTCTCATCTTTGTTCTTGTCGGGATGGAACTTGATGGCCAGGAGCCTATATTGTATCTGGAGGTCTCCAGGTGATATGTTTCCATGAACCTGTAGTAGTTTGAAAGCTTGTTCCAGATTCAAGTCATTGATTCTGGAGTTCTGTTTCTAATATCCTTTCCATCAACTGAGACCTGGTTTTCATCTTTGAGTATTGTATGCCACTTTTTGTCATTTGGCATCAGCTTGTTGATCTTCCTGATCTCAGAGTTCTCTGGATGATAATTCATCAAAGCTCCCCATCTCATGTTGGGTATCTTTGGCATGAAATCATTGATGTCTCTCATACTGGTTTACCTCTCAGCTTACGCCAGAAGTCTCGGATTTCTACTCTGAATTTTACAAATGGATATGCTGCTGGATTTGGTCTGATTTCTGGATGTGCATTCTCATAGTGAACCCACATATCTAATTGACCAAGTGGAGTGTAATAATTACATTCCATGCAGAGCATTATGCTGGGGCCTTCCAGCCTGTTTTAACCATATACTCTGGAATTGGAGTGTTGAAATCTTGAGAGATAATTATTGATAGCCATCTCAGTGACCACAATTCTGCTGCTTTCATGATGTCAAAGTCTTTTACTTTCATGGTAAATCTACTGTCAGTCCACAATCACACTGTAAAAACTTTTGAGCATAAATTGATGGACTGAATCTTCCAGAGTCAAATACGTGATTGTGTTCCAATTCTCATAACTTCCTTTCTAATATTGTCCCATCTTCCCTCACTAATTAATGCCTCCTTGATTAACTGAAAATTTTGATTAAGTCTTTGGGCTCTCTTCTGGGCCATGGACTGTCCTCTTTTAGCAAATGTCTCATTTCCCCTATGAGTGAGCCATCCTTCAGAGAGCATATCATAGATGATTGGATTCAGTTTAGCCTCTTTAGGATAGATGAGATGATGACAATTACCAAGCCCCAAACAGAGTTCAACTAGGAATGTGTCTTCTCTGTATTTCCACATACAGCCTAGTTGATGTTGCAACTGTCTCTCACCTGTTGGGAGGAAGACAAGCTTTCCTCCATAACAATCATCACAGACTACATTTAGAAGACCAGTTGGCATTAATTTCTTTGCTCTGGAGGGGGAACTCTTCCAAGTAATTTCATTAGTATTCCATCTTCAGTGGATTCATAGATAAAAGCCTCATTATTTCTAGCTACCAGTCCCTCTCCTCCTGCCTTGAGCTTCATGCTCTTGCTCATTGCCAGAGTTGTAAGTCTGATATTGTGTTCCCTGGACCCAGTTCTGATCAAGATCAGAGTTTCAAATGTCTCTTCAGTTGCCAAGTAGATATCTATCATGATTCCTCTGTACTGGAATCGTTTGATTTTATCACCAAGTAGAAATTGCTTGTCATCTGGAGATGTGTCTCGGTCTGGTTGATGCAACCAGGAGATGCATTTATTGAGACTCGGTTCTCCAAACAGGTATTCTGACTCTGGTTTTAGGATAGCTACAATGTCAATATCTCCTACATTCTCACAGAGTCTTCTGATGGAACCACAGATTTTCCAATTGGTGAAATGTCGTTCTAGATTTCCTTCTCCATAAAGAAGGTCTCCTGCAATCAAGCCAGCTTCTTCTAATTTCATTGCTCTAAAGCCTCACAGTATGGACACTCAATTAACACTTTGGCACAGATAGTGCAAAAATACTCTGCTGAATCTGGCTCTCCCTGATGTCTGATGTGGGGATCTTCCTTGTGATGAGTGTGGTCAGCCACCAAATTGATTCATCCTGTCTTGCTGATGATATTTGTAGTGTAAGTCTAGTTCATTCTCTATGTCATCAAAACTGTCGTTTACTTGTGCCTCAAATACAAACAGCTTGATAGCAAGAAATAGAAGTATAGCCAGTATAGTAAAAAAAAGGGAGTTGGAGGTCATGGTGAGGTTCCACAGATTGCTCTCTCATAGGCATTTGGGAATTGCATATCACGTCCACTGCATTTGACTTGTTGCTCTTCTGTCCATTCTGCTTCTGGAGTCATACTCCATCCATTGACAGGTAGTTCACCACCACCTTCTGAGGAGTTATTTGCACCACTTCTGTAGTACGTTTGCTTACCTTCTCCAATTCCAGTGTCATTCATCTCCAGCAGGGCATCTTCTGTGATTCCCAATTGCTCATTTGTGCAAGGAGGAACTTGTTGATGCTTGAACTGAATTGTAACTCTGTCAGAGTTGCAGATGATCTCATGTGATTCCCATTCTGCATCTTTCATATCGTGGATAGATGCCTGATCTGGTTGAGTTGGTACTACAGACCAGTATTCTTCATCAATGATTGCACGCTCTCCATGTGGAACCTCAACAACACCGAACCATGATTGTCTTGATAGTATGTCACCTTCCTGACGGTCATCTCCAAGGATTGGTAAGAGTGTTGCTTCAGCATGGCATCTCTCAATAGCTATATCCAAAGGACTGGCAGAGCCAGTTTTTGGCGTTGTTAGGATCTCATCATATCCAGAAGTGTAAAAGGAACCATAGTTCTGGATGCCTCTGGATTGTGCTAATCCTTCAAAGCATTCCTTGAGTTCTTGGAGTTTGTAGAGTTCATCTTGTTGGTCGTATATTGTAGGAGGATGCTCTTCATAGTATTGGAGTTTCTTCTCAAACATGTTGAGGTCTGCTGGCTTTGTCTTAATGAATTCAGGTGATGGAGGTTTGTCCTTTAGTGGATAACAAGTGACACCATCTTCATCCAGGTAGAATCTCTCTGGACATAGTGTGACATCTGGAGGACTGAGTCCAAACTCTGAAAGTAGTTCGTCCTGCCAAGCAGTGCCATTCTGTCCTAGATAGAACCTGAATGTCATTGTGTACTCTAAGACATTGTCTGAGAGTTCTGTTAGTTGCTTCTTGTGATCCTGACCAGTAATGTTGTCAGGTATTGGAAGCTTGATTGTCTCCTCATAGAAGTCACCATATGCCAGATTCCATCCATAAGCAAAGACAGATGCAATGATGATCAGTATTATGATTGTTATTGCTTTGTTCATTGAGAATGTTCCATTTGAGAATTCTAAGAAGACATCTAATGATGATTGTTGATTGAGTTGTTAAATTAAACTCCTGGGGAAGCCAAAAGAGCAGCGACTCTCATCTAATCCCCCCCAGGAATAATGAATCTTCGCAATAGTATTGCGCACTATACTTTGAACTAACTTGTTTAAGGGTTCTCTAGTTGAGGAATTTCATCTAATAGATCCAATGACTCAACACAATATTTCAATGCATGATTAGTTTCCATGTAGATTTGAATTCTTGAGGAAGTAATAAGTAGCTTTGTCAGTTTTGATAAACAGAGGCTAGACCTTCCTGGCACATCCTAGCATGGGTTTGTGTCAGGAAACGTCTAAATTGGTACTCACTTTGATGAATACTTCTTTTAGAGAATTATCGCGACCTTAATACTGGTTTGAGAAACATTTTTGCTGGAAGTATCAATTGTTTTAAGCATCTTGGACACTTGCCTTCTCTGGCTCCAGTGTCAGCACCATCCTTTCCCAAGACTGGAGTGGCAGTCTTTTTGACTATCTGTAAAAGTTCTTCAAACATTGGAATATGACAGTTCCAACACTTGGTCACTGTCCTAGCTTCAAAGATCCATTCGCACCTGTAGCAGAAGCAGAGCCATTCGCTGCTCTCTGATTCCTTTTGCTTGACTCTATAGCTTCCACACTCTGGACACTGGATTCCATAGAACCCATCCAGTAGGGCCTCATCTCTGGTCTTATGATCAAAGATTCCCAATACTTTCTTTACAACTCCCAAGACAATCTTCATGGCTTGCTTGGAGGTCATCAGGTCTTGGTTCTTCTTTGACTTTGTTACCTTTTTTTCTAGCTTGATGATTTCCTTTGTTACTTTATTGAGATCTTTCCTAGTTGAGACATACAATTCCTTGGTCTTTTCGGGCAAGAGTTCCAGGACAGGAGTTGATGCCTTGTCAAAGAATTTCTGGGCTTCTGCCATTCTGTTGGAGCCAAAGAGTTTGATTTGTGATACGTACATTCCTGCTGCATAATTGTTGGTAGACCCAACTACAGCCATCACCAGCTTGAGCTGTGCATAAAGTGGGACACTCTGTCTGTCATCAATGAACTGGTCTGCCAGCATTATGGTTGCCCTCATTCGTAAATTAGTTTCTTCATACTCAAGTAATTGCTTATTATCCAGCAGTGAGAGGATGTGAGATGACTTTGCTTTGTTTCTATAATCTTTTAAAAAATCCATTTGTTGAATAATGGTATCAAGAATTGGCTTGTTTTCTTGCTCAAAATCAGCGATCGTGTTGGAACTATTCATGCGATACTCAGTATCGCATACCTCATTTTCTCTGTATCTATCATTGATCCTAGAGTCATTCTTGTATTTATATCCTAACACCATATGGACGTATGAGAGGGTACTTTCATGCACTCCCAAGCCTCTGAGCTCAGATTTGATGTAAGATGATATCTGGCCCACAGAATCCACTACGGTTGTTCGTTTCAATTCTACTTCCAGATCATGCTGTTTCTCCAGGTTATCAGCCCACAGGACAATGACATCCTTCTTTGGAGCGTTGCTGGAATAGAGATTTCTAAGATAACTATCAGGTTTTTGAATTTGTTCTTTGAGCCAAAGCTCATCATTCTTTAGTTTCTCCAGTTCCTCACTTGGAGAAATTTTAGGTTCCTCTACAGTCTTCGCTACCAATTTAGACATCTAGGCTGTCTTACGTAAGACAACTCTCTACAAAAACTATTCTGTGTGAGAAAAATTGAGTAACTAGGCAACTTCTTTGGATGATAATTCGTGATTGTGACCACTGGATGCAGAGGGCATCTGGTTATAGGTCTCTGTCTGCCTTTTGGCATATTCTCCTGAGACATTTCTCAGAATGATAAAGTAGTCACATTTGATGCAGAATATCTCGTAGTTCATGAGAACATCTTCTCCATAATGTACTGCACTACAGGGACAGTCACTGCATTTCCAAGGCACTTGTATCTCTGAGTGTCTGATACTCCCTCAGTGTATCCATCTGGAAATCCTTGGAGCCTCTCACATTCTACTGGAGTAAGCCTCCTAATCTTGGCCCCATTGGTCAGGAACTTCTCCATTCCAGCTGCTGATGTGACACAGTTTGCTAGTCCATCATCTCTTGCAACCAATTCTTTTCCTCTTCTAGGATCTTTCTTTCCTTTGGAGTCTCTTCTCAGTTTGATTGACTCTTCGGTTCTTCTTTCTGTCAGCATCACCATTGTTCTCTGACCATGATTGTCTGGGCCTTTCCAGTAGTTTGCATCAATTGCCAGACTCTCATCTGCTGTCTCTCGTAGCTTGTCATGATCTTTAACAGCTATCTTGGTAATCATTGGAACATGACCTCCACCAGTTCCCATAGATTCTGTCAAAGCTGGAGACTGTTCTTTCATAACTGTAGCATGATCTTGTGTGGAACTCACACAATACAAGCCTGTCTTAGAACCATAACCTCCTGATACTGCCCTGAGACTTCGAGCTAGACCATCAGGATCATAGATTCTCCCTGTGTCATGCTCTGTAGTGTTGAGTTGTCTCAGGTTGTTTTTTCCAGGAGTTCCTTTGTCGATTTCGCCGAGAGGAAATACTTGTCTGCTACTTTTTCCTCTAAGATGTCCGATAATGAAGATACGCTCCCTGTTTTGTGGAACATGGTATTTGCTATTGAGCATCTGCCATTCTGCATCATACCCAAGTTCATCCAGCGTTGAGAGAATGACTGCGAAAGTTCTCCCTGAATCGTGAGAAAGGAGTCCTTTAACGTTTTCAAGTAGCAGTAGCTCAGGTCTTGTCTGCTTAGCAATCCTAGCAATTTCAAAAAATAATTCGCCTCTTGGCTCTTTAAAGCCGAGCCGCTTTCCAGCAATCGAGAAAGTCGGACAAGGGAATCCAGCAGTGAGACAGTCGAATTTGGGGAGTTCTGCTGGCTTGATTTCTCTGACATCGTGCCAGATTTTGACCCCTGGAAATTGTCTAGAGAAGATTGTTCTGGCATACTTGTCGATTTCACATGCTCCAACTGTTCTGTGTCCAAGTCTTTTGGCTGCAAGATCAAAGCCTCCAATTCCAGAGAAGAGTGAGAAGATGTTCATTCAGGCGAACATCCTCTTCCTGGCAGACAGCATATTGGCACATTTTTTATCACAGCATTCTTGAGTTGGATGCCCTGATACAAAGTCTTTGTCACAGAACCCACAGTGATGGGGGTAGGTACTGCTCATAGTACCCACTCATCAATGAACTTGTCAATCAACTGTCGTCTTCCCTGACCGTTGAAACCACATTCTGCTACAGCATTATGGAGTTTGGCATTGAAGTGCTTCATTTCCCAGTTAAAGACACTAGTATGTGAGAGTCTGCGAGCCCTCTCACTTTCCAGCTTGTTGAGCCAGTCTCTTACTTCTGGGTCAATCTCATCATCAAGATAGTATTCGATGGCTTTCTGTCTGTACTCGAAGATCTCCTCATCAAGTGCATCATCTGTCCATGTTGTGATGTCAGTGGTCATGCTACTATCATCTCCTCTTTGACGTCAAGTTCTTGCCAGTCTGGGTCTCCATCAGCCCATCCAAAGGACATGTTCTCCAAGTTATGGACTTTGTTTCTGTGCTTGTTGAATCCTGTGTTGAACTTTGTCAGCACCTTGCAGTCATCAACTCCACACTGATAGATGAGAGCTTTGTCACCATTCTTGAAAGTGAATCCTCCAATAGGACCCATTTCTAGCTGTCTCTTCCATGTCTTGCCATCATCATGTGAGATTTTGGTGTATGCTGGAACAGATTTTTTGTCAGTCATTGATGTTCACCTTTAATGCTTTTGCTAACTCCTGGTTTAGGACAAAGGAGAAGCTCACGCTTTTTTCTGATTGTCTGAGGAGTTCAGCTTGTTTGTTTCTGAGTCTCTTTATTAATTTCTCATGTAGTACTATAGTTACTCTTGCCATTACTTCACCTCCTTTTGAATTTTCAATGCCTTGATTACAGCATCAAGTCTGTTGAGACTTGGGTCTTCAGCTTGGAGTCTGTCTGCAATTATGCCAGCTTCTCCAGCTAATTTGAGTAGTGCTTTCATCAGGATCTATTCTCCTTGTTGATTCTGTCAAGTGTTTTTTTAGATGCTTTGTTCATCTCTTTTGTTGCAGACACAAGATGGTCTTTGAGAATACAATAGTGTGTGAAAGTATTGAAGACATCAAACTTCTTGGTAGTAGACTCTAGATTTTTCACAATTTTTCTGATTGTTTTGAGGTCATCTCTAATCAGTAAGAAATGCTCTTGTTGGGCTCCATTGTATGGCAATAGGCGTCTGTTCACCTTTCTTTTAGTAGCCATCAGTCGCACTCCTGTAGAGTATACCAAGGCTCTACGCTCTGACGTTTGATGATGAATTTTTTGTCACTGATTTGGATGACATCGTTTGGAGCAAAAACGTAATCGGTAGTTAGTTTGTGTTCCATTAGGCATCCCTCGAATGTAATGTTACCACAGTATGTCCCTCAACACTATCTAAGGTTGCAACAAAAGTCTGTCCATCTGTGATTTGTTTGGCTGTTTTGCCAAATACTTTAATTTCTAAATTTGTGTTCATATGCTTTCCCTATTTACCTATCTGCATACTTGCATATATCAATTACTCAAAAATCATATTTTTACATATAAGGTGAAGTGGTCACTTTAGGGAAAGCATCTCAAAACATGAGTATGGGCTGAAATACTTCGTGACCACTCTGATTATTGAGTCTCAGACATGATCTTAAACATTACTAATCCATCTCATTTACCAATTTTATCAATCTTTTTCGATTAGATTTCTTCCATCTCTTCAGTTTTGAGACTGCATCATGGCATGATGCATGGAGACATCTGAATCTTTTTGGGTTCTTCCTGATAATTGGCTCCAGATATCGGTAGTATGCCAGTCTATCTTTTGGGTTGGATTTGCCAGCACCAAAGTCTCGGTAGGTTTTTTCTCCTGGAATGTAGCCTCTATGATGCATCAGGAATCCCTTCCCATCAATGCATTTGCGTTGACAGAGCCAGCATCTGCCTCTGAAGAGTTTGGATAGATTGAAGATGATGAGTCTGCACTCTAGAACTTGGTTCATAATTCTGCCTCTTTTTTATCCCAACACTTACTGCAATAGATTTGCCCTGAAACATGATTTTGCTTCATGTTTTTTATTCCTCCAAATTGTTTGTCACAATCAGTACAACTTATTCTCATTTTATCACTGCCACTACACTATCAAATGGAGCCCCAAGAAGTTTCTCTTCCAGAACTTTCTTTGTCTTAGTTGAGATGGAGCATGTAAGAGAGCAGTACTGCAACTTGTTCTTCTTGTCTAGGTAGTATGGAGTCTCTGCTCTGATGACAACTTTGCAGTCTGCTCTACAGCAAGGATGACCAAAGACCAGTCTCTCCACTACAATTCTGAATTCAATGTTGGCTTTTCTCTTTGCTAGGAAGACGATTCCAGTTGCTCTCAGAGGTAGTAGCAGTACTACAAGCTCACAGTTTCCATTCTTGAATTCGGAGAATGCCTTTCTGCACCATTTGACAAGTTCTCCTCTGTCATAGATTGGATTGCAGTATGCTCTGGTCTTCTTGCGTTTCACTACCCAAGGTTCAGTGAGACCATTACCTGTAAAATCTCCTACAATTGGAGGATTAGCTGGGTCAAAATTAAAATGAAATTCCTCATCAAGTTCTTTGAAGAGGTCTTCTGGAGTGTATCTATCGTGACTGGTAGATGAAAATACTACCCTTTGGAATCGCTTACTGATGTCTCTCCACCTTTGTCTTCAATAATCATGTCAAATAATTTCTTGATATCTTCAAGTTCCTTGACACTGCCACATTCTTTGACCCAGTAGGAGAGAGTGAGCTTCTCTGTCTTCTTGAAACCTATGCTAGATTTGCTATAACTTGCTACGCCTTTCATGTAAGTCCCTCCACTGAGTTACTTTTAGATCTTGTGGTCAATAATTGAATTTCCAACATGTTAATATATTAACATTGTTTTGAAAGGTCATGGAGTACACCATCAAACAAAAGTCTAAAATCACTACTCAAGGCCCACAGTATCTCATCAATATTAGAAAGGAATTTCATGAGAAGCTGGCACAGAAGCATCTGCTTGGCAAGGATCTTGATGTCACTATCATTCTCAAAACGATTGACTAGATTGTATATCTTCCCTGTCTTTTGGTAAGAGTTCCATCTTTGTGTTTGTTCTCAAAGTACTGTGCTGCTGAGTCCCCAGTCTTCCAGAACTTTGGATACTTCTGGCACATCATCTTAATCACTGGTTCCTCTGGGACATAGTCTACTTCAATCTCTTTCTGCATCATCTTGAAACAGTTAGTGAATGCGTTTACTTTACTCTTGGTAGAGTCTTCCATTGAGAACTGCATCTCTCCTTTCTCTACATTCATTCCAAATGTCTTGAGAGTCTTCTTGTAAATTTCGATGACCGTCATGGCATCATCTGGAGTAACTGTTTCAGAGAAGTGGAGTCTTGCATATGCCACTGCTACTCTGGACATTGCCTCTGGAAATCTCTTGTCAATTCGAAGCGCGCCTTCTGGCTGTGGTAATTCTTTCATCATGAGATGAAAGTCCTTGATTAGTTTACTAGCTTCTTCAGTGAATTTTGGTTCAAATGTTTTTGCATAGTTGAATAATATTGTCAGTTCTTTTGGTGTCAGTAGATTAGATTGCTTGATGTATGAGTCAAGTCCTCCATCTCTAATCAGTGACATGTGATCCAGAATCTTTGTCTCTTCAATCATGTTGTCAGTATCCATGAGATTTACTTTCAAATCAAATCTTGAAAGAAGTGGTCCGGGCATATTGATATTGTCATAAATTGTCTTCTGGTTGTCATAGTAGTAATCTTTAGGATTGGCTCCACCTTGGATGGCAGTCTTTGCAATTAGATGGATATCAAATCCTCCCTTATTGTAGTGAATCATCCCAGATTCCATAGATTCGTATATTTTACCTAGTTCTTCATCCCCAAGTTGGTTCATCTCATCAATTGCAGCACATCCTCCAGATGCATTTGGTATCAGTCCAGCTCGTGGCATCTTCACCTTGTTTGGGAGGGTATCCATCGCAACTGTAATGCCAGCACCTGATGCTGTTCCACCTACAGCAAAGCCTGACTTTTGGACAACAAGTGGCATGAATTCCAGCATCTTTGACTTGGCAGTTCCAGGGTCTCCAATGAGCAAGGTATGTACAAATCCTCTGAGTCTTCCTTGACCTTTAGCTCCAATGATGGACAGGATTAGACAGAGTTTGGCTAGCTCAGTTCCACCATATCTCACTTCAGGAGCATATGAGTCTTGGAGTTTGGAGATGTAGCCATCTTGCTTTGCCATATCCTTGAATCGAATCTTCTGGTCTTCAGTAGCTTCCAAGAGTTCCACATCTTCTAGGTCATGGACAGTGATTGCGTGAATCTCTATCTTGTTGGTACTCTTCTTTAGCTGGGGTTCAGATCTGAAGACAGCTATCACCTGTTTTGTCTGTCCAATGTAGGTGTTCTTTACATCGTCATCTTTTACTATCATAGGAAAAATTTTAGGAGAACTGTGTTTGGATTCCTCCAATGGTTCCTGTATCATTACAGTTTTAATTGGGCCGGTTTTCAGTGATGCTCTTGCAATGACGTAGGGAGTTCTGTATCTCTCACAGTCTTTATTGGAACAGTGAGGCATTCTGGACAGATTTGTGATAATTTCTGACTGACTGCATCCTACACAGAATGTCATGCATTGTTTGGTGTAAGTCTCTTCAATTCCAGCACCAATTACTTGACACTTGACAGAGACTGGACGTCCTTCATATGCTGCATCCCACTCACTCATCTTAATCTCTGAGAACTCAGAGAGCTCAACTTTGATGTACTTTGCAAGATAGTCTTTTGTTTTTTCTCCTGGTATGCAAGCTTGTAGGAATTGCAGTACTCCAGCTTTGACTAGAGTTGGAAAGTCTTCAGGATCTTCCATAAAGAATTGACAAAGTACTTCATCTGGAAGTGGATTGAACTGCAATATCCCTCCCCTGGCACGGAAACTATAGACGATATCACGCAGTTCCCTGTTATTTGAAATGTATTCTCTAATGTAATCTACTTTAGCTGATGGAGTGTAGGTTGTCTTCTCGGTTTCACTCATAGAATCAGCTCGACTTTATTTGATCAAGCAATAGCTGGACTTTCTTATCTTTCAAACTCTTTGCCATGAATATCACTACACTCAATTGGTCTGGCTCCATTGTCTCCAGAGTCTTGTCAACATCTTTCTCCAGGAGCAGATTTGCAAACTTTGCTTCAAACTCTTTCTTCTTCTCAGGGTCACTGTAAATATTCAGCATGTCCTGAACCTGTTGTCCAAGAGAGATGTAAGACCTCAGAGCATCTGACCTGTCTCTGAATTTCTTCCCCTTTCCAGATTCAAGGTCTAATGATTCAATCATGGAGAATGACATTCGAACTGAGATAGTTCCAAGATGATGTGATTCATAATCTTTCTTCATGCTTTCCCAAGATGGTTTGGAAAAATTTCTAATTAAATCTTTAACGAACTAAAAATTAACTAACTTGATCAGATTTTTGATCCTGTGTCTTACGGAAATTATCTATTGATCTTCGTATCATGGCACTTACTGAAATTCCTTCTTTTTCTGCTTCCTCTTCAAGATAATACAGTTCATCTCCAGTCAGCCTGAATGATGTATTAATCATGAAATCAGTTGATCGTTTTAATGCTCCTCGATGACACTTGCTACACATTGGTTCCAAATTTTCAGGTTTATTGTTTGAACGTCTACCATCTTTATGATGAATATCTAAATTCTGTAATGTTAGTTTGACTTTGCATTTAGGGCATATCTTTAACTCTACTGGAATCAGTTCCCATAGAGCAATTAACACATAATTCTGCAATGAAATGTATTACAATGCATTACATTTGTGTCTTACGTAACATCGTCTCTATCTGAGCTCGATTACACTGTCCCAGAGGTAGAAGGTCTCCAATTGTATCTCGTATCTCTGCATATGCCATCACTGCATCATCCAATGTGATGTTCCCTATCGCCTTCTTCCACAGAGATGACATCTTGGTATAGTTGAATTCAATGAAATTGTAGTCATTGCCCTTCCATTCCAGGATTAACTTTCTGCGTTTGTCCTTTCTCATCTGGGGCATCTCATCATGTGGGGGCCCATTCATTTCAATTGCAAACTTCTTCTCCATGTTTCTGATTACGATATCTATGGTCCTAACGTATCTAACATCAGGATTGTCTGCATCAAACAGTGAGACCTCTACTTCAAGATCAACATGACACCATAGTGGGAGATGCATCTTGAGCAGAGTTGCTGCAAAGATTTGTTCTGGTCTGTTCTTTGTGTTGTCAGCCATTCTCATTCCTCTCTTGGCCCTGCTCCTACTTGTGTTTATCTTCATTTTCTGTACTTGATCTTCTTTCCACACTTGGAGCATTTCAATCCTTTGATGTTAGCAGATCCATATCTGCAAGGACATGGTTCCTTCAATCTCTCAAGTCCTTAACATCATATCTCTTTAGAACCTTGATGTATATCTCTGCACCACATTCATAACAAAGATACAACCATCTTGAATTTTTTGATTTCTTGGTGAATCCTCTGTCATATCTTCTGTCCCACTCTGCACCACATTCTGGACAGTGTTTTTCATGATACTTGCTCATAACGGATCTTCCTTTCTAAATTCAATTACCCAACCGTCAGCACGTTTCTCACTGAAATTGCCTGAGTGATACTTGCCATTTCGCATTATATCTAGGATTACTTCTATGGCATTGTTGAGTCTGGTGAATTCTGCCTGTCCTTTGACTCCCATTCCATCTCCTAATGTACTTCCATTCCACAATCAGGACAAACATCAAACCATGAATCATAGATCTTTTGTCCCCACACATTCTTTTTACAGTGAGAACAGTAGGCTTCTGTTTCAGTAATCTCAACTATTTTCTTACGTGTTTTAGCCATCTTCAACCGTATCCTGGATTCCCACAGTGACCACATCTGTATCTATGGTCTGCATTGAGTCCTCCACATTTACTGCACTTAGCTTCAAATCTTCCTTTCATCGTCTTATGTATTTCACAAATAGAATTGGAGCATTGATTCCAGGTCTCCATGATACCTTGATTGATTCGGGATAGCATGTCTTAGCTCCATAGAGCCAAGGAGAAATGATGTAAACTATTGGGGCCACTTGCAGTAGGTTCTTGATGATTCTTGCTGCATCCCATCTGAATTTAGTAATCCAAGGCAAGTCTGCAAATGCAGATGCAAATCCATTGTAATCAAATGGCAAGGGCTTGGTTGCGTCCAAGACTAAATCTGGTTTGACTTCGGGCCGGATGTCTACGTTGACAGTTCCAAAGTGATCCTCTGCACAGCAGACATGCAGTAGAGACCTCTCCTTAATTTGATGTTCTATCTTACCTCCTAGGACATTTACTGCCTCAGATGTCAGCCACTTGGTCATGTCTTCACTCTGAGGTCATCGTCTTCTACTACAAGAATTCCAAACTCAGGGACAGTGTCTTTGGGTTCTATCACTAGACCTGGAACTCTCTTGAGAGCTTCTCTGAAGACCATCTTATGGGATAGAAATTCTCTGACTTGTTTCACTGTCATGAATTTAGTAGGAAGAAAAAATGGGGTTGACATCAGGGATACTCCTTGATGTCTGGACGTCTGTTGATGTATTGCTCCAGACGTTTGGTCATTTCAGTTGGGGGTATCCACTTCTTTCCAAAGATAGATTCTAGCGTATCTTTCTTGCCATTTCTACCAATGAAAGCCAGCTTCATTCCTCCAAAAGGTTTTGGTTTTGCCAAGCTAAATCCTCTTGAAGACACCGTCATCGATGGTGTCATCTTTTTCTTTTTCGAGTTGTCGATTGTAACTGTTCATCTTTAGATCATCTTTCTTAATGTGATTCATAAATTCGGTCTTGCGTCTTTGGATAGCAGCTGGAGTCATTGCAGTGTCAGTGCCTTTCTCTTGGGATCTGAAACAACCTCAGTGACAGCGTCCAAGACATTCTTTGGAGTCCCATCAGGTAGTTCTCCTACTACGAGATAGCTTGCCATCATCTGCTCGAATCCCATACCG
>SDBT01009105.1_pt1 | contig 16139 bp, 18 predicted proteins | sample 2277101 | NCBI WGS metagenome assembly SDBT01 (sample SAMN10404973, study PRJNA504765) | marine sediment metagenome | isolation source: marine sediment core GS10_PC15, 103 cmbsf | place: Arctic Ocean: Southern Knipovich Ridge | collected 2010 | reverse complement strand
TCACTACACTATCAGCCCGAAGTTTGCGAGCAACCATTGGGGTACCAGATTGTGAAGGGGGAACAGGTAATCTTTCATTACCAGGTACACTTACAGTTCAACAAGCCAGGAGTTTAAGCGCCACAATTGATTCGTTCCTTGAGAAAAATTTAGGAGCAGTACTAAATATAGGAAATATAATTCATGCTTTTGATTTTATAGATGTTTTTTATTCGCGAACTAGGGTAAGAAACCCTATATTTTTAACTACCGATACTATTGACATTTTATATTCTAGGTTTCGGGGAGATAATTTAGGTGCCCTCATCACAGCAGTCAGTTCAAATGTTGATCTTGGTGCCACTTTAACTGCTACTTTTCCTCTTCCAAGTGTAACTCCTTCTGTATCTAGTTTATTGGCTGCAGACTTACGTGTTGGAGAAGAATTAGATATTCAAGAAATTCGCCTCCAATTAGAAGGGGCTCTTTTAGATTATTTTTATGTAAACGGAACTGACTTAGCTTTTATTCAAGACGCGAATCAAACTTGGAAGCTTAACATTAGATCCTTCCGCGCAATTGCTGAAAATATATTTGGAGATTTTGCTGCTGCTAGGGTGTGCCGTCGAGGAGATATCACTTCTTTTGCAACGTTGGATGCGGCTGTTAGAAGTTGCATAGACGCAGTTATAGGGTTACAAGGTGAATCAAATATAGGGGCATCAGTTCAGGCCACCGGACAAGCTCAATTGTTGCCTGCTTTTTTGGAAGTTTCTTCCATTTTTACAGACATACTTGCGATAGCCAATAGGGTGTTTCCGGTAGATTTTGGAGCCATATTAACTGCCTCCGGCGGAAGGCCTGATAACCTCGGCGCTTTTGTTTTGGCTAATGCCTCGGCAACAGGAGATATGGCAGCTTTTATTGCCCAGCAGTCAGACTTCGATTTAGTTACGCTTGTCAGTGGTTCAGGCGGACCTCCCTTCCAGCCCAATATACTTAATGTCATTCTTCTTCCTGCAATTGTTCTTCAACCAACTCTAGTTTCTGACATGGGGGCTACAGTTTCTGGAACCCCATAGTACTTCAATTATTTTACTTGACATACTGGAATAGGTATCTTATCTTTATGTATACAAAGGGCAGGGCCCCCCTGTTCTATTCCAGGAGATTTTAATATGAAGTTTAGTATTGCTGCCCAAGATTTAAAACGGGCGCTAAATACGTGTAACGAAATAGCGCCTGCCACCTCTGCGATTGCTGAAGAAAAGACTGGCGTTCTAGTTCGTGCTGCGGGCAAGAGCGCTATTTTTATGTCTTCTGACGAAACCTCTTATATTTGTATAGAGGTGCCTGCTACAGTACAAGAACCCGGTGAGGCGCTGGTCCGTTGTACTTCGGTAGCCAGTTCTATCTCAGCTACCTTTGAGGACTTTGGATTTGATGGGGAGCCAAACACTGTCAAGTTAGAGACTACCCCAAAGCCTACCCTCAAGGTTGTTGGGGCCAACAGAGTTGCTGAGAAAAAGTCTTTGAACCACGTTAGAAATTTTCCGCTTCTAAATGTGGGTTTCTTTATTGAGGCCCCAGAGTTTGATGCTACTAAGGCTACGCAGTTTCCTGCGTTCCAGTTCATGGACGGGATGGCCAAGGTCAGCCCGGCCGCTTCCAAGGACAACTCTAAACTACATTTCAACTGCATATCCCTTACTCTCACAGACGATGAGGTAATTTTTGCCGCAACAGATGGTATCCAAATCGCTGAATTTAGAAAAGCCGCAGAGGTCAAAGGCCTCCGCGGCTCTTTTATTTTGGGCCTAAAATTTGCATCTGTAGCTGCTAAATTGGTCAATCCTGCCTTGGATACAGTAGATATGTATGTTGAGGGGGATAACTTCTTCATTAAGAGCGGTGGTACCACTTTGGTTGGCACCCTGTTGAACACCTCCTTCCCTGAGTATGGTCCCTATATGGAGACTAGTGGATTGTTAACCGCTATCTTCCCTCGGGAAGAGTTTCTTTCAGTTCTTGCGGGAATGCAGCCCACAGTGGACGCTAAGAGCCACAGGCTCGTGATTGAGGCAGGGGTTGGGGGCACAGCGGCTCTTTCCACCTCCAGTATTACTGGGGAAGCTGAGAGTTCTGACTTGGGTGTGCAAACTTCAGAGGATTTTACCCTACATTTTGATTCAACTCTTCTCCAATCCGCTGTCAGGCAGCTGAAAGGTGACGAGTTTGAATTTTATTTTACAGAGGATGCTAAGGGCATCCTGCTGAAATCCCCCAAGGATGAAGAATTTAAGACTTTCGTATGTACCTTGAAAAAGGTTGCTTAGGTTGAGATGGGTGATCTTTTCTTTGATGAGGATGAGGCGATTGCTGCCCTTCAAGATAAGGGTTACCGTATAATCAAGGAAGAATACCCTACAGCAAGCTCTGTTAGGACAGTAAAAGAGCTTGTCAATTATTTTTACAGCCGTAGATACTATTATAACCCTGATCGGAAATTTCCTTACAGTATAGACCACTCTACGGATAGTAAGTCGGTCAGTAGTTTTATCCGATCACGTGAAAAATTGGGGCTGGGAAGAAAAGTAGCTTTAGCGGAAGCAACGTTACTGGTGGGTGCTCTCTTCAAATTTGAAGAGCACCTCCATTTAAAGGCCCCTATTATCAGTCCTGCTATTTTGGCTGTCCGGCCTCTAATGGATAGGATTTGTTCCTTCATGAACAACGAGGTTGCGGAGGTAGGAGAGGCAGAGACAGAGATTTATATCAACGAGATCAATGAATTATACCGCAAGGAGTTTGACCTGAGAGATTTTGAACAAGCTTCTGAGGAAAGACAAAAAATACTGGAGAACTTAGATGGCGAAAGCGAAAGAGAAAACAGAGCCCGGAACTCTTAAAGTAGTTAAAAATGCGATTGAAAAAGAGTATGGCCCCCTGATCAAATGGTTGGGCGAGGCTGCTGACTATGATCCAGATATTATTTCTACTGGATGTATTGGGTTAGACAACGCTCTTGGTACAGCGGGCGGCTTAGAAAGAGGCCTGATCGCAGAATTCTTTGGCCCAGAAGCCAGTGGTAAGAGCTTCTTGGCCTATAGTGTAGTCAAGGAAGCTGGCAAATTAGGCCACAAGTGTGCTATTGTTGATGCTGAACACTCCATAGACCCCAAGCTTCTAAGGAACGTGGGGCTTGACGTGGATAAGGTCCTTATCGTGGATGGTGCGCCAACAGGCGAAGCCAACCTTGATATTGCTCAAAAACTGATGGAGACAAGGGAATTTGCAGTGGTTCTGATAGACAGCGTTGCTGCGTTGCTCCCAGATGCCCGCGCAGAAGCTGATCTGACTCAGCAGTTTATGGGACTTCACGCTCGTTTGATGAGTGCCGGGCTCCAAAAACTGGCCTCAGTGGTGAGGGCAACTAATACCCTTCTAATCTTTGTAAATCAGATTCGTTTCAAGATTGGGGCCTATGGGGACCCAGAGATTACTACCGGAGGCAATGCTCTTCCCTTTTACGCTTCCTACAGAATTCGTGTTAGCGGCGGTAAAAGTAAAAAGAGTAGGCTGTTGGACGAGGGAACAGGAGAGGTCTATGGACATCGTACCAAGTTCTATACTCAGAAGAACAAGCGGTCTGCCCCCTACAGGAGTGCCGAAGTAGACCTGATATACGGGATAGGATACGATACTGTGGGAGAGATTATAGATCTGGCGGTGGATATGGGAGTAATTGAGAAGGGCGGGGCTTGGTTTAATTACAAGGACAACAAATGGCAGGGCAGGAACAGAGCAAAACTAGCCCTTATGGCGGACGAAGCCCTCAAGACTGAAATTGAGAGCAAGTTGAGAGAGATTATTACAGGGGAAGTGGTTCCTGAGGACCTAAAAGAAAATTCGGAAGGCAAAGATGAGGAGAAGATAGATGCCAAGTCTACTCGCAAAAAGCGTACTGCAAACGCTTAAAGAAGTATTTCCTCATACCCGCATCACAGAGGAAAGGTATGTTAATTATAATGGGCAAAGGCTTTTCTTTGATTTTCAAATCTCAGCGCTGAGTATTTTAGTTGAGGTTCAGGGTATCCAACACACTGAGTTTAATAAACACTTCCACGGCTCAGCAGAAGCTTTCAAAGAATCTAAAAAACGAGACCGTTTAAAGAGAGAGTGGTGTCATCTCCACGATATGACGTTGGTTTGCATCAATCATGATGAAATACCAATTACGAGTGAAAATCTTTTAAAGAGAATTGAGGACGCACAAAATGGACGAGAGAATTAGAAATAGACTTAGAGAGACTTCAGATTCTTTATCTCTTTATAGTGCTACTCCTCCGTCCGATATTGAACAGGTGTTTAACTTCAATGTCCGGGAGTTGGAATCTACTGCTTCTCAAGTTTTGTCACGCTTCACGGTGATGTTGGGGCAGTATCTCATCACCCTTCAAGTCAGATACAATACTGCCCGAGTAATGGCCAGTCAAAAGAAAAAGGTTTTGGATCGGAAAATTAAAGGACTCATTAGTTCGGGAGATGTAGAGGGGGCAACTTTGAAAGAGCGGGAGCATAACGCTGTCGCTTCGAGCCCTGATCTACAAGCATTAGAACTAGATTACGATGAAGCAGCTGCTGAGCGTGATCTGCTAGAAGGCCTAGACAAGCCCATAACAGAGCTTATCAACGCTTTGAAATCAGAACTACGACGTCGAGCAGAAGAAAGACAGTATACCAATAGAGAAAGAAATAATTAATGGATTTGGAACAAGCTAAGTCTCGGTTTGCCCACGCAGGAAATGAGGCCGCAGTCATCGCTTGTGTTTTAAAGGATGCGACCAACTATTTTGAAGTGGATGCCAAGATGGCAGACACTGATTTTCTGACATCTCATCATAAAGCAATTTGGACAATCATTAAAACATTGGTTAGAGATGGTGTCACATCTATAGACACGTCGGCTATTCTAAACCAAGCTTCAGCCATGAAATTAGAGGACCATATCGGTGGATATGATTATATTTCTGCTCTCTTTGAGAAAAGTATTGATCCAGTAAATATTGACTTCTATATCCGGCGCGTAACAGACGCTAGTGGTAAGTTGAAAGTTCTCCAGGCGGTCCACGATATCAGTGAGCTTACCGAAAGCAATAGAACCCTCACCGGAGAAACATTAACTGCCGATACTATTGTGGAGCATGCCCAGCAGAAGTTTCTACAAATAGCAGTTGATAGTGAGAGAGGCGCAGAGGCTATCAACATTGCAGAGGGGATTAAGGATCTCTTAGAGGAAGCAACCTCCCACCCCTCAAACGTGAGAGGCCTTTCTACAGGCTTTAATCGTCTTGATGAAGCCATTAATGGCTTGGAGCCCGGCACTTTAACTGTGTTAGGCGCTCGTCCTAAGGTAGGAAAGTCTACGCTTCTAATGAACTGGGCTACGCACATTGCGTATCGTAAGCAGGCTCCAGTTTTGGTGATAGACACCGAGATGAGCACCCGAGAACAGCAGTTTCGTATGCTATCTTCTCTGTCTGGGGTGTCAGAGCGGGAAATAAAGAACGGAACATATATTGAAGACCCTATAAAAGTTCAAGCAGTTGATGGGGCAGTTAGGATATTAGATAGTGGTCTCATTTTGCACAAGTATTACCCTGATTTTACTCCCGAGGGAGTGGCTTCTCTGACGAGAAAATATCACCACCAGTTTGGCGTAAGTTGTCTTATCTTTGACTACATCAAACTACCAGACGCAGACCTGCAACTAATGAATAACGTTAAGGAGCATCAGGCATTGGGTTTCCTCTGTGTGGCTTTGAAGAATCTGGCAGGACAGTTGCAGATTCCGGTCGTGACCGCGGCCCAGATTGGACGGATGGGGGCTAACAAAAGCCACGTCACTGCTTCAGACTTCGCTGACTCTGATCGCATTCTTCGATACGCTAACACCCTACTGGGTTTAGCGGCAAAGACCAAGAAGGAATTGGAAGAAACAGAGGAAAGGTATGGTCGTGACACAATGTTGGCGTCGGGGACCCACCGCCTGCAAATATTAGACACACGAGCTGGCGGGACTAACTTTGCAGGACTTGATTTGTATTTCCGAAAAGAAATTCTGACTATAAATGAAGCGCCAGTTCAGCTTGCAGATTTAAAATCTGCTGGAGGAGATGACAACAGTGAGTATTGACGTCTTGTTAGGTGTATTAGTTACTTTGCTTCCGCTTATTGGCATGGGAGCCTTCTTTTTCTTTTACTACAAGAGTGAGAGCGTACGCTCTGTCACGAAAGAGGTTCTACGGTTTGCGCCCGCCATTCTTGCATTCTTGGCTTCCAGGGTCAAGGATAAGAAAGGGGTATTTGACAAGCACGATGCAATCGTTTTGCTTGGAAGGTTGGCCACACACATCCGTGAGACCATCAACGACCCCGCTAATGCCTCTTTTGCTGATGTGCAGGACGATTTGTTTAACTTCATCCGTCAAGAACTTGATACATATAGAGAGGCAGGCGTTAAGGGTGTCCCGGACGTGACAGATGAGAGCATACGTGTACAGATTAGGGTCATTTTTGAAGCGGCCCAGAGGATGGCAAGTGAAGATTCACCAGGAGATGATAGCTCAGATTAAAATGATCGTTGATCCAGAAATGGTTCTGGATTATCTGGGTTTTCGGATTATTAGAAGGACTCCCAAGGAACTACGTGGGGCTTGTAAAGTCCACGGAGGAGACAACCCAACAGCATTTAGGTTCAACTTGGAATCAAGAACATGGTGCTGTTATACGAGGCACTGTGAGGGAGATTCTGATAGAGACCTGATTGGGTTGGTGCAAAAAGTAAACGGAGAGTCCTTTACTGAGAGTGTAAAGTTCCTTGCTGATCTTGCCGGAATAGACCTGACAAAGCAAGGACAGCTGTCCGAACAGTATTTGAAACTTAAACAACAACAGGAGATACGTAAAGAGATCCGGCAAACTCAAACCACTATCCCTGTTGCCAGTTTTTATCCAGAAGAAGTTGTAGAAGAGTTAATTACCAAGCGATCCGCCTATTTTTTGGATCGAGGGTTTCCGCCCGAGATATTAGACTTCTATGAGGTAGGAGGAATGACAGATTCCAAGGGGGTCCACCGAGAGACTATCCCTATCCGGGATGAAGATGGAAACTTAATCACGGTAAGTGCACGAAGAACGGATTCTGATAAAGACCCTAAGTATCTTTTATTGAAAGACGTTCGCAAAGAAGTGACTCTTTATAACCTTCATGTTGCCAAGAATTATGTTGGTGACGACCGCACTCTGATACTGGTTGAAGGTTTTGTAGATGTTTGGGCTTTGGTCTTATTAGGCGTATACAATGTTGTTGCCGCTATGGGCACAGATATTACACCTAATCAGGCACGTTTAATATGGAAATATGCAGAGAATGTCGTCATAATGTTGGATCCGGACGACGCTGGGAGAAAAGGAACAGAAAGAGTGTGCAAAGCTCTGGAGAAAGGCGCGTGTGTACGCGCAGTCCAACTTCCAGATGGTAAAGATCCTAAGTACTTTACATATTCAGATGTAACTAACTATTTTGGAGGAATAAATTATCATGACTGAAGGAATTAATCACGTAATTTTACAGGGCGAGCTTTGTTGGCCAGAACTTAAGTATACGAACAGTGGAAAGGCCCTATTTAAGGCCAAGGTTTGTATCCCTACAACTGATCAGCGAACCGGTGAGGATCGTAAGTCCTACCTTCGCATCACTGCTTGGGATGACTTCGCGGAGTATCTGAACTCTCTAGAAGCACGCTCTAAGGTTCGTGTTTCTGGACGTATTCAAGAGCGTTCTTTCACCAATCGAGAGGGTAAGAAGCAGAACGTTACCGACATCATTGTTGATGGGGTTGAGACTGTAGATACTCTTGAGGGGCTCAATCAGTTTGTGCTTCAGGGTGAAGTTGTATGGCCCGAACTCCGTCAGGTAGGCGAAAGAGGGACCAATCTTTTCAAGTCTAAGGTTAAGATTCCTTTCTTCCGCGAAGATGACCCTGAAAATCTGCGACATGCCTATGTGCGCATTACTGCTTGGGATGATTTGGCCGAAGGTCTTGGCCAGGTTAATGAGGGCGACTCTGTTAAGGTTTCTGGACACATCCAGGACCGTACTTGGACCTCCTCTACTGGACAAAAGCGTGTCTTTACGGACGCAGTTGTGACCAACTTCACTGTGCCGACCCAAGAGACAGTATAATGGGCGACCTTGTCAAAGGGGTTGCTCCTGGATTCCTCTTGATGCCCGCCCGGGAATATGAATGGGAACGTGGCGAGAGAATTGAGATACGTGTGCCCCTTGAGGGTAAGCTAAGTGACTTTGTAGAGCCTGGGGCTTTGGCTGCGGGAGTACGAATAGCAGGAGAGGATGAGTTTAAGATTTTCGGCGGCGCCAATATCTATCTTCTATGGGAAATAACCCGAGTACTGTTTGCCAAAGCAGAGTACCCCAGTTTAAAGGATAATGAATGTTTCAATGTTGTTGCCCTTGAAAAGGATGGCGATGAGTTGATCATTTATGGGGAAATAATCACGAACGTGTCTAATGACTAGAGAAGACTACCCTTACTGTATTTATTGTGATGCGAAGATAAAGTGGGCTTTTTTTGATGATACCCCTAGTCTACTAACCTTCCATTGTGAGTGCGGCGAGAGCGTCCATGTGGAGATTGACGTAGAAAATGATGAAGGACTACTACCAAATCCTAGAAGTGCCCAAGGATGCTGACGACGATCAGCTAAAGAAGGCGTATAAAGCGCTAGCGCACCGGTGGCATCCTGATAAACACCAACAGGATAGTAAAGAACAAGAAGCAGCAGCAGAGAAGTTTAAAGAAATTTCTGAAGCTTATTCTGTACTTTCTGACCCGGAAAAGAAAGCTAATTACGATCTAACTGGGGATCCAGCTCGGGGAAATACACACGGTTTTCGAACTCACGGGGATCCTTTTAAAATTTTCCGTCAGCACTTTGGTTTTAGGCGACCCACTGGCCCTGTTGAGCCCCGTATTATGAAAGGCCAAAGTATTCAAGGCCCCTTAGAAGTCTCTCTGAAAGAAGCTCTCTTCGGAGGTGAACGATCTTTCTCCTATACCACATTCTCGGCGTGCGAAACCTGCCATGGTGAGGGAGGTACCGAGTTTATAATTTGTTCGGAGTGTAAAGGGGCAGGTATGGTTGTTCAGCAGCAGGGCAATATGATCATGCAGACTACTTGCGGGGCATGTCGTGGGGAAGGAAAGGCTATCAAGACGGTTTGCCCGGACTGCAAGGGTCAAAGGGTTGTTGAGGAGTCAAAAACGTTAAATGTTAAAATTCCACCAGGAATTCAACATGGCATCTCTCTTCGGATTGCGGGTAAAGGAGGACGTGGTTTCAATGGAGGGCCTCCAGGAGATATACTGTTGGTAATACAGCTCCAATACCCTGACTTGGGTAAACTGAGTGAGGAAGAAAAGGGACAGCTCGAGCAGCTGCTGTCGAAGTGAAGCTATTAGCCCTTGATATCTCAAGTAGATCCACTGGATGGTTTGTTTCCAAGAGATCGTGTGGGATAATAGCCCCGCCTAAAGAGCTTAACCTCGCTGAAAGGTTAGCTGTGTTCCGGGTAGAGGTAGAACATTTAGTTCTCAAATACAAACCTGACATAGTGGTGATTGAGGATGCCTACTACCGCCCTGGGTTTGGAAATATCCATACGTTGAAGGTCTTAGTGAAGTTTGCTGGGGTTGCCATAGAAGTGTGCGGCACTCACAAAATACAGGTTGAAATCATCACCGCCACTCAGGCCAGAAAGTATTGTTGTGGCAATCAGAAGTTAGATAAGCAGGGTGTATTCACTTACTTCGTTAAAAAATATGAATTAGGTGACTGGACTTTCTCCAAAGACAACGATAAAACAGACGCGATGGCTTTAGCCTGGGGGTACCGTGAAATACATAAAGCCAAAACCAAGGAGAGATCCCTTAAGAAGAAGGACGATCAGAAGAAAGTCTAACTTCGAACCCCAAGAAGTTATTAAGCCTGAAAAGAAAAGAAAAGGTGGTTCATTTAGCCAGTCGAAAGACTACACTTACTTTTGGGGGCATGTAGTTAAAGAGATCGTAAAACAATTGCCAGATAAGCGTGTTATTTGTTGGTATAATGAACATACGTTATCATTAGGAGTTTGTGCATACAAAAAGTTTTTTAAAGAAAACAATTATTGTAAACGTTGCACATTGTTTCAAAAAGATGAACACGCACAAGTGCTCAGGGCCCTTATAGAAGAGTGGGAAAGGGATATCCTTGAGAATTAGGAGGACGAAATGCAAATGAAAAGTTTGTCGGCGACAGGCATTAGAGATTTTCTCCAGTGTGTACTGAAGGTAGTCTTTAGGTATGATCGCGAAATTGTTTCTATGAAAAATGATCACATGAAGATTGGTATAGCTGTCCACGAGGCGTTGGAGCAGTTTACTCGCAGAATGTTAGCTAAAAAGAGTTTCCCAGACGCATCAGATTACGAATTTGCAATCGCTTCTTTTATGAATTCTGCCACAAAAGTGGGGTTGGAAACTCTGTCATTCTATTCAGACGGCAAGAAGATGGTTACAGAGTATATTGACAAGTTCGACCCAAGCGAAGAGATTATTGACGTAGAATACCGCTTCAAGCTTGAAACTCCCGAAGGCATCCCTATTGTGGGAGCTATTGATAAGGTTGTCAAGATTAACGAGGATACTATCGCTATAATCGATTATAAAACAGCTCGAACTGCTATGACCAATTGGCAATTGCGTGATGATATCCAGCTTTCTATGTATGATCTGGCTGCCAGCCTGATTTGGCCAGAGTATAAAAACAGAATCCTATATTTGGATTATGTTCGTATTGACAAACAGGTCTCAACCTACCGAACTGACGAGGATAGGGAAACTTTTCGAGAGTTTTTGGTCAGCATGTGGATCCAATTCAATAAGATAGAAGAAGAAGAGGTAAAAGGAAAGATTAATAACCTTTGTGGGTGGTGTGATTATAAGATCTATTGCCCAACCTATGAAACTTTTATCAACTCAGATAGTATTTCTCTTACTCCGCTAACTGAGATGAAAGACTCCGAGTTCCTAAACCACTGGACCAGTGTGAATGACAAGAAATCTGCCTTGGAGTCTCGCCAGCGGGAACTTAAGATGATCGCGAGTGAAAGATCTATGCAGGGTGCAGATATTGCAGATGAAACTAGGGAGTTATATACTACTCAGGCAGCTAGGACCAACTATGAGATTGAAGAGGTTGTAGATCTCATGCCTAAGGAGGACCTTTTCGCGGTTCTTGCCGTGAACAAGGCCCGTCTGGACCGATATGTTAGGGATCATCCAGATCTCAAGGCCCCATTGGCTAGGATAGCGAAGGTAAACTATAACGCACCTGTTTTCAAGATTAAAAAGGTAGATCCTGTGGAGGAAGTGGATGTCGGAAACCCCACAACTGTCAAGGACGAAAGCGCGGCTTAAGGAGCTGGGCTATCCCCTAATAGGGATCGAACTTAAAGCTGGTAATAAAATCTTTGGACGTGTCGAGAAGTTTACCCAATATACAATCTATATAAAAGATAAGCATGGGGACGTTTTAGATGTCCCCCGCCGCTTGGTGCAGAGAGCGATGCTATTACTTGAAGGAGAAAAGAAAGATGTCGGAACCACAGTTTTTAAAAAAGATAGATCCTAAACGTAAGACAACTGCGCGGAAGACTAAGATAATCTTTTATGGGGATTCCCCAACTTGTGCTACAGGATTTGGTCAGGTGTCTCGTAATATTTTGCCAGCTCTCCAAAAGAGCGGTAAGTATGATGTGGATATCTTAGGAATCAATTACTGGGGAGATCCCCATGATTACCCTTTTAAGATCTGGCCTATGGCCATCAATGGTCAGAAAGATCCGTATGGCAGGCAAAGATTGCAACAGCACCTAATGGACCCCCGCCTGCAGTATGATATCTTGTTCTTCCTGCAAGATACTTTCATCTTGGACTTCATGCCCGGGATGCTTACTAACCTAAAGAAGGCTGGTAAAAGATTTAAGAGCGTTTATTACTATCCTATCGATGGAATTCCTAAGCCTGAGTGGATCGATGCAGTAAATGCAGTCGATTTTCCTGTGACCTACACACAGTTTGGCTTTGATCAGTCGGTCGCCCGAATGCCAGACCTTAAGGATAAGTTGCAGATTCTTCCGCATGGGATTAACCCCAAGGTTTTTTTCCCAGCCCCCGAACAGCAAGTTCAAGAGTTCAGGAAGCAATTTTTCGGACCAGTAGCGGACCGTTTCATCATAACTAACGTTAATCGGAATCAGCAGAGGAAGGATATTCCTGCTACCATCTTAGCTTTCAAAGAATTTAAGAAACAGAGGCCAGACTCTGTTCTATACCTGCATATGGCAGCGATAGATCAGGGTTGGAACTTGCCAGAAATTCTCAAGATGGTGGAATTAGATATTTCTAAGGATGTTATTCTTCCCCAGAACTTTTCACCTTCCACTGGTTTTCCATTAGAGATTTTGAACCTTGTCTATAATGCAAGTGATGTTGTAGTAAGCACAACAGTTGGCGAAGGTTGGGGACTCTCGTGGACCGAGGCAATGGCCACAAAGACCCCAATTATTTTTCCGATGAACACTTGTTTGGGGGAATATATCACAGAGGAGACAGGATTTCCATACCCCAGTGGCGGAGATCCAGACCATATGGTTGTCCTCCCGCATGATAATGAGATTCCTCGTCCTACCGCCCACATTTCTAAGCTAGTTGAACGCTTGATTGAGGTGCATGATAACCGGGAAGAGGCCGCTAAACGAGCGGAGGTGGCTTATCAAATGGTTACTAACAATCTGGTTTGGGATGAGCATATCAATCCTCGATGGGTAAAGTTATTTGATGAGGTTGTTGCTCAGAAAGCCCCCACCTTTGAGCCTGAGAAGTCCGACCTGTCTAAGCCGGTACTTAAAGGAGAAGTCCTCTAATGCCAGGAGTTAAGTATATAGGTCCTGTATTTGACGGGTCTGGCTATGCTGCAGCGGCTAGAAATTATGTCTTGTCTATTCATAATCAAGGCTATCCGATTACGTTGGCACCTATAACTTTTGAGAAGACCCGCCCGGATTTAGGTAAAGACGGCGAAATTCTACGGAGTTTAATGGATAATAACATTGACTATGATAAGATAATTGTACATTCTACCCCCGATCTTTGGCAGCATTGGACTCGTTTTGAAAACAACAAGCATATTATTGGGTACACCGTTTGGGAAACCAGTAATCTTCACCCCACATGGGTTACGGCTTGTAATAGGGCTAATGAGGTGTGGGTGCCGTGTGATTGGAATATGGAAGTATTTAAAGAGTCAAAAGTTACGGTTCCTTTGTATAAAATACCCCATGCTATAGATATTCCAGACATGTCTACGGTTCCGGATTTTAATCTCGATGCCGTCCCTCCAAATATGTTTGTGTTCTATTCTATTTTCCAATGGCAAGAGCGAAAGAACCCATACGGTCTTTTGTCTGCTTTTTCCACTGCTTTTTCGGGAGTGGAAGACGTTATTCTGGTCCTAAAAACCTACCGCCACGACCATGGTGGGGATAAGGACGAGATTAAGAAACTCATTATGGATTTTCGCAAGTTTGTAAACTTGGAACACTTTCCGAAAATGTTTTTGGTGGTGGAAAATTTGAGCAGTCAGGGAATCTTAGGGCTCCACAAGAGAGGGGATTGTTTTGTGCTCCTTCAACGCTCCGAGGGATGGGGATTGCCCCATTTCGAAGCAGCAGCGTGCGGAACGCCTGTGATTACCCCAAGTTACGGAGGTCAAACGGATTTCCTAAAAGAGGATAATAGCTATCTCGTAGACTATAACTTAACCCCGGTAGGAGGCATGTCATGGTCCCCCTACTATAAGTCAGATCAATACTGGTGCGAACCTAATATGAAACAGGCCATAGAAACTATGCGACATGTCTACAACAACAGAGATGAGGCCAAAGAGAAGGGTCTCCGGGCCCGCGAATATGTATCCCAAAACTTTAGTTGGGGTAAGGTTGGTGCCAAGATTGTAGAAAGATTGCAAGCTATTGATCAAGGCGGCGGAAATGGTTAGCGAACATTCGGAGGCAGCGCAAGCAGACACGGTAACATTGGGCCTGGCTATGATTACTCAAGATGAGAGTATACATATTCCAGCCACAATTGCTCAATTTTATCATGTGGTGGATGATATCGTAGTTGTTGACGGCGGTTCCAAAGATGATACGGTAGAGTGGTGCGAACGTATGGGCGCCCGAGTAGTCCACCGCCCTTTTGATCATGATTTTTCCGCCCAGAAGAATTTTGCTATTGAACAGTTGAATACAGACTGGGTTTATCTTCACGACCCAGACGAAAGATTGGAGCCCCCACTACTAGACATCTTGAAACTGTTAATTTCTAAGTCAGGCCAGGTGTTTTTGATGCGGGCCGATATTATTCCTGGACGTAGCGACTTCTATGATTGTTATGGAATTCCACGTAAAAACTTTGTCGATGGCGTTCAGACAGATATTTATCCAGACTACCAATACCGACTATTTAAGAACTATTGTAGGTTTGAAGGCAGGGTCCATGAAAAAATCACAGGCTTTGAGAATCGAACCGAGGTAGATTATAGGCGTCCTGCGGCTGCCCGGCCTGAGGTAAAGAAAACTATGCAGACAGAAGCTACAAACACAGAGAGAGGCCAAATTGAGCCTGGTGTGAACATTACTGATGTAAATCAGACTTCCCGGTTTAATATTTTGCACTATAAGAGTGGCAAGACACAGGAAGAGCAAGACGAACGTTATCGTCAAATTCGAGAAGGAGAAGTTTAATATGAACATGTCTAACGTTCTTGTTACTGGCGCCAATGGGTTCTTAGGAGCGGCGTTATGCGAAAAGCTCCTGACTATGAACAAGACTGTCGTGGGGCTTATCAGGGATCGCAATTATAAATCCCGTAGGGATATTTTGGATAATATCTCTGTTGTTTATGGGGATTTGAGAGACTATGATATAGTCCGTTATGCTGTTTCTAAGTACGAGATTGATACCATCTTCCATCTTGGGGCTATTACTATCCTTAAGATGGCAACCTATGATCCCAAGACGTGCTACCAAGTCAACATAATGGGTTCTATAAATGTTTTAGAAGCAGCCCGTGAATGCGGCCACGTCACCAAGGTAGTAGTAGCTTCTTCCGATAAAGCCTACGGTAGTCATGACGATCTTCCGTATGTGGAAGACATGGCTTTGTTGGCCAGCGATCCTTATAGCACTTCCAAGGCTTGCGAAGATCTCATTGCGCAGTCCTATGCCCACACCTATGATTTGGATGTTTCAATTCTACGCTCTGGCAATATTTTTGGTCCGGGAGACCTTAATAAGTCCAGAATTATTCCTGGAAGTATCCTTCGCATCTTGGAAGGGGAGCGTCCCATAGTATATAAGGGTGTAGGAAATTACAAACGAGAATTTATGTATATTGACGACGTTATTGACGGTTATTTACATGTTCAAGACCGAGGGCTGAAGGGTGAAGCCTACAATATCGGAGGCTCTGGGTTCCAGAACATCTTTGATACCGTCAATATGATTATTGAAGAGATGGGTGTAGATATACAGCCCCAGATCTTGGAGAAGGATTTTATTGAGATCAAGGAACAGTACCTAGATGCGTCCAAGTTGGAAAGCCTAGGTTGGCGGTGCCGTTACAAAATTCGTGACGGAATTCGAGCTTCGATTCCTTGGTATACCGAGTATAGTAAGGACCCTCTGAAGTTCTATTGGGCACACTAAAATGAAAATTGATACCTATAAACCTTGTCTACCTCCTTATGCGGCGGTGGAGCCTGATATTCACAGCATGTACTCTTCTGGTATGCTATATCCAGGCCCATTTACTGATAGGTTAGTAGAACAAGTTCAACAGTACCAAGGTGTTGATGGGGTCCTCCCAGTAAGCAGTTGTTCGATTGGACTTATTCTTCTTTTGAGCAGTCTTCCACCATGTTCGCAGGTAATTCTGCCTGCTTTCACGTTTAATGCCACGTTACAGGCTTT
>SDBT01009104.1_pt1 | contig 16142 bp, 16 predicted proteins | sample 2277101 | NCBI WGS metagenome assembly SDBT01 (sample SAMN10404973, study PRJNA504765) | marine sediment metagenome | isolation source: marine sediment core GS10_PC15, 103 cmbsf | place: Arctic Ocean: Southern Knipovich Ridge | collected 2010 | reverse complement strand
TCCTCTTATTCATAACTAATAATATAACCTAACTTAGCTTTTTCTGCCACCCCTGGCTTCAAATACGGCAACAAACCTGGCAAAAGAGCGGTCAAAGGTTCTCTCTACTTCCGGAGGGAATACACAGGCAGGAAGCTCATCAAACTCCAGGTGATACCATATGCACTCACAGCACTTGCCCTTTCTGGAGCAAGGCTCATAGGTGCAGGTGCATTTAACTTTATTGACCTCAATCTGGCATTCCATTTGTAGCTCCCTCCTCTTATAAGGTATTGGTTGTTTATCAGGGAAGATTGAAGGGGCTTCGCCCCTTCAAAACCTATACCTCCCCCTCTCCTTTTAAGAGGGAAGTGCAGGAATTATGTTAATTAGAAAGCAATCCTGCTGGGGGAATCAGGATAGGCTCCTAATTCTTCTATATATTTCTTCCCAAGATTTTACTTCAACTATATTTGAAGGCAGTTTTTTGCCTTCTGGATTACGATTGTAGGGATGCTCAAACAAGAAAACAACGTCACAAATATAGGCGAGCTTCTCTGCTTTTTCTAGGATGTCTTCAACAAAGAATCTAATCTTCTTTTGCCTGCTTATGTAGAAGCGATTCTTAAAATGTACTTGTGGGTCTTCAATATCATCGCTACCTTTTTCAATAACGAGTTTATCATATTCAAACTCGTGCCATTCTAGCCAATGCCTTGTGATTTGTTCGATAGGTGTAATCCCAATTTTCATTCGGAGCCAACATAACGGATGTTTAATAAACTTAATCCCTGCAATAGGAGTGACTGCAATTTTCATTCGGAGCCAGAATATTGGGCGTTTAATAAACTTAATCTCTGCGATTTTCCCTTTCTCTATTCCTATTTTAGAGTAGTCTGAGGCTGCCGTTTTCCACTTGTTATTGAGAGCTTGGATTTCTTTATCTGACTTCAAATCCACTGGATTCGGCCACGGTCGATATGTAAATAGCATGACCGTAAGTTTAAACGCGTTTCGTACGCTTCTAAGTCTGTCGACCGATGAACAGGTAGGACTCATTTTTATCCAATATTCAGGTTCATTAAAAACTTTCCTTTCATCTTGGCGCGTAATATTAAGTGTAGGGTGTTCATGTACAGGGACAACTGTAATATCTTCTGGGTTAATCACCTTTTCCACAGTTGTAGAGAGCATTTCACAAAATTGAGGCCTATGCTCATTCAAAACACCACAAATGTCAACTCCTAAGATATATGACTTCAAATATGAATGTTCTCTATAGGTTGCATACCAAAAATATGCTAGAAAATGAGACCCAAAATAAGCTAGACTGATCGGTAATGCCCACCACAATGCAGTCTGCAAATTTGGATTATCATTAATTGAAACCACAAACAAGCCGATTGCTCCAAAAAAGTAAAAAGCATTTAGAATCGCGATTGTGAAAACAACCGGACCGAAATATCTCCATTCCAAGTAACTTGGCTGGGAACGGGTTTGCGGTAACACCCGTGTCCGAATTTTTAAATCTAGACTCATAACATCATTGGGTACATTGTCATAAAAATGTTTTCTGATAGAGTTTACTGTCCTGGCGTACAATATCGCATCCATTCGCAGACTTACTAAATACAGCAAAACACCAAAACCAGCAAGTGAAATAACTAGGAAAATAGCAATGAGTACCGGTGTATACTTACCTATTATTTCTAAAGTAGTATTATTTGATTGTGCTATAGCGACAAAAGCTGCGATGAGAGAGATTGGAATTGACATGATTAAGATGTAATGTCTAAAGAAGGCAGTGATGGTATCTATAGTTCTGAAGTGCGCCTCTGCTATGTGGTTATACTCAGACTTGAGATAATCATTGAATTCGGTATCACTCATACCGCCATTATAGTTTAGAGTATTTTGCGGGTGCAAGCCCTCACTCTATCAATATGATTGGCATTCACCTCCGCTAGAGCTGTCATCGCAAGAGAAAGCACACTCATAAGGCAATGCAGCCTCACCTTTGCCAATCCTCGATGGCAATGTGAACTTAGTCTGCGGTGCTCCTTTAGTTTTGAAAAGACTCTCTCAACCGCGCTTCTCTGCGAGTATGCTTCAAACCATTCAAGACTATCACGAGGAATTGAGCAGAATTTACGATATTCCCAATATGGTCTTATCCATGCAACCTTTAATGTGCACTGATGTAAGAGTGAACATTTAATCTTGCCTGCGCGGTGAGGGCAAAGGTATTTCATACCTTTTTTCTTATCGCGGCCTTGAAGTAAAAGTGGTAACCCAGCTCGGCAATGCGGGATACCCGCCTCATCAATAGAATACCTATCATCCTTCTGTGGGCTTTCTCTCATTTTAATGATAGGAATCGAACCAAGGTCTACTATAGCCTTGTAGTTATACCCAGCATCATATCCAGCATCGGCAGTAACATGCCACGGCTTGAACCATGAAAATCCTTCTCTGGCCTTGTCTAAAAGTGGTATTAAATGAGTGACATCAGATTCTTTAGCCAGTGTCACATCACAGGCTATTGGTAGCTCCCAAGTTGTATCCGCCAGTAGGTGTAACTTGTACCCCCATTTCCAAACTTTTCGACTGAGGCTTTCCTTTACAATAAAACCAGCCTCAGGGTCGGACTTAACTTTCCGTCCCGGACTTGAATGGCTTCGAACTGGGGTTGAATCAACCGCAACCGTGAATCCGAATTCAGGCAGTTTTTGATGGAGCTGGTCAATCGCCCGGTCTAGGAGCCTCTCAACAGGTTCCAAATGCTCAGCTATTGAGCTTACGAAACGGTTAAACGTCCACCTGCTCGGCAGAGGTTTATCCATATCGAAACCGCAAATCTCAATAAGGTTGGGGCTTTCTTCTAGTCGTCTGATTAAATCGTTGGTACAATCCATATCAAGAATGAAACTCAGCATATATGCTCTCCATAGTGGCTCCATCAAATAACCAGCCCTTATGTGATGCTTCATTCTTTGTAAATCACGGTAAAATTGATTGTCCAGAAGACTATCTATGGTAGCTTTGAGGTCCTCGGTAATCGCATTTCCAGCTATCGCTTGGTAAGTCTGATTTGCTGAGGTTTGACGGGGCTCAATATCTTCCGTATAATTTAAAGTAGCTGGGTGGTTCATCGCGGTTCCTCCTGGCTACGCTTCCCAGTGTCTCTTGCCGGAGGGCTGGGAGCGTTTTATTATATTTACCTATTAGTATATTACCATAAGGTATAGTGTTTGTCAATACCTTTTAGTAAAATATTATTGGTAATATACTTGACAAATAATACTATCAGGTATATAGTCATGGTATGGGTCGCATAAAGATAGAGGCTTTCAAATGTGAAAGGTGTGGGCACGTTTGGACACCTAGAGATATAGAGATACAACCGAAAGTCTGTCCGAAGTGTAAAAGTCCATATTGGAACACACCAAGAAAAGCGGCAAAATAGCCACTTTTCAAGGGATTCTATTCAACTGGTATCTGAAAGCTCCGTATCGATAGTTTCCCAATAGTCTTTCAAGGTTCTTTGATAGGCTGTTAGTCTACTGTCCAGCATTTTGATTTGCTGCTCAGCTTCAGAGAGCCTCTGCTACCATGTTGTACGCATTTCCAGGAGTTCAGCAATCATTCGCTGAATCTCTTCTTCCAAACCACGACCGTGTTTACTGACCATATCTTTTCTCCATAAACTTTTTTAGAGTTGATATTTATAAACAGTGGGCTCCGTGAAACCATTTCACGGAGCCCACTATTTTAAACAGCTTGATTTTTATGATAGCCTGACTAACTCAAGCTGGTTGCACCGGTGCCCCCTGCCGGAGTTCTTCGAATCGATTCATAATTCTTGTCCTGAGGGCATCAATCACGATACCTACGTTCCTCCTACCACCCCCGATGTATGTCTTCAAGGGCCCTTCGGTACTCCACTCTCCAACGACATCTGTAACCGATTCCAGTAACCTTGCCATTCCATCTACACTGGTATCCTTCAATTGCGCTGAGTAGTGAAAAACATCAATCGCTATTCCGCACACTACATGGACACCAAAAGTCTTATTTAAGGCTGATGAACTTTCCGGCCCGAGTGCAAAAGGCCACACCTTAGCAACAGCTTGCCAGTAGTCCTGCAGGAGTTGAATCTGGTTTTCAAGCGGCATGTCAGCAAAAGTCCGGTCCTTAACTACTGGTGCCAAACCAGTTCTGAAACCTTGAAGATTGACTGCACGTTTCAGACCACGGACATTGATGCCTGGTGTTTTAACACGGTCCTTCCAAGGGCCACTCTGATTCATAGCTAAAATCAACTTGTAAGCCAGTTCGTCCTCAATACTATGGCCTTTTGCCAGCCTCTCCTTGACTGTTTGAGATGCGAAACGCATTCTATCGAAGAAGTTCAAAGAAGCCGGCACGTTCTTCTGGTTACTATTAACAACGTCGAACGTCTCCCCCTCTTTGGCCCGATCCAATCCCAGAGCGATTACAGTTGGAACAACAATATCACCTTCTAGCATTTCGAAAGCGCCTACACGATGCTGACCATCCATTATCCAGGCGAACTTCTCGTCTGGATAAGTCAAAGTTCCAAATTCTATACCGCCATCCTCACTTAATTTGCTGTACTGAAGTTTCTCGACTTGCTCAGGACGCACGTTAAGTAAGACAGCTCCCGGTACCAAGCCATCCGTCTGTTCAATGAATCCGCTTAAATCGCGGCACCGTGCGTTGCTGCGCTCCCTTTGGTAGCCGTCAGGATTTTTATCAACCGAATCCACGTCACTTATCTCCGCGATTTTCTTACCGCTCATTGCAGTCACATACATGGACCATTCCTTGTGATTATACTTAATAACTCTTAGCTCCATTTTTCTACCTCCTATTTTTGTCGCAAGTAACATCAATATTTGTTACCTGTCACTCTACTAGAATATTACCATCTAGTTAAAGATTCTGTCAACTTCAAGGAAAAAGGTTGTCGGGCAACTAGCGCCGCTGGTAACCACTAATAATACATGACCGGTACTACAGACGTATTGTAATGCATCATAAGTGATAGGTTACAACAATATTTGTTACCTGCCACTCTACTTGACAATGATACAATCTTTTGCTAAGATAAAACACAACTGGGGCGTAGTTTAAGGGTAGAACGGCGGTCTCTAAAACCGCTTGTGGAGGTTCGACCCCTCTCGCCCCAGCCAGACTTATTCTAACTCTAGAATCTTACGAACGCAAACTATTACCATTGTTTGCCGGTAAACTCAGGCACCGTTACTCTCCAATCTGTCTCACCGTGCATCACGCCTTTGTTGTATACCTTGTGAGCTCTTCTCTTTTCCCCATTGTCAGATAGTCTTTCAGGTTCGCTGAATGCTTCATCAAACCCTGTAGCTTTGTTAAACTTCTCAACCAAGTAGGTATAAGGTGGAAGTGTACCACTAAAGCCCAACACTCTACGCACCTTCTCTACCATTTCCAGTCTGTCTTTGTCCCAGCTGGGGGATATATATTTGTTACGGACCATTGAATCTAGAAGCTCAAACCTCATAGGAAAGACGACTGCCCCCCATGCCAAGGCATCTCGTGCTCTTGCGAAAAAGTCATCGGGGGTGTCTTTGAAATTATACAGGACGTAAACAAAGATTTCCCTTCCCCTGATACCATTCGACATGATGAGCTCGATTGCATTCTTAACATATTTGCCCCTTGCCTTAAAGTCGTAGGCGATCCTTATGCAAGGCATCTTCAATCTTGACAATGTAGTAGCTATTTCCGGCGTTATCAACATAGCATCCAGACCCTGATTGTAATCAACACTAATACCTAAGTCCATAGCCTCAGAAACTATGGATTGCCAATTGGGGGAAGCTAGAGTGTTATTATCCCAGAGGACCAACCTTTTATGCCCGGGATAAATTAAATGCTTTATGCTCTGCTTGCAAGAATGTAGATCACCCTCCATAATGGGAACAGCGCAGAATTCACAACGGTTAGGGCACCCCCTAGAGGCAAATAATATGCTCCATTTCCATTGTGGAACCAAATCGTAGGCAGGAAGCAGGTCTTCAGCCTCCTTGACTAACCCGATATGTACCTGGTCGGCCCCTGATAGCTTCGCATGTTCCGGCATGAGAGAAGCATATATTCCTCCCAAACAAGTTTCGGCGTCAGGGAATAGGCTCTTATAATATGCTACGGCCTCCCAAACCTTATTCCATCCCCATGTGAAAAGACTTGTAACATATACCTTGTCAGGTTTCTTATCGGGGAACGAACATCCCCTTATTAACTCCACGCTATCGCCTCGGATTCTATGGTATGAAGCTAACTTTAATAGGCCCAAAGGTGGGTATCTAGTGTAATAGGCTGGCTCAACAAGTAAGATATGCATTTTCCCCCTAGTCGGCAATCAATAGTTGATGGCCATCAACAATTACTTCCGTCTATCTCCTTTCGGTTTCGGGCCTCTCTTCAATTGTGGTAACCGTGAGATCCTGAATAAATCTGTTTCGGTAATGAAATCAGAATTACCAATCCTGTAAATCTTCAATTTTGCAGCCTTCATACAGTTGCGCAACCATGTATCAGAGCGCTTCAATTCAAATTCCTCTAGAAAAGCTAATGCTTGCGTCACACTGTAAAGATTAATCGGAACATGAATTACCATGCTTTAACCATACCATATTATTTTCCGTTTGTCAATATTTAACTACGACTAACACACGTAATTATTTTCATTTGGAAATAATTAGGCTAAGAGTCGGTAAGGAATGCATTTGCATACTGCATGATCAGAACTTGCACATTAAAGGTTATGCCTATTACAATGGGCGTAGCCGGATCATGAAGGAGAGCGGACGTGATATACGATCATTATGCTCATAGATGCGCAGACATAATTCTAAATGCTGACTATGAACTGAGAAAAGAGATAGATGAGGTTATACATTCCATCGATTTCGAGGACATAAAGAGAAGATATGAGAAGGAAAATGCAACTAGGGAGGAGTCCGGTAAAAAGTTGCTTAAGGGGAAGCAATCAATCATTAACTTGATGTTTAAGGAGCAATTCAAGAAAAACGACTGGGAGGAAGAATTTCCGGTCTTTGGCGACCCAGATAATGATCTGAGAATAGACTTTTGGAAAAGGAAGATTGGCATAGATATCGCTTTTTGCCATAGATCCTACATTGGTGGAGACCTCCTAAGACTTCAAGCTGGGGCGGAGGTAAAGAACATTATCAAAGTCGGAGTATATATTTGCCCTACTCAGAGCTTCGCTCGGGTCGTGTCACCCAAAGATGCAAGGACTATGGCCAACTATGAAAGAGCAAAATGGTATCTCGAAAATTTCTACGCAGTTCTTACAGTCCCTATTCTCTTAATTGGATTGAGGGAGTGAACTCGCAACCCACATAAGTTCATGTAATAATAGTTCCACGTGGCTAGTTAACATAATTTTTGCACTTCCCTCTTTTAAGGAGAGGGGGATAAAGGGGGTGAGGTTGATAAACAATCTACATATAATGCTTTCTTATCTCTGCCGACAGCTCAGCCAGTAGCTCGAGGGCTCGGGCTGATGATTCCTCAGTAGCCAGGGCCGCCAGCCCACAACTAGGGGTGAGCAGCCCCTGCTTTATCAATTGCTTGAAGCGGATGCCCTGTCGGGTAAAGGGCGCCATTGCTTCCTCCAGACGGTCTTTAAGGCTGGCTACCGATTCCCTGGCTAGCGCTTCTTCATCACTGGGGACAATCCCCCAGGCAATCGTCCCCTTTCTCCCCAGAAACTTTTTTACTTCCGAGGGGTAGAGGCTCAGTGATTGAGCATAGTGGTAAGCATCAAAGCTTAGTATATCAACAGTTGTATCCAGCAGAACTGACCAGTCGGTGTTGCCGCAGCAGTGAACTCCTTTCAATCCGCTAATGCCACCAAAGACCTCTTCCAGCAGGCTGATAACCCTCTCTTTAGACAGAGGCACCGCGACTGAGCCAAAGGAGGCCATATATGGCTCGTCAACAAAGATAATGGTATTTTTAGAGATTTGACTCAGCGCCTTCTCCTGCCAGCCTGCCTTCAGCCGGAGCAGCTTGGCTACAGCGTCACTCAACATATCATCATAGATTATCGCCCGGTGGCTGTTATCGGTTACGGTCAGCCCCCAGGTAACCGGACCGGTTATCTGCCCCTTAACCGCCAGGGGTGACAGATTCTTTAAAGTCAGGAAGCGGTGAAGTCCGGCGGCATAATCAGGGCTAACCGGATATTTATCAACATTGTTCTCCAGATAAGCAGTGTAGAGCTGTTCCAGGGGCTTATCCAGGTCCTGAGAGCAGTCTATATAGATGCTATCCTCCTTGACCACAGCCCCGGGGAAGCCCTGGCTAAACTGGACACACATATTTTCCAGGAAAGTGCGCTTGGGTAGCTGCGGCCAGGCGGGGATGTCCTTAAGGTAATGGTTAATCTGCGCACATGCCTCCGATGGGTCAGTATGGGGCATACTGCCAATAATAGTGGGGCGGCAACCAAACTCTATATCAGGCATAAGGTCGTTAACTCTCTCCCTTTAAATACTTGCCTATTATCAGGTCCAGCTTCTTCTTCTGCTCGGCGGGCATTGCCGCCGGGTCGGTAACAAAAGCCGTCTTCAGGGCGGTAGCGCATTCGCAGTCGCGCCTTGGCGGTATTCGGCTGACGGCTAGCTTGATAATTTGCCTGGCGGCACCAATATTCTGGTGCTGGACTTTCAGGATAACATCTACCGTTACCGGCTCGGTTCTCTCATGCCAGCTATCGTAGTCAGTGACGCAGGCGACAACGGCGTAGCAAATCTCTGCCTCCCGTGCCAGCTTGGCTTCAGGCAGGGCGGTCATACCAATAACATCCGCCCCCCACGATTTGTAGAGTCGTGACTCCGCCCTGGTGGAGAAGGCGGCACCTTCCATAACGATACAGGTGCCCCCGGGGTGAACATCAGCCCCCACCCCCTGTGCCGCCTGATACAAAATCTGGCTCAGCACCGGGCAAAAAGGCTCGGCAAACGGGATATGGGCAGCAATACCATCGCCGAAGAAGGAATTTACCCGACTTCGGGTGCGGTCGATTAGCTGGTCAAGGATAACCAAATCTCCGGGTTTGACTTCCAACTTAAAGCTACCCGCTGAATTAATAGCGATAATGTGTTCCACCCCCAGCGACTTTAAGGCATAGATATTAGCTCTTACCGGGAGTTCGGTGGGCAAGATGCGATGCCCCTTGCCATGCCGGGGCAGGAAGGCAATCCCCACCCCCTCCAGTTTGCCGATGGTAATGGCATCACTCGGCTTGCCGAAAGGTGTAGTTATGTCAACTTCCTCTATATCCGTCATCCCCTCAATATCATACAGCCCCGTCCCCCCGATAACCCCAATCTTAGCCTGCGGCATTAAGAACCTCCTTCAGTATAGATTGGGCCTTCTGCAAGAAAGATGCTTGTGCATTCCTAAGAGTTCTGATGGAGGTTCGATTCTGCAATTTTCTTAAACTCTCGATAAATTCATGGAAATCTGCTCCATCCATGATGTCTTTCAACATTACATTTTTCCCCTGAGTCACTATTTCCCTATCCCAATTACCTTTCAAGATTGATTCCTTTGCCATATCAAAGGTCAACTCACCCTTGTATATAGCCTTGTATATACCGTAACTAGCACTACCTTCTGTGCCAGCAAACATCCCTTCAAGGTTACTACGAAAAACAAGACCAAAAACATCATTTAGGGCGCTAAACTGCTTACTCTGCGCTCTAACTTCAGCGTTGATGACTTCAAAACATTCATAGCGCCACCGATAATATTCCAAAGCAAGTTTTATCAATTCATCAAGTTCTCTAGCTAACTGTTTTGAGATAGGGGCATCCTTATATGCCTTTTCAAGTGAGCCTATACCTCCCCAATCATAGAATTCCACAGAAACCTCAAGTATTTCTAGTTGAGCTTGTATCTCTAATCTAGCTTGACGCTTCTTTTCTCTATTTTCTTTCCATGCTGGCAGAAAACGAACATAGAATTCAAATAGTGCTGTAGCTACTGCTGCTACTGCTAAAACTATATACAGCCAAACCATTTTGACATCACCTTCCTCTTTATCCTCAAAGTAATCCTTAAATCCAACTTCAGCAAATACCCTTCAGCCCCTCTCCATATGGCGCTTTTATTATACCATTCTCGGTGATGATGGCGGTGATGTAGCGGTGGGGGGTGACATCAAAGGCGGGGTTAGCCACCTCGCAATCGGGGGCAACGCATACCCCCTGAATGTGGGTTACCTCCTCCACGCTTCGCTGCTCAATCGGGATTTCAGCACCGGAAGCCAGCGACAGGTCAATGGTGGTGGTGGGGGCGGCAACATAGAACGGGATGCCATTTTCTTTAGCCAGCACCGCCAGGGTGTAGGTGCCAATCTTGTTGGCGGTATCGCCATTGGCGGCAATGCGGTCAGCACCAACAATGATGCAGTTAACCTCTCCCCGACTGATAAAGTAGCCAGCCATAGAGTCGGTGATGAGGGTAAACGGGATGTCAGCCTTTTTCAGTTCCCAGGTGGTAAGGCGTGCCCCCTGGAGGAGGGGGCGGGTCTCGGTGGCGAAAACCCGGATACCTTTCCCCTGCTCCCGTGCCTGCTTGATTACTCCCAGAGCCGTGCCGTAGCCGGTGGTAGCCAGGGGTCCGGTATTACAATGGGTCAGGATGGTAGAGCCGTCCTTGATTAGCTCAGCACCAAACTGGCTCAGCTTTCGGGTTGCCTCAGCTTCCTCAGAGTGTATTTTAACCGCCTCTTCAGTAAGCGCTGTTTTAATCTGTTCTATATCCTTACCAGCTTCGGCTACCTGCTGCATTCGGCTGATAGCCCGGAAGAGGTTTCGGGCGGTGGGTCGGGTGGTGGCAATGGTCTGGATGATAACGCCCAGCCTCTCCAAGAAATCGTTCTTAGACCTAGCCTCGATTTCCAGGGCACCCAGAGCTATTCCATAGGCACCAGCTACCCCAATGGCTGGTGCTCCCCTGATTTTCAATTCTGTGATGGCTGAGGCTATGCTCTGGTAGTCGTTAAGCTCAAGATAAACCTCTTTTTTAGGAAGTCTGGTCTGGTCAAGGATTCTGACCCGGCTACCAAGCCATTCTACCGGTAGATAATTTGTTTTTACCAACCTCACCCCCTTTAGATTTTTATTAGGTAACCCTATCCCCTTTATCCCCTTCCCCTTGATAAGGGGAAGGGGAAGAGAATTTCTTTAGAGGGGCTACGCCCCTCTAAAACTCCCCTCTCTACCATTTCAAAGGAGACGAGAAAGCATAGGTTCTGAAGAGGCTACGCCCCTTCAAGCTTCCATTATTTTTACCAAACCTGGTAAAAACAGCTTGAGTTAAATGTAGCCTAGCTCGGCTCAGCCGTCAAGGGGTAAACCCCTGAGATTGTTTATTAACCTCACCCCCTTTATCCCCCTCTCCTTATCAAGGAGAGGGGGAAATATTTTAAAAGAGGGGCTACCGCCCCTCTTAAACACCCCATTTATTATCAATGAGGGGGGAAGAGATTTTAGAGAGGGGCTTCGCCCCTCTCTTACCTACACTCCCCCTTCCCTTACCAAGGGAAGGGGGTCAGGGGGATAGGTTGTTATGTAATCACAAAACACCAGTCACCTTGACACACCCGCCAGAGCAAGATAAACTTGCTTGTCTGTAATTATATCCTTCTAAATTCAATCCGGTAAAAGGGTGATAAATGACTGAGGGTTCATTGAGTATTAAGGAACTGAGAGATAAAATCGGTGTGGAGCGGGAGGTGGGGGTATATGAGATTGAAAAAGGGATGATTAGGAAGTTTGCCTTAGCCGTAGATGACCCCAACCCGCTGTGGCAGGATGAGGAATATGCCAGGAAAAGCCAGTATGGTGGCATTGTTGCCCCCCCAACCTTTATCCCAACCATAGGTTTTGAGCGAATTGAGCAGGAGTTAACCTCCCTGTCTTCGGCCATCCTCCACGGCAGCACCGAGCTTGAGTGTTACCAGCCGGTTAGACCTGGAGATAAGATAACTGTTACCAGCAGGCTGGCTAATATTCGTGAATTACAAGGCAAAGGAACAAGCAAGACGGCGTTCATGGCCTTTGAGATAACCTATAAAAACCAGAGGCAAGAGCTGGTGGCTAAATGCCGCCAAATACTTATTGGCTATTAGACTATGAGTCAGCAACTTTACTACGAAGATATAGCGGCAGGTAGTAAAATCCCTCCCCTGGTCAAGCAGCCTACCACTCGCCAGCTAGTGATGTGGGCCGGGGCGTCTGGCGACTACAACCCCATCCATTATGACAAGGACTTTGCCCAAAGCCGAGGGCTACCCGGTGTTATTGTCCATGGCCAGCTGATTTTTTGCTTTTTGGGTCAGCTAATGACCGACTGGATAGGAGAGCCAGGCAGTCTTAGGAAACTGACTTGCAGTTACAAGGGGATGAACTTCCCCGGTGAGACCGTCACCGCCAAGGGAAAGGTAATCAAGAAGTATGTCGAAGATGGAGAGCATCGTGTGGAGTGCAACATCTGGGCAGAGAATCCGAAGGGAGAAAAAACAGCCTCAGGTATGGCTATTGCCATTATGCCATCTAGAAGCCAGCGCTAAGTTTCCGTTTGCTGCTTTTGCCACTGGTCACGGTACATCTCCATAAGTATGAAGCTATATTTACCCCTGAACGAGTGCCCACATGGGGTGAAACCACATTTTTGGAAGCATTTATGGGCTCTAGTGTTCCAATCCAGAGTCTTCAGGTGGATTCGGTTAAAGTTTGTCTCGCGAAAGATATAGTCGACCAGGGCAGTTACCGCGTCAGTACCATAGCCCTTATTCCAGTAATCACGGTCCCCAATCGTGATACCCACCTCGGCTTCGCCTTTAGTCTCATCAACGTCATAATATCCACAGTGACCAATGTGCTTACCATCCAGAGTCTCTATAGCAAACCGGCGTCTAGTTGAATCAGAGAATTGCAACTCGCTGGCGTAGTTTAAGAGATAATGAGAAAAGGTAACAGCTAGCTGAGGAGAGGCATCAAGTTGAGCCAATTCGGGGTCTGTCTGCCACGCATAGTCATCCTTGGCATCAGCCAATCTCTTATCACGAAGCACAATCTTTTTACCAGTAACCATCTTAAAAATCAGAAAAGTAATTCCGGCTCGATTGGTTCTGACTTATCTTTCATGTCAACCCGGCCGGTCTAAGACCTGAATGCCAAAGGGTCTTCCCATGTCTCCAGTTCCTGCAGGGCCTGCTCTGTTGCCTGGCGGATTAATTCATTGGAACTATGCAGGCACTCTTCCAAGCAACTCTTAGCCTCACTGCCACCTATCTTACCTAGTGCATGGATAGCTGCCAGCTGGACATCGGTATCGGGGTCATCAACAAGCTTGATGACAGAGGCTGTCGCTTCTTCCTCTCCCAACTCACCGCAGGCCGTAACCGCTTCATAGCGCATCTCGGCATCGGTATTAGCCAACTCCCCGAGCAGGATGGGTAACCAAGAAAGGTCACAGTTCTTGCCCATAGCGTAAACAGCACTGACTTTAAATTCAGGACTACTACTTTGGTAGGCCTCCATGATAGCCCTATTCACCCGGGGAAGACTTAAGGGAGAAACTGCCTCCAGAGCATGGCGCCTGAGTTCTACAGGCTTGCTTTTATCGTCAATTACAGCAAACAAAGCCTGGCATATCTTGGATTTGTGGCAGGAGCGCAGTTTCTCATGCTCAGCTAACATAGCGAACTTGCCCAGCGCTATAGCTGCCGTTGCCTGGACTTTCTCCGAGCTATCGTGCTCCAGTAGATTAATTAGAGGATTAATCAGAGACGTCTCTTCATTCTCCCACAGACCCTCAATAGCCTTGCATCGCACCTCAGCATCCTGGTCTTTCAGGCAATTCTTGAAGATACTATCAAAATTAAGCTCAACATTATCCTCACCCAGTTCAACCAGTCGATACACAATCTGTCGCCGACGTTTTGGTTCAATTGCTGCCCACGCCTGTTCAAGAAGTCCCAGCTCTTCCGAGTCTAGATTTGATAGCTCAACCAGCCTTGAATTACGTAACGGCTTGGCACTATCACGTAAGTCAGCAACAGCCTCCTCAGCCGGCGATGACATAGCATTCTCTAGTTCCATCCCTTTTCCTTTTCCTCTTCCTCTTCCTCACCCCCGTGTTCCCAGATGGGTTCGGTAAAGTAGTCTATGTACTCCCCCATAGCTTCAGCAGCTACCTGCTTAATTTTCTCGCTTGCTTCTCCAGCTAGCTTTGTCAGGTCGGCCATATCAATTTCGATACCCAGCATCATGGTCAGAGCCCTGAGTATTGCCAAAGCCGCCATCGGGTTTTGTATTTTAGTGGTATACATCGGCACTTCACCCAACAGGCAGACACCTTCAATGCCCCTCTCCTTGGCTACACCCAGCAGTAATCCATTCAACCCGGCAATTTGAAGGTTACCCCTTTGCACCAAATCGTAACGTTTCAAATCCTCAGCTACCTGTTGGTTGGTAGCTACTCCCCAGACACTGGGCGACTCGCTGTGGTGGATGCGGGTCAAGGCAGCCGCGCAAGTAAATGTTCTCTTAACCTGAAATCTTACTCCCACATCAAGAACGCAGTTAGCCAGTTCATATCCTTTGGCGGCAGGTTGAGCCTCGCCGACGAACAATATTATGTCGCTCCCCCCACCCTTATTTTTCCAGTAGTAGAATTCACTCTTGGGAAACTGCGGTGCCTCAATTACATTGTTCTCGACCGCTACCCCGATAGGGTCAAAGAAGTAGGAAGCCTCAATCTTACCTAATTTCTTAAAGTCTAGCTTTCTTCGCAGGTAGTTAGCCACTATGATTGATACATTGCTGATGCCAGGCCAGGCAGCCATCATATTTGGCGAATTAAGTTTTGGACGGGCATAAAGCTTAACTAAATTTTTCATTCCGCTATGCCTTTCTTTGTCACTGAGGCTGTTTAGTTGTCATTGCGAGGCATAAGCTTCCTCGCCTGTCGTTGCGAGGAGCGAAAGCGACAAAGCAAACTCAGAGCTTCCTCGCTTTGCTCGGAACAAGCTCCACAATCTTTGAAAGCGATAGTGAGATTGCTTCGCTTCCCCTTCGCTATGCTCAGGGCTTCGGCTCATCGCAATGACAGTTTGAGTTGCTAAACGGTCTCTCATCTTTTATTAGGTAACCCCATCCCCTTTATCCCCTTCCCCTTATCAAGGGGAAGGGGAAGACTTGCAAGAGGGGCTTCGCCCCTCTTGGACTCCCCACGTTGCTGGGTAAGTAAGAGCTGTCATTAACTGCTTTTCAGAATATTGTCGCAAAAACTCCTTACCTTCTGCCTCTCCTTTTCTTCATTGGCAGTTTTATAGGGATATCCCTCCAAATCATTCAATAATTGGCGACCTGCTCCTCGAAGATATTTCTTTATTCTTTCTTCCTCTTCTAGTCTATGTTCTTTCTTGACGCTTTTGTATTTTATCGTTACTTTAAATCCTTTTTCTTGAAAATATCTTATTGATTCTCCTACCTTAAAATCTGTGGAAGCCGTAAAACTTGCAGACACATAGTCACCTATTCTTCTCTGGATTATGTCTGTTTCACCCACATAGATAGGTATCTCTTTATTGGCTTTCTTGGAAAAAACAACGTAAACAGCACTTGTGTCTTCTGGGAAATCTAGAACATTAAAGTCTTTGAATTTCTCAAAAGTATCCTTCATTTTGTCAGTTTCTCCTTAGTCGCAGAAATGCCTACTTACTAGCCACTGACAGGCTGGGACAGTAAAGAGGTGGAGTTTGTAAAAAGCTACCTACCCATTTGGTTTCACTGCCAATAGCTACATTGTTAAGGAGCTGATAGACGTTCCCTGAGACCATGGTATCTTTAACCCTACCTACTATTTTACCATTTTCCACTTTATAACCTAAAAGAACATTGCCACTGAAATCGCCACCCAAAATGTTGCCCTGTGCCGCACCCATCAGCTGCTCAATAACCAACCCCTCCTTTATATCCTGAACCATTTCGTCAAAGGTGGCGTTGCCCGGGGCAATTATAAAGGCACTCGGTGAGGGAGCCGGTAATCCA
>SDBT01009103.1_pt1 | contig 16144 bp, 18 predicted proteins | sample 2277101 | NCBI WGS metagenome assembly SDBT01 (sample SAMN10404973, study PRJNA504765) | marine sediment metagenome | isolation source: marine sediment core GS10_PC15, 103 cmbsf | place: Arctic Ocean: Southern Knipovich Ridge | collected 2010 | reverse complement strand
GGCAGTGGATGATGAAGGCATGTACCTAGACCCGGGAGATTTCATCCAACTTTACGGAAGACAGTACGCTGAGAGTAAGATTACGGTCATTTGTGATGCTGCTGAAACGGCAACTGTGTACTGGCAGGCTCTGTAATGACACCGCGTCAGATTAAAGCACTGGAAGACTCACGTGAAGCAGTAGAAAATGCTTTGCGATCTAGAGTCTACGCAGGTAAATATCCGCCCAAGTTTATTGGGAACCCAGAGAAGAGAGAAAATACTATCTTGCAGATGGTAAACGGTTCATCTATTACGGTCGTTGACACACATGAAGCAAAGGTCACAGGCGTAAACGCATGCGCCGACTATTAAAGGGCAAATAAGTCATGTTTAATGAAGGCGATGAGCTTACACCGGTTGTTGATGCAGAGTGTCAACAGCTGATCGATGATATGACTGCTGAAGTTGCTGACGCCAACAACAGCAGGGAAGAAAGAAAGCGTCATGAATTTTGGCGTTCAGACAGGATGAGTAAAGCACGCAATAAGCGTAAACAGAAAGCGCGACGATTGAAAGGCAAATAATACTTAATTTGCACCGCCCTAGCGAGGGTACGGGAGTTTTATTAGATGGCAATAGACACTACTGATGAATCTGGTGTTTCGATCGAACGTATAAGCCCAGGTGGATACCGATTTGGCCAAGGTAACTTTGGCGGCGGATTTACTAGACCTTCATCAGATGTAGTACTAGGAACTGTTCGAGATAACCTTAACGACACTACGTTGTTGCATATTTTCAAGGGTGCTGAAGTGATAAATGGTTGCTTGAGACAGTTAACTCTTACCGAGGGTGCTTGCTAATGTCAACACAAGTAGCTAATGGCAGGCTGTCAACGATAGCAGGCGATTCATCAAACATCGTCGTTTCTGGTTTGCCCTTCAAGCCGAAATTTATCATTCTTTGGTCCTGTATTGATGGTAGTCCCTTTTTCATGGGCGGCCTTGGCATTGGAATTAGCAGTAGTGTGAGGGGCTGGTCTGGATTTCATATCAGGGATAACGTTGCCACTTCTGTTACTAAGAAGTCTGCAAGTTCAAGTCTGATCATGGGATGGATTGATCAGACTGTTTTCGATGGTCAATTGGATTTGGTGAGTTTGAGCTCCGACGGCTTCACGCTTTCTGTTGGGGATGTCACGCCGAATATTAATGATGTTGAATGGGTGGCTTTTGGTGGAAGTGATATTACAGACGTTTCGCTGGATGTATTTACGCCTCCCGCCTTAGCGTCTACCGATACTGTTGTTACTTCTGGAATTGAGGCTGATGCAATCATCCTTTGGAGCACTGATGCAACTGATGTTAGTGAGACTATTGCGGCTAATCCGATCATGTCCTTTGGTGTTTGCGACAGGTCACTGAACCAGGGAGCTATTGGCTCATGGTCTGAGGACGCACAGGGATTTTCTAACTGTGGTCGTGCTATAAGCGGAACATTTGTAATCAACAAGTATTTCCAAGATGCTGTTTATGAGCGTGGGCAAATATCGGTAATATCTTCAACTGGATTTACAGTTGACTGGGATACTGTGACGGGCGGCACTACAATCCGGCATTTCGCTTTATCGATTAAGGGCGGGAACTGGCAAGTCGGCACTGATACAACGCGCACATCGATAGGGACGAAGGCGACGACGACAACTCATAAGTCAAAGGGCTTACTTATCTTGGCTGGTAATACACCATCTTTGGATACGCATGATTCAGGTGGTGGCGTAGCCATAGGATTCGCTTCTGTTGCCGGAGCGGCGAATTCTCAAGGCATTGTCGAGGAAGATAATTTAGATACAGCAGATGGGTCTAGGTCTGCCAGTATTACAGATGTAATTCGGACGAAGAATGATTCGTCGCCATTTGATGTAAATGATTCGGCGGCGGTTGACTCTTTCAACGATAATGATTTTACCCTTGATTATCTGACCGCTGACGCAACAGCAAGACAATTTGTTTGGTTAGCGGTTAGCGATGCTATTCCATCATTGGTTAAAGCTGCTCAGATCACGGAAGCCAGCAATCAACAATTGACAATAGTAGACGATGGCACTTACGAGCTTCCCGCTACCGGTGATAGATCAGGTACATTTTGGGGGTACTTTGATTCGTTGGGCGGCTTGCCCACTCAAGACATGGTATTGATGGGTAATTCTAATGATGCAGGAGCCATTGAATATAAAATTGTCTATTGTGGTCCGCCTACTGGTCCGGATAACTTTAATTTTGATGTCCGAGGTACGACGAATTTAATTGCAGTAATATCGAATGCGGCTCTCGATCCAGAAATAGGTAGATGGCATTTCTTTTACTGGTCGTATAGCAGTGATGGCGCAGACGTCACAATTGTATTTCGCATAGATGACACCCACGAAGCTACTGACACGCAGACAAGTACTCGCACACTTATTGCCAGCAGTAAATACCGTTTGGGCGGTCTTGCAACTCCAAGTCCGTCTGAAGACCACCACGATGGGCGCATGTCTGGTGAGGGGTTTTATGGTAGGCTCCTGACTGCTGAAGAACAGACAGAAATTTTTAACCTTAAATGCGGAAGTTCTTATGCACAACTCCCGGATTCTGTAAAGGCGGACACGATATCGTATCGGAATCTAAATGAACTCACAGGTACCCGATTCGATAGCCATACCGGTAATCTTAATCTTACAGATGTGAATGGAGTCAGCAGTGCTACTGGCCCGGCATTTAGTAGTCCGGTGCGATTTAACAGTGCTAATTCTGAATTCGGGGAGGTTGATAGCGCCGCCATAACTTCTCTTGGCTGTTCTTTATGTGCTTTGGTCTACATTGATACTCATCAAGATCAAAGCATTCTCTGGATTGGTGATAAAGATGTTGATGATGATTATTTGATGATTGGCATGAATGCTTCTGGTAATGCAATCATGGAAATCAGGAGTGTTGGAGAAACTGCACAACAACGAGTAAGTACGACTGTCTTGTTGTTGCGCACATGGAATCTTATCATGGCTGTATTTGTGAGTCCTACACTAAGAATTCTGTATGTGAATGGAGTATTTGAGGCTATTCATACAACCAGCAGGGATATCACCAATCCGGACAGGACATCACTGGCAAGGCGTGGGGGAAGTACGCCAAGTGGATATTTATCCGCTATTGTTGCTAAAGCACAGGTGTTTGATCTTGCTCTAAATGCTAATCAAGTTTTTGCTTTGGCACAGATGAATATTCCTGTAGATGCAGATCCTGTTAGTGATTGGAAATTGAATGAAGGCAACGGTAGTACTTTGAGTGATGATGGAAGTAATGGGTTTGATCTTAGCATGCTTACTTCACCTGGAATATGGACAATTACACATCTTAAGGCATATATAAAGCGTTTATATCTTGTCAGTCGGGATATGTTTAACGCTGTTTCAGCGAAAAGTGCAGATGCCTTCAAGTATTTATATAAGAGAAAACCGGGCGGAAGTTTGGTACGATGGAGCTTTTCTGATAATTATAAGTTAACAGATGGGAATATCTTACTTTTTGATGCTTTGTCTGGTGATTTAACAGTGCCAGCAGCTAGCGAGTTTAATGATACTTTTGATAGTGGGAGTACTATTGCCTTTGATATTTTTGTTAAGAGTGCCGGTGAAGGTGGAGCGGGTATTGCTATAAACAAACTTAGTGGAAGCAGTGGTTGGAGTGCCAATATTACCAATGCAGACACAGTCAAATGTGCATTGGAGTTTCGACAAGAACACACAGTTACGCCGGGTATTTGGGAGACTCCTGCAAGGATCTATTTTGGTCAGTGGTATCGGATCTTCGTTGTTTACGCTAATGACAATGTGGCAAATGATCCAACCATCTATATTGAAGCACATGATCTTGGTGTAACGGAGACTAGTACACCGGTTGGAACAAGAGTTTCAGACAGTGCTGAAGATCTCATCTTTGGTAACAGGGCAGCTGATGATCGCACACTTGATGGTGTTGTTAAGAATGCGCGCATATGGAAAGGTGAAAGTTTAAGTTCTGCAACCATCCGTGCTGATGTCAAGAGTAACACCATACCAGCCGAAACCCTTGATGGTGCATGGAAGATTAATGAAGGCAGCGGATTAACCGTTTTTGACAGCAGCGGAAATGATAATGATGGAACTATCACTACCACAGGATGGGATACAGATTGTGATTACGCTGCAAGGCAAGCTGTCTTCAAAAACAAGAATGGTGACAGAGTTGGACGGAGTGGTGCCGCAGAATTTGACGGAATTGATGGCATTATGGAAGTTAGCACCGCTGATTTTCGCCCAAGTGATTTAGGCGGCACTATACTAGCTAGATTATGGGTTGATCCAACCGCTAACGCAACACATGCGGTTTTCTCTACTGCTGATGAAGGCAGTAGTAACAGACACATGGGTTGTCGGGTAATGGTTACTGGTGGAAATGTTGTTGCAGAGTTAGTTTGGCAAGATGGTGGTGGTCAAACACAAATGGAAAGTACGGCTCATGTTCCCCGGGCAATGTGGGTGACAATTGCATACTCTTCAGATGGTGGGAGTTACAGAATTGACATTAACTATGATGAAACATTGTTAACCGAGATTACCGGTTCAGACCTTGGCAATTGGACAGGTGATATTAGCACTCCATTCCGCGATAACGTGACAATTGGTGGAAGACGTGATGCGGGCGGTGTAGACAATCAATTTCATGGTCGGATTGACCGGGTATGGTATTATGACACACAAATAAGTGTGGATGATCAGTTTGACGTAGTGGAATTAGGAAAGGAAAACAACTCATCCGCCTTGAAGCACTATTGGAAGTTTGACAACAATGGATTGGACGAAATTGGTAGTTTGGATATGACAAGCGCAGGTGGTGTCAAGCTTGCTGCAAATGCTGCTTTCCATGATAGTGTTGGCGACATTGAAGATGCAGTTAATGTTCCATCCTTAAGAGGAGTGGATGATGTTATCAGTTTAGATAGCATCATCAGTGACATTAATACCCTGGAAAATGGATCTTTTGAGATCAGTTATAAGTTACGTCTTAATCCCAGCACTGATCAAACTATTATAGCCATGAGTCGCACCACTGATGCAGTAAACACAGGTTTATTTGTTGAGCATTCATCTGCTGACAATTCTATTAATGTACAGTTGCTACTTGACGGTGTTATTCAATGGGCTTGTGATACACCGGCAGATAGTGCAATAAAGGGAACTATGGATTGGTTACACCTTGGAATTTCCATGGATGATACCGAGGTTTCTATTACTATCGATGGTGTTGATCAGGATCTAACTTTCACAACTTCTTTGGACAGGACTAAATGGTGGAAAGCTATATTCACTGATGCCACAAGTCCTGCTGAAGTTGTTAATCTTGGTGCGAGTGAAACTTTCTCTGGTATTGTCAATCCAGCATACATACAATTCGCAAATGCTGCTTTTTGGAGTGATGAAAGACTACGGGCAGAGTTTGAATCCGCTATGGCTGATGGGTTCATTGTAACAGGTAGTGCAGGTTTAATCAGTTATTACCCGATTGATGATGAAGTTGCCACTGTAACTGATATTAAAGGCGGTAATGATGGAACACTGGAAGGGGGTATTTGGATTAAAGATCCATCAAGACCTATTGGCATAACACCCTCTGAAGTTGAGATAGACATTACTAGTTTATCGTATACTAGTGGAGAATTTTATTATAAAGCTGGCGTTGAAGGTGCTACTAAGAGTGTGCCAACAATTGCACCCATTGTTCTTGATTATGTAGATGTCGGGTTTACGGAAGTATAAAAGGTAAGAAATGCATTATCTATATAGATACGAAGTCGTTAAGGCAAACAGAGATGATGATCTACATCAAGTGTTTGAAGATTCCGCAAGTGGAGCTTTGTGGGCGGGCATTAATGGTGTTGCAAGCGATGGTGTGCGTGAACAGTTATTTCAAGGCGGCAATGGCGCAACAGCTCTAAGAATCGATGCTAAAGCTGTCTTAAGTTTATGGGATGCAACAACGTATGTACAGGATGATTATGCAACGTATGCATTAGCCAAAACTGCTCTGGACACACATATGGCACTCCATGCATCAAACGGCTACCGACTAGAAGATGTTAAAGAGGGCCACGAAATTAGAATACTTGACGTGGTACCTCCTCTTTGGAACTTTTGGATGAACAAAGGCCCGTATAGAGTTAAAGTATGTGTTTACAATGAACATGCACGTGACGAAGATGACAGGATTGGCACAGGCTAAAGCAATAAGGTATTACGGGACAGCACAATGTCTTGGAGCCTTAATAAATAGATTCAACGGAGGACTAGCTATGACAGACAGTAAACTTAAAGAAATCGAAGCCCACGCAAAGAAGCGCATGCCCGAGGATGATGGCGCTATTGCAACCCCAGAGCACAGACTTGCAAGTGATTGCTTGGCATTGATCAAGGAATTGAAGAGTAAGAAGAAAGATAAGAAAGCCGAATAACTTTATGCGGTTAGGTTGTTAAATCAGCTAAGTTGTTGCTTGTCAGTGTTGACCACAACCCTAGCAATAGCTGACCGCGCCATTGTAACATTGTTGTAACAGAATGATAACAACAGTACTAAATAGAATCGACTTCAGCAACCCTGATGCAGATCTGCTTGACCCTGATGGTAATTTCACTATCAAGAGTCCAGATCCGGAAGTATGCGCGGCTCTGGTTGACAAGGGACTTACCCCACGCTGGTATCCTCTGAATAAACATCCTGTGCAGGAGGCGTTTTGGATTAGCCCGGCACGGTTTCAGATAATTCCAGCAGGAAAGCGGTCAGGAAAGACTGAAATAGCTAAACGCAAACTTGTCAGAGCAGCTATCAGCTTTCACAGTTGGAGTAATGGCCGGTTTGTATGTTGTGCGCCTACGCACGCGCAAGCTAAGGAAATATTCTGGGATGACCTGTTGGAAATGGTTCCTAAGTGGGCATTGCGTGGGGGAAGTATTGAAAAGGCGACACGCGTATCCCCTATCCCTACGATCTATCTAAAGAACGGTGCTAAAATACAAGTCTTTGGGCTGGACAAACCAGCACGTATTGAAGGCACACCGGTTGACGGAATTGTTATTGATGAGTTTGCAGATTGTAAAGCAAATGTCTGGACTAACTATATCCGTGCAACGTTGTCCACACCGGGACGGCCAGGATGGGCAATTTTCATTGGTGTACCGGAAGGACGCAATCATTATTATGCTCTGTGGTGTAAAGCAAAGTCTGAAGGCATAGAAGACGGTATAGGTGTCATCAATAAGAGCTGGCAGGCATTTACATGGAAAACCGCAGACATTAACCCGGTAGAGGCTGAAACTGCGAAATCAGATATGGACTACCGGCAATGGATGCAGGAGTATTGTGCCGAGTTCCTTAACTTTGAAGGTCGCGCCTACTATGCTTTTGATTCAGAGTTAAACGTGACGCCAAAAGGTAAGCGTGTGACGTATGACGCATCCCTACCATTGCATTTATCCTTTGACTTTAACCGCAAGCCCGGTGTATGTGCCATCTCTCAGGAGCAACGTGCGCCAGCGTGGCTTAAAGAGGCTACTAAATGCAAGGATATTATCTCAGCTGGGATAGATGAGGTCTTTATTGAGCGCATGAGTAACACAAAGATTGTTTGTCAAAAGATTTTAGAGAAGTGGAGCAATCACGAACGCGATGTCCTCCTATTTGGTGACCCTACAGGCGGAGCAGGTGGGAGCGCTAAGGTATTAGGCTCTGATTGGCAGATTATCAAGGATATCCTTAAACCTGTTTTTGGGCACCGCCTTAAGGATCGAGTACAATCTGGATCTCCCGGTGTACGGGTCAGTATTAACAGTGTGAATACTAGACTTATAACCTGTTCGGGCGAAGTCGGCACGGTATTAGATGCTAAGGCTTGCCCAATGTTAATTAGAGATTTCGAAGGTGTGGAAAGTGATGATGCAGGAGATATAGTTAAAGAAGAGGGGTCAATGTTGACTCATATTTCCGATGGCTGGCGTTATATGACACACCGTTTGCATCCGTGCGGAAAAGAAAAGTTCGAATCAACAGCGGCATAATATGAAGACAAAAAAGCAACTTGAAAAGACAGTGAAGGATGACACTAGAGGACGCAGTAAAGCAAGTGTCACTGAATCACGTGATATTATGTCTTTTGCCCCTAGTATGTCTCCGGAAGAAAGATCTAAAAGGGTTAGGGCATTACGTACAGAGGCATCAGAATTGTTTTATCCTTTTATCATACTTGGTTTTGATGAATATGGTAATCCCTGGTCATCACGTAGTGGTGTGACTCAAATGCATGGTATGGCATTAGGGGATTTTCTACAAAGGGAATCCGGAGAATTAAGAAGGTCTATAGATGCCAGATATTATGACAGAGAATCCGTCGAGGATATTTCTGAGGATGATGATGAGGATGATAACCTAGACACGGAGGATTGATAATGCCTTCTCATATAAAACGCTTAGCGAAGAAAGTTCGTAGGGCTGCGAATACTGTTAGATCACGTAACAATAATAAACGCTCTAGAAGTCGGAGAAGAAAATAAAAGTGTCTGATGAAGAGACAAAATTACCTGTAGATACAGATAGCATGAACGACAGCCAAAAGCTGAACGTCATGTTAATGTATCAGAAATTGCAGCACAAGAATATTAAGACTCATGATGATAAACTTGAGAATATCGAGAGCGCATTATTGGGCAAACTTGATGATCCAAATCATCGCGGACTTATCGCTCGTGTGAGCAACGTCGAGTCTATCACAGGCAGTACTAAAACGACTGTTGAGAACACACAAATAATTTTAGATGGAACTCCGGATACTCCCGGTCTGAAAACCAGGGTCGATAGAATGGAGCAGGACCATAAGCGGTGGAAAGTAATTATCGGTAGTGTTCACACTGCCATATTAGGGGCGTTTGGTGCTCTATGGCTTTGGGTAAAGAATAAAATAGGTATTGGATAATGGCAGATCATGACCATGGATCAGAGGTCGCAAAACCAAGCGAAGCCTACAAAGAAATGGCACGCATTTCCAATTGGGACCTGATACACGACCTTTTAGGCGGCACGCGCGCTATGATTGAAGCCGGGCAACGGTGGTTACCAAGAGAGCCCGGCGAAGAGGATGACGGTTACAAAATTCGTTTATCTAGAAGTCTCTTATTTGAGGCGTTTGGTGAAACAATCGGTAATCTTGTTGCGCAGCCCTTTAGTAAGCCTATGAGCTTTTCTAGTATGCCGGAAAATCTGGAATATTTAGAGGATAATGCCGACGGGTCTGGAAATGATATAGAGTGTTCGTCTAATCAGAATATGACCGACATGTTGACCTACGGTTTATCGCATATTTTGATAGATCATACACCAGTGCCATTAAGTGAAGATGGGGAACCTATTAGCATTGCAGATGAAGAGGCATTAGGTGCCAGAACTAACTTTGTAAAAATAGCACCGCCTAATCTGATTGGTTGGCGTAGTGAAATGCGCGATGGAGTGACAGTACTTACGCAGATTAGATTTCGTGACACGCGTACAATTAATGATGGCCTATACGGAGAGAGAACGGAAAAGTTAATTCGAGTGTACACGGAAACTGATTGGGAAATTCACGTGTTTGACGAAAAGACGAAGAAATATAATTTATCAGAAGTGGGACCGCATACTTTCGGTGCTGTTCCCCTTGTTACAATCTACGCCAACAAAACTGGATTTATGACGGCGATTTCGCCTTTCCTTGCATTGGCATACATAAATTTAGGGCATTGGCGGAGTGATAGTGATCAGCGGAACATATTACGCTTTAGCCGGTTTGGTCTTCTCTTCGCCAGTGGCTTCAGTGAGGAGCAAGTAGAGAGCAAAGAAAAGTCAGTCGGTCCCACGGTGTTCATCAAGACCACGGCAGAGAATGCGGATATGAAATACGTGGAACCAAAAGGCACCGCTATCGCTGCCGGTCGAGATGATTTGAAAGACCTTGAAAGGAAGATGCAGATACTTGGATTTCAGCCCTTTGCAGAAGGTAGCGGAATGAATACGGCAACTGAGGCGTCAATAGATGAACGTCGAACACAAACAGCAGCGCAGGCATGGATAAAGTCTTTAGAGCGCGGTGTCACACAAGCCTTTGAAGCCGCTGCACGCTGGATAAAGGAAAAACTTCCGGAAGATTTTGCCGTCGATATTTTCAGCGACTTCAAAGCCAATCTCTTCGGTGATGCTGATGCCGATCTACTTACTAAGATGTGTTTAAGCGGAAAGCTGACACTTGAAACGTTGCTCAAGGAGCTAAACAGGCGCGGTAAGTTTGCCGACGATTTCATTCCTGCGGATGAAGTAGAAAGAGTTGATGATCAGGGATTACCGCCAGGATTTATTTCTGGAGAAGGTGATGGCGGTAATGAAGGTGATGAATAATGGCTGATCCACGTTTATCAGGAGAACCAAGTAACCTCAATGAGGCGATTCTAGACAGAGTAATTAGCCATTCTGTATTTTTACAGCGTGTAAAAACCGGTGAAGTGAATAAGTTAGTAGGATTCTTAAATGATAAGGTGGTTCCGGATCTCCTGAGTCAACTTGAAACAAGACTAGAGAGAATTAAGCAACGGGGTTTTGATACGTCACCCGCCACAACTAAGAGAGTTCGAAGTTTGATAAAGGAAATGAATAGTATAATTGCAGCCGGTGCAATACAGATGAAGAAAGTGCATACTGCGGACTTAGTAGAACTGAGTGCGGCGGAATCTGCGTGGATGTTAACTATGATTCAATCTGAGGCTCCTGTTGCATTAAGTTTAATAGCGCCGTCTACCGAGGTATTACGGCAGGTCGTGACGGCTAGGCCGTTTCAAGGCAAGTTGCTGGGCGCATGGTGGAAAACTGTGGAGAACTTTGCCAAGGCAGCAATCAGTGACCAGATAAATATTGGCTTGGTTCAGGGCGAGTCAACAGCGCAGATTGTAAGACGTGTGCGCGGGACATCAGCGGCGGCTTTCGGTGATGGAACTATTGCAGCTACGCGGCGACACGTTGAGGCGGTTGTGCGTACTTCAATCACGCATGTAAGCGCCCAGGCGCGAAGCGTTACAGCACAGGAGAATACTGATGTTATTAAAGGTGAAAGGTGGGTTTCTACTCTTGATGGCCATACTACTCATATTTGTATTGATCTTGACGGACGTGTTTTCCCGGTTGGTAAAGGCATTAGACCCCCGGCGCATGTAAATTGTCGCTCTACAATAACATATATAATCAAGAGCTGGAAAGAATTGGGAATAAATTTAAAAGAAGCTCCCGTTGGCACACGTGCAAGCATGGACGGACAAGTACCGGCAGATATTACATACAAAGAATGGCTTGCACGAAAGGGCAGCACTAAAGAGGGCAGGCTTTTCCAAAATGAAGTACTCGGAAAACGGAAGGCACAACTTTTTAGAAGCAATAAAATTAACATTACAAGATTTACGGACTCAAAGCAGAAGGTTCTGACAATTAAAGAACTAGAGGCATTGGGTACGTGATACAATTCCTGAAAGCTGGTGGCTTTTCGGTCGCTTTTCTGCGGGATGCAGAGGGTAAGGACAAACCCCACCGTCAATGGGCAGGATGCTCATAAATAGGAGGTGCATTATCATGGCACTCGATTTAGTAAGAGAAAACTTAGATGGTTTGAGCGAAGAAATTGCAGGTCATTACTCGGCAGATGATGGAGGTAAGTTTATCCTTCAAGGAAACTCTCATCCAGAGTTTGCTATCGAGAATTTTTCTGCACTGAAAAACTCTTTAGGTGCTGCTCGTAAGGATACGACCAAAGCTAAAGATGCACTCAAGGCATTTGAAGGTATCAAAGACCCAGCGGCAGCAATTTCGGCTTTGGCCAAGATTGATGACATGGCGAATTGGACACCGCCCCAAGAGATTGAGGAAAAGGTGAAAGCTCAACTAGATCAGGCGAGGCAAAAGCATAAGGAGGAGTTGGATGGTGAGAAATCGACATCCTCCGGCTATTTGAAGCAACTTGAAGCAACTTTAATAGACAACGCGGCCACTACTGCAATTGCAGCGGCTAAAGGGTCTGTTGAGGCGTTACTTCCTCATGTCAAGGCTCGTATGAAAATGCGGATTAATGACGCGGGTCAGATGGTGTCTGAAGTGTTGCAGAAAGATGGAGTAACTCCCGCTATTGCTGATGGTGCAGGTAATTCTATGACGGTAACGCAACTTGTAGACGAATTTAAGCACAGTGATATTTTCAAACCCTTATTTGAAGGCGTTGGAGCGACAGGCGGCGGTGCCGCTGGTGGTGGTTCCGGTAATCAGACGCAACAGCAGAGCAACGGCAAAGTTACAGTCCTTGCGAAGTCTGATGCAGCTGGTATTAATGCCAATATAAAAGGGCTTGCAGACGGAACTGTGATTATTGATTCCACAAGATAACTGCGGCAGCAGTATCGAACATGGTGTTTGATGCTCTGTCATTCTGTGCAGAAGCACGAACAACAAAAGGAATTAAATTGTGGCTAACGACCTAAGTAACATAATCCCTAAAATCCTAGCACGTGGTTTGCTGGCATTGCGGGAAAAGACGGTAATGCCCCGTTTGGTCAATTCAGATTTTTCCACTGAAGCCAAAGAAAAGGGCGATACCATTGACGTGCCGATTCCGACAGCAGTTGCAACGCGTGATGTTGCGCCGAGTAACGTTGAACCGGCCTCAGTTGATACTACGCCTACGAAAGTCCAGATACCTCTGGACAATTGGAGGCAGAATGACCCCATCCATCTTACGGACAAGGATCTTGTCGAGGTTGATTCTCGTGAGCACTTCTTGCCTGGACAGATGAGCGAAGCCATTCGCGGTTTGGCTAGAGATGTAAACACCGATCTCCTTGAAGAATACAAGGGTGTTTTTGGTTTTGTTGATAACATCTCCGGTATCCCATTTGATGGTACGTTTGGTGTTACCTCTGCGACCAATGCTCGAAAGGTGTTGAATCAGCAGCGGTGCCCTCCGGATATGCGGCGCGGTGTTCTGGATTTTGATGCGGAAGCTGAAGCGTTGTCGTTGCCAGCGTTTGCTGATGCAGAGAAAACTCTAAGTGCCGAGGTCAAGATCAATGGTGAGATGGGTCGTAAGTATGGCATTGATTGGGTAGCAGACGATGATGTCATAACCCATGTTTCTGGTACTGCTTCAGGCGTGCTAGTTGATGATGCTGGCGGTGCTTTGGTAGTTGGTGATACGACCATTCCCATTGACACAGGTACTGGTACTGCCGTAATTGGTGATATTATCACCTTTGCCGGTCACGCTCAGACGTATGCCATCACTGCTGCATCTGCGGATGTATCATCAGGCAATCTGTCTATTGTGCCGGGCTTGGTCGAAGTACCTGCAAATAACGAAGCCATTACCTTCAAGGCAACTCATGTTGTTAACCTTGTCTTCCACCGTGATGCAATTGGTTTTGCCATGCGCTCACTGACGGATGACGCGCAGATCACTGGATTGCCTACCAACATAATGACTATGCAAGATCCGGATACTGGTCTTGTTCTGCGTTTGGAAGTAAAGCGACAGCATAAGCAAACGGTCTGGGAATTTGATATCCTGTGGGGGGCTAAGCTTGTAAGAGCTGAGCTTGCCACTCGAATTGCCGGATAACCCAGAAAAAATTGTGATTGTTTGGATGGTGATCTGTGGGGCCGAGGCGCAAAACGCGCCAAGGTAGATCTTGATGCATCTGGCGGTGTGACATCCAAGCGATTGCTTTAATCGGTAACAAAAAGGAGAATCATGGGAAACGCAACATTAGAAATGTGGCACAAGCAAAGCGGGAATGCGGCGAAAATCCATCCACGCGACCAACAAGAGTGGGAAGGTAGAGGATACTCGACCACCAAACCGAAAAAGAAAAAGAAAGAAACAGCTGCGGCTGACAAAAAGTAAGGTAGGGTTTTCCTATCTGTTGGGGTACTAAATTATGGCACTCATTGTAGAAGATGGCACAGGTAAGATTGATTCTCAGGCATACATTTCTGTGGCTGATGCGGATACTTATCTCGCTTTGTTTGGTACTCCCGCAGATTGGGCAGCTGCATCAGTTGGTGATAAAGAAATCGCACTCAGAGATGCTAATAGATATATTGATCTTACTTATAATTCGCGCTGGAAAGGGCGGAGAACATCAGAGTTACAGGCTCTTGATTGGCCCAGGTTCGATGTGACTGATAATGATAATTATTTGATTTTATCCGATATAATTCCAGCTGATTTGGCAAACGCTAATGCTGAATTCGCGGTGTTATCGATAACAGAGGGTCTTGCAGGCTCTAGTTTAATGCCAGACATTGCAGGACCGGGGACTATCAAGAAAGAGCGTAAGAAACTGGATGTGCTAGAAAAGGAAACTGAGTATCAGGGCGGTAAGTCGCAGATAAAATGGTACAGGCAAGCCGACGCACTTTTGCAACAGTATATAAGAACGTTTGACAGGTTACAGCGAGCATGACAACACCTTTTGACACAGAAATGAGCGAACTTGCGCAGGAGCTTATAGATGATTTTGGCACTACATACAAGTTCACTGTGGTTGATTCGCCTACATATAGTACAGTCACGCTTGCAGTCACTAATTCTGGTGAAACAGAGGAATCATTAAAAGTTTCTCCTATTCTTCGTGCTAGTGACAAGTTAGTAAGAGCGGGATTAGTCAGAGCTGATGATTCAAAGATTATCATTGCAACAAAATCGCTTACATTTACACTTAAAATTGATATGAAAATTGAAATAAGTGGAAAGAAATGGACTATCATCCGGATAGACACTCATGAAAGCGGCGATGATACAGCAGCATTCACGGTGCATATCAGGAAATAATTATGGCTGTACTAAACTTACAAGGATTTACTAAGGATTTGCGCGATTTCGGAATCACCACGCGTGAGGCGGTCATTGCTTTTCAAAAGAAGATAGCATTCGAAGCGCTGAATAGGGTCACTAATAAAACACCGGTTGATACAGGACGTGCGCGGGGTAATTGGCAGCTCAATATCGGCACCATTCCGGATTCTTTAATCGATATCACCGGAGAAAAGGAGCCGGTCACTAGTACAGTTTTGGAAAGGGAACTTGGAAAGGTTAAAGAGTTGGGATTTGGACAGATCGTGTACGTCATAAATAATGTAAATTATATCACATTTTTAGAACAAGGATCATCAGAGCAAGCCAGAAATCCTGATGGTATGGTACAGGTCACAATCGAGGAGCTTCGGCAATTTTTTAGATAACATGGGACACTTCGAAATAGCTTCATTAATTAACACCAGATTCAAGACGTTGATTGAGGATGTTGAAATATTGCCGACACAGTACGACAATGTTAATTTTAATCCTCCTGATGCGCTTTGGGCGCGTGTTAATGTGTTGGAAGGTGAAAGCATTCAAGTTGACATAGTAGGGGGTGTTGATAAGCACCGTGAACGGACACCGGGCGTACTGATCGTGCAATTGTTTCAGCCTATGAATAAAGGGGAGGGCGATATTAGGACTATGGCCGATAAAATTAAGGCAGCTTTTAGGGCGGTTAGAGTAATCGGAACTGCCGGTGTTTCAGATTTACTATTTCGTACTCCAACCGTCAAGAGAATGGGAACAGATGTTAAAAAGGAGCAGTGGCAATTAAATGTAAGTTGCCCTTTTCAGTATGATGAAATTGCATGACTTAAAGACCATAGATTCGGCTTGTCTGGTTGTGGTTTATATAACACCGCCTACCCAATTTTTATTTGAAAGACTAACTAAAACAGGAGGGCAATAGTATGTCCGTTGCACCACTTCTAAGCGCTGATGCCAACCGTCAAGGTTTGGCCTTCATCGAGGAGGCAATCTTTGGTTGTCCTCCCGGTACAAAATCTCAAGGAACATTAACCCTTGATACCGAACCAACCGATACTGACACTGTCACTTTTGGTACGAAAACGTACACGTTTCAGACAGCCCTGACAGATGTGGACGGCAACGTCCTCATTGGTGGCAGTCTTGGAGCAGCCCAACAGAATTTGATTGATGCAATCAGTTTAACGGG
>SDBT01009102.1_pt1 | contig 16145 bp, 13 predicted proteins | sample 2277101 | NCBI WGS metagenome assembly SDBT01 (sample SAMN10404973, study PRJNA504765) | marine sediment metagenome | isolation source: marine sediment core GS10_PC15, 103 cmbsf | place: Arctic Ocean: Southern Knipovich Ridge | collected 2010 | reverse complement strand
CCTCCAAGCTGAGCCCCTGTGGCAATTGCAACAAATTAATCCTTTAATCCGTTGAATTTTCAATTCATATTCTTTATATAAGGACCTTAGCCGAAATGAGGATTAATGCGACGATTGCATGAAGATATTCGAAAATCGATAATGATCATGTACGGTCAGGTTAGCGCAACCACCAGGAAAACACTCCTATGCCCCACTGCGATTCAGAGTAATCCATTGAACGGAGGCACATGCGGCAGAAGGATCATTTAATCTTTTTAACCCGTAAGCATCCGGATTCTATCGGCGGCGTTCAGAGACATAGCGCTCGATTGATAGAGGGTATGAAAGATTCCTTTGATGTGGAAAATATCCGGTGGAAAGGCCCGGAATGGGGAGCCCCATTCTACTTCCCCTATTTTTATTATAAATCTATGAGAAACGGAGCACGCCTTCTACATTGTGATGATGCTGTTACGGCCCTGGTCGGCGCCCCGATTCGCCGCAATTCAAAGAAAAAAGTAGTGGCAACCGTTCACGGCCTCGATGTTGTTCTGCCCATTCCCTGGTATCAGCGAAGATTGCAGAAGGCGTTTGCGCATCTGGATAAGATAGTATGTGTTAGCGAAGCAACCGCAATCCAGGTGAGGTCGCGCGGTTTGCCGGATGAAAAGATAGAGGTCATCCCCAATGCGGCCGAGGATGTCAAGAATCATCCGAGGAAAAGCGAAGATCTATATCGAGAGATAGAAAAACAGGCCGGGATCGACCTTCGTGGAAAGAGGGTGCTGTTCAGTCTCGGCCGCCCGCTGAAGAGAAAGGGATTCGACTATTTCATCAGGGAAGTTTTCCCGCATCTGCCCGAAAACTGCGTCTATATCGCCGCCGGGCCAAAACCGAAATCTCCCCGGTGGATAAAAACGGCCAGACCGCTTCTCGGAAAGAAATATCATGATTTGCTTCTCATCGCGTCCGGTGCGCATACGGTCCATGATGAACTGAAAAACTTGAGCCAACATCCGAGAGTATTCTATTTGAACGGTGTCGACGAGGATATGAGAGAGCTTCTATTTGCAGCCAGCGACCTGTTTATCATGCCCAACCGGACGGTCCCGGGCGATATGGAGGGATTCGGCATCGTCGCACTCGAGGCCGCAATCAGGGGAATTCCAGTGGTGGCCACCGGCATAGAAGGTGTCATAGACGCGGTTATCAATGGCCGTAATGGCTATTGTGTACCGGAAGGAGACGTGGCAGCCATGGTTGAGATAATCAAAGCTCTTCTGGATGATCCTGAAAGACTCTCCTCGCTAGGTTTGCAGGCTATGGAATATACCAAGACACATTTCTCATCATCTATCATTCACGGCAGGTATGAAAAGATTTTCAATAATCTCCTGGATGGAAATTCCTAACAAAGAATGATATCCTCTTACAACATTTAAAACCGAAACTACCTGATGAGTAATCTTCCCCGAAATTATAAATTTAACGCTGCAAATGTAAGACGATTTTTAAAAATCTTATTAATAATTATCCCCCTCGCAGTGGCCGGTAACATCATTTACGTTATCATCGCCACAGAGCCTGGAATTCTAAAACATCTTAATAATTTCAATGGATGGTATCTTGCGTTTGCAGTCGTCCTGGTGTTTTCCCCATGGTTAGCACAATCATCGAGAATATTTATCTGGGGGAGAGTTTTCAAGAGAAATATACAGCCCGGGCAGGCATTCAAGACCGTGCTTGCCGCGGAAATAGGAGCCGCCATTACGCCTACCATGCTGGGTGGCAGCTATGCCAAGCTGGGTTTTCTGATCGGATACGGTTTCAGTGCTGCCGAAGCGACCCTGGTAACATTTCTGGGGACCCTTGTCGATGGCGTATTTTTCGCAATCGCTCTTCCAATATCTCTTTACTGGAGCCGGGCCTGGGAGAATCCTCATGTGGTGCGCGCCTGGAGAGGCCTTATCTCAAACTGGGAGACGGCTTTGATCGTTATTACGCTGCTTTTAGCAATTCTGTTTATCATCAAGAAGTTAAACCTTACACTCAACAGGAGAGGCCCCGAATCCGGTAAAGGACTCCCTGATGGATTTCTTCCTCGAATAACCGCACGCATCGAGCGATTCAGAACAGATATATTATCTGCGGCTGGATTTGTTATACGTAGAGGTAAAAGCGCTTTTGTGGCCTGCGTGCTCATTGCCGGAATCGGATGGTGCGGCCGTTACGGGGCGATCTCGGCCTTGATTTTCGGCCTCGGGTATCCGGTTGATCCGGTATTATTTTTCCTGCTGCAATGGGTGGTTTTTACGACCATGACGATGATCCCAACTCCCGGAGCTATAGGAGGAGCCGAGATATCCTTTGCGCTGATTTACAATGGCCTGATACCATCTGCATTAATTCCCATCGCAACATCGGCATGGCGTTTCGTCACGTTCTACTTGACCGTGGGGCTGGGGTCTTTGATTTTTTCTCTTATTAGAACTGAAAATGCAAATCACGAGATAAAACGCGATGATGCATTGGCCGTGGAGAAAACGACGGCTTGAAATCATTGTTTTCTGGATATCCTGTTCCGGAGCATGTGATAATTGAAATTCAAGATGTTATTGTGAACCTGACTTAGCTAGATGATAGTCCAGGGAAACAGAGATCTATTAAACGGCAAACTGGCGGTGATCCTGAACAGCAGCCAGTCCAAGACACCCTGCGGCAATGATTCCTGGGTCGCTGCTACATCGATGGCGGTGGCAGAACATGTTGAATCCGGCTATACGATCATAACCAGCATAGGACTTATAACCTGGGAATTAGCCGTCTATCTTGTATCGAAAAATGACGGCTCTCAGATCCTGGTAAGTCCTCATTGCGATGATGAGAACGGCAAGATCATCTTCCAGAAGACGATTGATGACTTTGGCCTTGATATTGACAGAACCGCCATGGTTTTCGTCGCTCCTGAACCGGACTCGCGAAAGCCGAAAGCGACCTGGCTAAAGCGCGACAAAGCAGCGATAACTCTGGCGAACCTTCTGGTGCCCGTATCTATTCGACCCGGAGGCAAGCTTGAGAATCTCCTGAAAACGCCCGGCAATGAGCAGGAAATTTCGACCAAATATCAAATAGAATATAAAAAGCCGATAGTCAGGCCGCCTCGATATGAGAATGAATCTATATCGTTTAAACATGAGAACTGGGATTATATTACGCACTGGACAAGGACTCATCACGGCCCCTGGCCCGGCCAGACAAAGCGGGATTTTTACAGTCAATTGATAAAATCAAGAGATGTATATCCGAGCAGCGCGTTTAATGTTCTTATGAATATCGCTGAAGGAGGAACAATAAGAGCCTCGTCAAAAAAAATACGCGATGGTCTGGAGGTTGTGGGATTCACGGAATCTACTCCCCGGGAAATCCTCAGTCAAATGCGCTGGCTGCCCAAAAGAGTCAACTGGAATTTCGAGCCTTACGGGATCGCTATCCGCAAAAAGGCAGCATCCAAAATCGGGATCAAGCCGGTCATATATGGATATCCTGACGATTACGAGCGCCTTCCAAAATCTGATAAGCCGTATTTTCAGAATCGAGGGCAAAAAGATGTCGATTGGAGCATAGAACGCGAATGGCGCCACAGTGGAGATCTGGATTTATCTAAGATTCCCCCCGAGGATCTGACATTCTTAATCTGGCGCAAAGAAGAAATCGATCTTATGCGGGAAACTACGGTGAGCGAGGTTCTGGTATTATCCGAAGATTAAATCTACAATTGAAAATATCTCCAAAAAAACTTGACGCTATCGGATAACTATTTTTATAATGGTCAGCAGTTTGTAGCGATCTTTTAAAATCTAACTCCGCGCTGTTTTTCTTGAGCTTGTAATGATCTCATATCGATGTATGTAAATTCATTCAGGAGGAGATAATGGTAAGAGAGCACTGGGACAACAGGATGGCATTCATTCTGGCGGCTATCGGTTCTGCTATAGGTCTGGGCAATATCTGGAGATTTCCTTTCGTATGTTACCAGAACGGCGGTGGCGCATTCCTGATCGCATATATAGTGGCTCTCCTGACCACGGGGATCCCATTGCTCATATTGGAATTTGGCCTGGGGCACAAGATGGAGGGAGCCTCCCCTCTATCGTTCAGCAAGATCGTCAAGAAATTGGAATGGTTCGGCTGGGTACCGGTGCTTATTGGTTTTATGATCGTCACCTACTATTCTGTTATAATGGCCTACTGTATAAAATATGGAATCGCCTCTATAACACAGGCCTACGCCCAGGATCCCTCCGGTTACTTTTTCAATGAAACCCTGGGGATAACTTCCGGCCCCTTTGAGTTCGGAGGATTCACAAAGCAATTCATATGGCTGGCATCGGGGCTTTTCATCTCATGGATCTGGATTGTTTTCTCGGTCTGGAAGGGGGCCAAGACCGTAAGCAAAGTAGTCTATTTCACCGTGCTTATACCATGGCTCCTTCTGATCGTATTCGTTGTCCGCGGGATCACGCTGCCCGGCGCAATGGATGGGCTGGCATATTATCTGACGCCCGATTTCTCGAAATTGCTCAATCCGAGTGTATGGCTCGCCGCCTATACACAGATATTCTTCTCCCTGTCGGTCGGCTTCGGGATCATGATCGCCTATTCCAGTTTCCTTCCCCGCAAGACGGATCTGGTCAACAACGCTTTTATAGTCGGGTTCGCCGATGCTTTGACCGCATTTGTCGGAGGATTGGCGGTATTCGGAGGGCTGGGATACCATGCGCATGTTCTCGGAAAACCGGTGAGTGAGTTAAGCGATATCGCCGGGCCGGGGCTGGCCTTCGTTACATATCCGGCCATCATTGCAAACCTGCCCTTAGCCCCATTCTTCGGCGTCCTGTTTTTCCTGATGCTGCTCACTCTGGCAATCGATTCCGCATTCTCGATGGTGGAGGGTTTAACAGCCAGTATTATAGATAAATGGAAATTCTCTCATCTCAAAGCCAACCTTACTGTATCATCCATAGCGTTTACAATCGGTCTGGTCTTCTGTACCGGCGCAGGGCTGTTCTGGCTGGACATAGTTGACCATTTCATGAATTATATAGCCCTGGGGATTTCGGTGCTCGGCTCATGTATATTCATCGGCTGGATTTATGGCGCAGGGAAAATAAAAGAATATGCAAACTCCATCTCGGAATTCCGTGTTGGAAAATGGTGGGAGATTAGCATTAAATATTTCACGCCGATCGTTCTGGTATTGCTTATCGGGACCGAATTCGTCAACCGGGTCAGGGGCTCATACGAGAATTACGGAAGGCTCCCGGAATTTTTGGCGGGATGGCTGATTCTGGTATTGATCGCCACTGCGGCGTATTTTATGTATAAATCAAAAGGAAGGGATTAATTATGCCGGCATCAGCCTGGATAATGTTATTCATTTGCGGCGGGATCCTCGTGGGAGGATTATTATTCTGCGCCTTCAGAACCACAAAAAAATAAAATAGAATCGATTGATCTTTTTTCTACTTTAAGAGAAAACGCTGGTAGGCGGTGAGGATTTTGTGTGTGTCCCTTGACTCTTGTTGACACAGACTCTTTGGTATATTATATTGAGGTGAAAGGACAATGTATAATATTATGTTGGCAGGCCATGAAAGCGGAAACGTGCAAGGAGTCTATCGCTAATGGCTGGGCTCCCGACTTAACCGGGGCCAGGTGTATCATATAGGTCCCCGAACCTTTTTCAAGGAGGCTTCCGATGAGAATCAAATCATGCGCAGTCATTCTCTTATTAGTTGCGCTTACTTTCTCCGCTTGCCAGCCGGCCGCAGATCGGACCGAGGCCGATGTCGAAGCGATCCGAGCAGTGGTCAACCGTGCTAGCGAGATCAACAAGGCCGGTGACACGGCGGCATGGGTCGACCTGTTCGCAGAGGGCGCCGTTCTCATGCCTGCGGATGAGGGCGAGATTACGACCAGGCAGAACCTCGAGGCTTACAAGCAACGTGGGTTCGACCGGTTCAACACTGACATCACCATCGACCCAGTGGAGATTGAAGTACTAGGTGATTGGGCCTTTGTTCGGACGAGGGTTACAGGAACGTTAAACCCCAAAGATGAGGGGGATTCTGTTCCTGTCGATTGCAAGGAAATTGCAATCTTTCGTCGACAATCTGATGGCGCATGGAAGCTATGGCGTCTCATTGGGAATAGCAATTGATTCTCATCTCGTCGCTGAAGGGTTGTGCAGCCTAACACGGCGCTGCAGACGGAGCAGTGGCTCATTCCGGATCTATTAAGTCTGAATCAACAGCTCGGTCTGGTTTCACAGTCACAGTAGAGTTGGTTCGCAACCCACTACAAACAAATGCCTGACATTCGTTTTAACCCGGACAAAACCGCACGGGGGCTCCGGGAAAATCGCAAGCTTGTCTTTGCGGTTCTGCCGGATTCTTGTTGACATGGACTCTTTGGTATGATAAAAATAGCGATGTATAGAATTATGTTCTGTTGATTCTAAAATATTGAGGTATAATGTTTGAAGAAATAGAGAAAATCAATACACGTCCCGAGCCATTTGAGTTTTACTCGGCAAGTGACTTGTGGACGGATGCATATACATCAGAGCAGATGCTTAAGTTTCACTTGAATGAAGGCGTAGACTTATCATCCCGGAATGCAAAATTCATTAACCGCTCAGTAGAATGGATCGTTTCTCGTTTCAACATAGGCGCTGGAACAAAGATTGCTGATTTCGGCTGCGGACCGGGTTTGTATACGACGAAGCTGGCACAAAGGCAGGCCGATGTAACCGGAATAGACTTCTCGAAAAGGTCGATTCAGCACGCAAAGGAAACCGCGGCCAAAAAGGGGCTTTCCATCCACTACGTAAATAAGAATTACCTTGAGTATGAGACTGATGACCGCTTCAATCTCATTCTGATGATTATGTGCGACTTCTGCGCCCTTAGTCCGGTCCAGAGAAAAACGATGCTGAGCAAATTCCACACAATCCTGGAGCCGGACGGTGCGGTTCTTCTCGACGTGTATTCGCTGGCTGCCTTTGGTAAACGTATAGAGGCAGCGACATACGAAACTAATCTGCTTAATGGTTTCTGGTCACCGGAAAAGTACTACGGATTTCTGAACACGTTCAAGTACGATAGAGAAAAGGTGGTTTTAGATAAATATACTATTATCGAATCATCACGTAAAAGAACCGTTTATAACTGGCTGCAATATTTCAGCCCCGAATCGCTTGAGAAAGAATTTGTGGATTGCGGTTTTTTAATTGAGAAGCTTTATTCGGATGTCGCAGGCTCACCATTCGACTCGGAAAACGAGGAATTTGCGGTTGTCGCCAGAAAGCCATAGAAAAGTCATTAACACAGAATAAGGCTTTTCATTCTGACAGAAAGCCGCTTTGCTCCAGCCCGGCCAAAACCGCACGGGGGCTTTGTCGAAATCGTAAGCTTATCTTTACGGTTTTCCTTGATTCTTGTTGACATGGATTATTGGGTAGGCTACACTATTATGAAGAAGTGTTGTAAAATATTATGGTAGCCTGCTAAACATGGAATAAAGATATGTCACCCAAAATTGCACAAGTTCCTTGGAACAATCGCCTCGGAGGTGTTGGGGAAGCAGCTGTCAAATCTCGCTTGGCATATTTCTCAATTCCCTCAAAATATGAAGAAGATGTAGGAATTGATTTTTATTGCGAATTAATAGAGGATGATTCTCCATCATTGCCCTTCTATGTACAAGCCAAAGGTTCAGAACACTTTGATAGAAAATGGGGAAGAAATATCCCGAAATCAACAATAATTTATTGGTTACGGCAGCAACATCCTGTATTTCTTATTGTTTATGATGATGAGACAAAGGATTGTTTTTGGATGTCTATTGAAGATCATCGCTATGACCTTATCCAAAAGATAATTATCACTGATGCTGATACCATTTACATTTCAGTTGATAGGGCTAACATTCTGGAACAGGCAAGAGATGCAAACGGTAAATTTATTAATAAGATCTCATTTGACTCAAATTCAATACATTTATTTCGGGGACAACCTCAGTTCTTGGGTAAGGAATATGTGAAGCAAATACCGTCCGCACCTCGATCATCTGTCGAATTTCATCAAGTACGTGAAAATATTAGAGCTGGCATGTACTCCCTAATTCAACATCATTGGGACAAAGGTGAATCGGAAATAGTGTTATCTTATAGTCGATTCTTGGCTGAGTTTGATAAAACTCATTACAATCATTTCGTATGGTTGGGGAGAGCAGCTAAGGCTTTAGGTAAAAAAGATACTGCTAGAGAAGGTTTTAAGGAGGCAATAAGAATTCTGGAAATTGATGAGAACTGGCCTAATGACTCTAAACAGCTAATCGTGTCAGGAATAGAAGCAGAAATGCAGGACCTTTGAAAAGGATAAATGCGAGTTTATGGCCATATGAATTATGAATTCGTCGAAGGAAAGCCGCAGGCTAACCCTGCTTCGACCAGACGTCACTTCGTTCGGGGGGGTACGCGGCGCGATTTTATGTTTCGGCAGGTCGTAGTGAACCGTTACCTGCCGATTCCCTTTCCGAGTAAGAATGTCAGTTCACGTCCGGCAGCCGCCGGACTACGAACTGACACAACGCTAAAATCTTGCTGCCGGCAGGCCCGCGAAATACCGCTTTCTGAGCCGCAGGGAGACGTTGACCAGGCTTATCAATACCGGCACCTCCACCAGCGGGCCGATGACGGCGGCGAACGCCTGTCCGCTGTTTATGCCGAAAACCGCCACCGCCACCGCAATGGCCAGCTCGAAATTGTTGGAGGCGGCTGTAAAAGACAACGACGCTGTTTTCGGATAATCGGCGCCGGCCTTCTTGCTCAAGAAGAAGCTTATGAAAAACATTAGTACAAAATAGATCAGAAGAGGTATGGCGATCCGGATGACGTCGAACGGGATACTTATAATAACATTACCTTTCAGACTGAACATGACTACGATCGTGAAAAGCAGGGCCACCAGCGTAATGGGGCTTATCTTCGGCACGAATTTCTGATGATACCAGTCCTTCCCCTTGAGACGGATCAACGAAAACCGGGTGATAATGCCGGCCAGGAAGGGAATTCCCAGATATATGAATACGCTTTTCGCTATCTGCCCGATTGTGATTTCCACAATGGCCCCCTCGAGCCCAAACCAGCCCGGGAGTATAGTGATAAAAACCCAGGCGTAGAGGCTGTAGAAAAACACCTGGAATATGCTGTTTAACGCCACCAGTCCCGCGGCATACTCGGAATCGCCGTCGGCCAGCTTATTCCAGACTATCACCATGGCTATGCAGCGAGCCAGGCCGATCAGGATCAGCCCCGCCATATAATCGGGATGGCCTCGCAGAAAGATGATGGCCAGAAAAAACATCAATATCGGCCCGATCACCCAGTTCTGTAAAAGAGATAAAAGCAGTATCCTCCAGTTGCGAAATACTTTCCCGAGTTCCTCGTATCTGACGCTGGCCAGCGGCGGATACATCATGAGGATCAGCCCGATGGCGATTGGAATATTAGTAGTGCCTATGTTAAATTGGTTCCAGAAATCCGCTACTCCCGGGTATAGGTAACCGCCTCCAACACCTACTCCCATCGCCAAAAATATCCACATTGTTAGAAATCGATCAAGAAAGGAGAGTTTCTTTTTAGCAGTTTGCTTTGAACTCATCATCCCGACCTTCCTGAAAGAGGATTTGAAAAAGGGAAATCCCTTTAAGTTATCTATATCTTAATTCAATTTATAGTATGCAATTCTATTGAGTGAAACCTGATTATTAAGTTCATAAATGGTTTAAATGCTATTTGAATAACCGCTAATCAACAAGAATCTTTCCCTCGTCCAGCTTTAAGATTATTTTCGCCCTCTGCGCCGCTTGATGGTTGTGTGTTACCATTATTACGGTCCGGCCTTCTTTCTCATTCAAGTCCCCGAGAATATCAAGGATTTCCGATGATAGATCAGAATCGAGATTGCCGGTAGGTTCATCGGCCAGTATCACCTCAGGATCGTTTGCCAGAGCTCGGGCAATGGCAACTCGCTGCTGCTGACCTACCGAAAGCTCACGAGGAAGAAAATCCATCCGCTTCTCCAGCCCGAGTTTTTCTAATAACATCGTTGCCCGGCCGCTGCGCCCGTTAGATGAATTAGTATGTATGAGCATGGGGATCATTACATTTTCCAGAGCCGTTAGATAAGGCACGAGATTAAATGTCTGCAACACAAAACCAACGGTTCGACTTCTATAATCTGCAAGCTGATCGCTGGAATAACTATACAAACTTGTTCCCTTAAAGATAACTGCACCCAGGGAGGGATGAATAAGCCCGCCCAGAGTTAAAAGCAGAGTAGTCTTTCCGGAACCCGATCCCCCTGTAACGGCAATGAAATCTCTCTCTTCGATTTTAATAGAAATCCCATCTAAGGCATGAACTGGTTCCCGGCGATGATGATAGATTTTAGTCAGGTTTTCGAGAGTGAACATATTAGCTAAACCTCCTGCATTATGGCAGCAGGATCCATACGAGCTGCACTGTAAATCGGGTACCAGCTTCCCATTATCGCAATAACAATGGCGATAATAAGCGACCACAACAGGTAGATAGGCACAGGTGATATTGCAAATCCGGCAAATTGCGGTCCCAGGATCATTGCCGATAAAGTCCCGAACAAATAACCCAATGAACCGCCAATAAGTCCCAAAACCAATGATTTAGAAATAAACAATCTATAGATGTGGATTCTTTTTAGACCAAGAGTGATTAAAGTACCTATTTCTCGTTTTCGTTCCTCTACATTCGCCCACATGTAATTGCCAATTGAAATAGCGCCCACCAGAACTATAATTACCAGCAAAACGATTGATATCTTAGACATCAACTGATTTGTCTCAATCTGAGTTTTGACAATATGGTTAATAGTAGTTATGCGCGTATCCGGAAGAATATTTCGCAGCTTTGAAAGCAAGCCGTCGGTTATAGCATCACAACATCCCATAATTTCAATCACATTGATTTGAGCTCCCGTGCCCAGCAATTCTTGAACAGAATGAAGATGGGCAAAAATGCGGCTATCGTCTATGGTTCCGGTCTCTGCCAATATATGTGTTACATTAAATTGTTTTCCTTCCAACATTACGGTTGAACCCTTTGTAAGCTTCAACCGATCGGCAGCTACGCTGCCTACCCAAACATCTGGAGAGGATAATGAATCAACTACTTCTCTACCGGAAACCTCGTTGCTATTCTTGTCGGAAGATTGAGGATTGTAGTCGGGTCCACAAGCCAATTGCAGCTCCGCACCCATGAGACCCGACGCCTGCCAGATAGGCTTAGAGGCAAGTTCGTTGGCAGGAAGGACGCCGGTCAGGACTATTGGGATCCCGTTAACATTAATTCTCCTGCTCAATTTGGGGGACATGTTATCCACTCCGGGCAACATTGATGTAGCTACGCGTTCCACATAATCTTCGGGAAAAGTAGGAGCATCAACATCAGCAGAATAATAGTCGTCAATTGTAGCGCCCTGTGGAAGTATCTGAATGTTCGCCCCTAATAGATCCAACTTTTGTGCCACTACTTTTTTTGAAACGGTGGTTACAGATTGGATACATACGATAACAGCAATTCCAAGGGTGATAGCCAGCAATCCTGAAACAAGCCGCGACTTGCGTTGCCACATTTCCTTCCAGATGATAGTGCTGAAACTGAATTGCCTTCTCATTTGGTCTTCTTAGTCTTTTTTGTCGGTCCACATGATTTGCCGCTTCCGGGCGGACAGCAGCCGCTTTTGACTTTCTTGGTTGCAGCCTGTACTAATTTTGCGACATCCACGGGGCCATTGAATGAACCGGTCACCTGCCCCTGGGCATTAATTACAACCGTTACCGGCTCAGTTGATTGCGTGTTGACTTTGAGCTGTTTGAGAAAGGCCGCTTCTGCCTTATCATCCATGTTGACATCAATTAACGTACACTTTCCTCGCAGCTTTCCGCTAGCTGATGCACAGCAATCGGCAACATCGGCTTTCGCGGACATTCCGTCACGAGTAGCCGTCAGAAACACTGCCTGTCCCCCTTGCGTAGCCTTGAGAACCTCCGCCTTTTTGGGACTGGGAACCATATTGACCAAATGCTGAGCTGTCAACTTCGAAACCAGATTTCCTCCAGCCATGGCTCCGTTTGAAGCAAACACCAGAATAAGGGGGACCTGTGCTCCGAGCAAACGATGCTTTTTTACCAAAGAGAGATTTTCCTTATCGGCACGGTTAAGTTCAATCAAAACAGAATTATTTACCTGCTGCATAGCCTCGTTGATAATGCTCTTTGCTCGCTTGACACCGAAAACCCCTGGTTCGGTTACTAACACAAAAGCAACATCCCCACGATCTGTGGCTGATTGTAAATCATCCGCCGGTGAAGCCAGAAGACTTGAAGGGATGATTGCTATGAAAAGGAAAAATCCGAAGATGCGTTGAAGTAACATTTCCATCTCCTTTGATTATTAATTGTTAAACGATATTTTTTTCATTTCATCAAAAAGCCAGAGTATCTATGATAGTTATTCTTTAATCCTTTCTGGTATAGCAATGAGAATTGCTATAGTCAGAATGGCTTATACAGTATCAACTCGAATAAGGTTGCCTTGCTTTGAAGATTTTTCCCTTTGCCGTTTACATAGCTGCAGAGGTTTATGCTTTAAAATTTCTTTAAGATGTTTGGCGTCCTGGCGAGTTGTTGCATTATTCGATAGTTGTCTAAACACCCATTCAATGGCTTCAGAGACGGCGGAGGGAGCATCATTATCCGCAAGTCGATAATAAATCCAGCGGCCATTTTTACGACTCTCGACCAGACGAGCCTGCTTTAGAATTGCCATATGTTTAGATACTGTCGATGGAGCCAGCCCAAGAAGTTCAATTATTTGACAAACACACAATTCTCGAGAACGTAAGAGCATCAGGGCTCGAACTCTGTTTTCATCACTTAACGCTCTAGTTATTTCCAAAAATTCGCGCATCGATCCTCCTATATTTCGCCACATGACGAAATATAATTCTTCTCTCGTTAATGTCAAGCACTTTTTGTATGTCTTTATTCTATATTGTCTTAGCAATGAACATGGTGATGGTTTAATATAAGGCAGATAAAGGTCACATTCGGATTTTTGCCTTACCAGGGCGATTCAGCCTTCTGTATGACATCTATCGATGGCAGCCCCCCGGCGCTTTAGGTTTGTTCTCCGGCGGCTTTTTTAGCGAGGGGTCATCGATCAGGACAAGTATAGTGATCCGGCAATTTCCGGCATCCGGAGGATTTTCCATTATCATCGCTTTTCCGGCAGCAGAAGCCTATGGAATTATTATTTCATGGCAAAAGATGATATTTCTAAAAAATCACTTGACACATTGGTGTATTTGATAAATATATGAAACAAGATTTGGGTAGTTGCCGTATTGCCTTAAAGATTGAGGTGAGATGATGATCAAAAATCCTATTGCAGAACTTAACACGTCTGGCAAGATCTGCGGCGGGAGTAGTCTGTCCAAACCTTGAGGAAAATAATCTTGAGTTCAGCCCGCCCGACCCCAGGTTTGGCGGGTTTTTTGTTACCATCGGGAGAACTCGTATCGCGTTATGATCAAAGACCGTAGGATGACAATATGAACGCTAACATTTACGAAGACGAAAAGATAAATGGCCAGGAGCAGGATATCAGCTCAAGACAAGCATTCTTCTTGCTCCTGCCTTATCTGAAAAAACATCAGAGCCCTCTTCTGGTTTGCTTTGGTCTCCTTCTGGGAGCAACAATGCTCTTGTTGAGCTGGCCCATTCTCTTACAGAGGGCTATGGATATAGATATAGCCGAGGGTGATTTCGGGGGTTTAATAGTGACCGTGCTTCTTATCGGATTAATTCAGATTGTGGCTCTGATTCTTCAATATATACAAAGGGTGAGGCTTGAGATAATCGGTCAGGATATTATGCTGGAACTTAAAACCCGGCTTTTTACCCATATCCTGTCGCTGAGAATCTCGTTTTTCGATAGAAATTCCGTGGGTCGCCTCCTGGCCAGAGTGGAATCCGACACAGAATCCTTGAGGTTGCTCTTCACAAACACGGTGATAATCCTGCTCGGAGACCTGGTGCTTATAATCGGGATATTTGCGGTGATGTTTTTCTATAGTTGGCGCCTGGCCTCGGCATTTGCAGTCATGTTTCCCATAATCGCCGGTTTGATATATGTATTCGAGAAGAAGACAACGCCGCGCTTCCTGGAGGTGCGTAAGAAAATGGCGGAACTGACCGGCGCCATAACTGAACTCTTGCATGGCATCTCCATTATCCAGATATTCCACAGAGGCGCCTGGGCCAGAGAAAAAATCGATCAAGCCAACAGAGAGAAATTCCGGCCTGATCTTTTTGTAAATATCGCCGTAATCCTGTTTTTCAACATCATCTTCTTCAGCCAGTATCTGATAATCGGGACGGTACTTTATCTGGGAGCCCGCTGGATCGAATCGGGAGAAATGACGGTCGGCATTTTGAGCATGTTCATAATTCTAATCTGGCGTTCCTATGAACCGATCTACCGATCCTCCGAGCAGTTTTCGAATATCCAAAAGGCGGGGGCGGGCGCCAGGAGGATTTTCGCCCTCCTGTCAAATCATCAGATTCTCCCCGAACCGATCAGACCAATTGAATGGAAAGGTCTGTCAAAGGGAATCAGCTTCGAGAAAGTCTCGTTCTCCTATGACGGCAGCGACAATTTCGTATTGAAGAACATCTCTTTTGAATTGCATGTCGGTAGGTTGGCAGCCCTGGCCGGTGTTACGGGAGGCGGGAAATCCACGATAATATCCCTGCTTCTGAGATTCTATGATCCGCAGAAGGGGCGGATCATGGTGGATGGCATAGATATCCGTGACATCCGGAAATCAGAACTTCGGCGGCGTTTCGCCCTTGTCTTGCAGGATATATTCCTGTTTCCGGGCGATATCAAATCAAACATAGCTTTAGAATCAAAAGAAATCTCGAATGAAGAAATCTTAACAGCTGCAGGCATAGTTGATGCCGACAGGTTTATTCGAAAACTCCCCGGAGGCTATAATACGGAGATTTCGGAGAAAGGCGCCAATTTCAGCCGCGGAGAAAGACAGCTACTTTCGTTTGCCCGGGCACTGGCAGCCAATCCCGACGTTTTGATTCTCGATGAGGCGACAAGCTCGGTCGACCCGGATACCGAGAGAACCATCCAGGAATCTCTTAAAAAGCTGATGGCAGGGCGGACCTCGCTCATTATCGCTCATCGCCTTTCCACGATCCTCGATGTCGATGAAATCCTGGTGATAAGGCGCGGCGAGATAATCGAACGCGGAAACCATACAGATCTTATTCTGCAGAACGGATATTATTCAAAACTATTTCATCTGCAGTTTAAGAACAAGACCGGAGTAGCGAGTTATGCGGGATAAAATAAAGTGGTTCTGGAAATATTATAAGCATTACCGTTACGTTCTGGCAGTCCTTCTGCTTCTGACACCCGTACAAGCAGCATTCCAGGTCAGCATACCCAGGTTGGTAGAATTTATCATTGACTATGCGAAGACGGGCCAGGTAACGCAGAATTGGGCGGCTATAATGATAGCCGAGATTGGAACAGATCTGGGTCTGTCTATGGCGGCGAGCTTCGCTCTGACCCTGGTCGGGATGGGATTTATCGCGTTTGTTCTCTATGCTTTCGTACAGTCGCATAGAGGCTGGATGAATATCAGGCTGGAATGGCTGTTTCGCCAGGATGCCTTTAACGGGATCACTATCAAGGGCCCCGATTTTTTCAACCGCTTCCGTACTGGAGATTTAGTCACCCGTATGACCGATGACGTTGCCGAGAAGCTCTCCTGGTTTGCCTGTTCGGGCATTTTCAGGCTGTATGAGGCTCTTATAACGGTGGTTTTTTCTGTTATCATGATGGCGGCCATCGATCCGGTCTTGACATTATGGACTGCCGGCCCGCTGCCGATTCTGATACTCATATTTTTCAAAAGCTCATCGGCATTGGATAAACGCTACGATAAGCTTCAAAAGAACATCTCCAGGTTCAACAATAT
>SDBT01009101.1_pt1 | contig 16146 bp, 9 predicted proteins | sample 2277101 | NCBI WGS metagenome assembly SDBT01 (sample SAMN10404973, study PRJNA504765) | marine sediment metagenome | isolation source: marine sediment core GS10_PC15, 103 cmbsf | place: Arctic Ocean: Southern Knipovich Ridge | collected 2010 | reverse complement strand
TCCTTATCATATCCATTAGCTTTACATAATACTCCACAAGGAGCAAAGGGAGTTCCTTTCTTATCGTAGCCTCTTTCTCTTAAGCTCTTGGTATCGGTCTTTTCATTCCGCTGGTTGTAGTCAATAATAGGAATGGAAGAGGTGCTTCTTATATGATTAAAAACCTTCTTTATGTCAAAACCACAGTCACCAATATCAAAATAAGGTAAAATGTTGTGCTCTTTGATAAGTTTTTCTCTTTCAGGAATAGAATAGGATCCATCTAACTCATCTGCTGGGCTGCATGCACATCCTACGGGAAGCTCAAGGCCTATTTCTAACTCAATGTTGGTAGTGATCATTGCCTGATAGCCAAATACCTTAACCTTCTTATTAGGATTATGATTTGCTCTTTTGTAGCCAGTTTTTGCCTCCAGGTCGGCTGGTATTCTCGGACAGCTAACATAAATTAAGGGTTCATCCTTGGTTAGATCTATCTTTGAGATACAAGAGCCCGTGAGCTGAAGATAAAGTCCCTCTTGAGATAGTCTTTTCTCTAAACCGAGAACATGGGCGAGCTCACTTTGTTTTTGATCTTCCTCTCTTGGGATAAAGCAAAAAGAAAGGGCTTGGAAAGTCGGTCTCTTTTTCACCGAGGTAGGGAGATCATCTTTAGGGCAGATGGCAAAGGAGCGTTTTTCTTTATCGAGAATGATCTTTGAAGGATGGTTTAAAAAGTCGATTATTCGATAACGAAGACTCTTTAGGAAATCTTCTTTTAAGGGAATGCTCTTGCATTCCTGACAGGCATAATTACACCCTCTGTAATTAGCAAAGGTAGGAAAAAGAGTTCCATCGTAGGAGAGAATTTTTCCAGTAATCAGGCCAACTCTTTTAACAATCTCTACTAAGATATGGAAGATTTCATCAAACTTTTCTGGTCCAATTTGCTTTTTGAAGTTAGAAAAGTCAGCCTCACAGGGAATACGATCATCAGATATTCCTGCATAAGTCCTATAACATCGTCCTTGATCTTTATCATGCAGCAAGGAGATAAAGCTTTTTTCGCTCTTGAACTCATCTAAGTACCGACAAAGATGGAGAAGGAAGATAGAAGCAGGATCAAAGCAGTGTCCTCCGCATCTTTTGTATGAGAAGGCTACTAAGGATCTCACAAAAGAAAAGTCTATGAGAGAGGTAGCCAGCTTAGAGAAGGAAAAGTACCCCTGAGGGCTGATATTGACAAATCTTCTTTTGTATTGATAAAAGGATAAAAGACGAGATCTTTCTTTGGAAAAGACTCTTTGGTGTTTAAGATTAATCTCAACGTTGATGGAATTGAGTTTTCTTTGTATCTCTTTTAGAGAAAAGACAGTGAGATCTTTCAAATGATCTCTCCTCAGAGGGCAAGCTCTATTCTTAAGGGATAAGGCTTGCCCTCGGGGCAGCTCCTTTTCTTCAATATTCCTTTTAGGCTCTGTAGTAGAATTTAGCCGCTCTTTGATTTCAGTAATGAGCACCTCATCAAATTGAGGAACTTGATCGTCTTCTGGTAACTTGTTCCATAGACCGCTGGAAGATCTTTATCCTTCATGATTTTAGAGCTTCTTGAAATCTTTTTACCAAAGGATAAAGGTAAATATCTTTAATTGGTACTTTGAGGCTCCTGTAGCGGTCGTTACGACTGCGCCCTTTACTCTCGCCCACACAGATCCAATTGGCAGCCTGATAACAGGTACCCCGGAAGCGCTCTTTTTCAACAAAGGTTTCTAAGAGATAGATAGGATGCTGGTACCTTTCTATCCAGTCGCAGCTGATTCTTCGAGCCACTTTTCCTAAGATGTGACTGGCCAGATGAGGTACCTTAACCCAGGGCAGAATCAAAAACCGCATGTTGTTGGTGAGAAGGTAAAGGTTTGCTTTTCTTTTTGCCTCGTCCCAGCCAATGAAGTTATCCCGGGCAAGAGTTTTCCAGGCCGCGGAGCCAAAGAGAAGACAGGCTAGGGGATTATCTTTCTCATCAAAGACTAAATACTTCAGGTTCTCTCCTACAGTTCCAGTAAAGCCAAGATAATGGTAGGAAGAGAGTAGACACTTGAAGAGCTTGAGAAGATCTTTCTCTTTAACTACCTCGATCCTGAGGGGAAGAAGACGACTAAGTTTACCAGTAATCGGGGTAGTCTCATGAGGAACAAAGGGACAAGGGGACCTCTTTTGGACTTTACGGTAAGAGTAAAGGCGAGAAGGCAAGGTAAGATAGCCTCGTCTTTCTAACTTCAAAAGAAAGCTGCGGCAGGCCATATCCTTAAGTTGACCGCTAAGAGCACACCAGTTCCACAGGAGTGCTAGCTCTTTGGAAAGCCGGCTCCGACCCCAGGAAGAATGAGCCTTGATCATTTCTCGAATAAATTCAATATCTTTAGGAGTTATTTCTCGTCCCTGAATAATCATGGTTTAGTTATATCATAAAAGTAAAGATGAGTCCAGCCGGAAGCCTGAGAAAAGAATCGATGATTTTCAGGGTTGAGTTAAGTTGTGCACTTAACTCGATAGGGTATGCTCAAATAGTTGTAAAATTACTTCGTTAGGTGGGTTGTTTAAAATTTTGGTGTGCTGAAGCAGGTTGAAAACACAAGAAGAGGGGTTCTTAAATCAGCTCAAGAAAAGGGAAGTCCGGATGGTCAGGAGAAGCTATAGACCAGGGCAAATCATCACTAGACTGAGGCAAATGGGCCAAAACCTTACACATCACCTTCTGACCACTTACTTAGTGCCAGACTGCTGAGGTATACCTCAGATTAAGTGGGCATTTAGTTTAGTCTATAGACTAAACTAAGCATATATTTAATCTATCTTTGCCAGACAGATTAGTTCGCGGTGGTCATCTGTATAATTTCCAGTTCTCGGAAAGGCTGTAGCCTGCTAGGATTATGGCACTATCGATAGAACCAAAAAGAATGAATTGAGAAAGATAAGTTTGGCCAGCCGTCGCTTTCTCCCTCCTTGTAATATATCACAGATTAAATACACATTTAATCTTGGACTGAACCCCAGTTCGTCACAAGAGAGATTGACCGTAGCCATTGGGCGTCTCTTAAGCAGGATCACTGACAGTTAAATAGGATCTAGGATTCTATTCCTCAGGATGCCTCCCCGGCGGGAACGCAACGAAGTTAGAACTTTTTGGGAGAATAATAGTGGATGAGATAGAGATTCCAATCTACGACATTCCGGTCCAATGTAAATAAGTCCAACCTAACCGAAATCTTAAGACTTCTCAATTGGATTTTGGAGATACTACGCCCGTATGGCGCCTTGAGCTAGCGAGCGCCTACTCCTCAAGGCTTTATTCCGTTGACTCCAACTTAACAAGTGGTATTATTAATGGGGGTAGGTCACGTAATGGCAAAAGCAATGGCATCCGTCCTCGGTATTCCTTCGCTTCTTTACCCAGTTCGTTTTCTTTATTTGAGCGTAACGATTACCGCTCATCCGCCTGTCCGAGTCCCAGCGAGGGCTGGTCTGATGCAGCGGGTTGTTATCTGTCAAAATTTTGGTTCCATTTCAAATTTATTTCTATTTGTCTATCCTCGTGGCAGTAGACCAAGGTTTTTGGCCGTTTTACACCCGGTACTCCAATGTAGTTTCCCAATACTAACGTCAAATCAATACTCATGAAATAACATGTAACACCCTGAAGGTATCTGTTGCTTTTATCTCTTCTAAAATCGAATTGCATGTGGTCTCTTCCCGGAACGGTGTATTCTGTTTTTTCGCTGGAATACAAACAAAAATATTCCGGCCAACTTCGTTGCCCAAAAAGAATTTCAACAAATTCAGGTGGAACCGTTCTGTCTTTGCCCCCATGGTTACCCGAAGCAATTGCCCCACAGGCTACTTTTAACAGCCAACGCTCCAAATCACGGCCATCAAAATCTAAACTCAATTGAGAAACATCAATGCTTCCCTGAATTCCGCCTCTTGTACAATCGTAAATAGTTTTAAGAAAGCGCTGCGCGCCGGAATCAATAGAGCTCAATTCACTATTATGTTTTCGACAAAGGACTCTTGCCGCTATGTCGCTCTTCCTAAGTCGTTGCGCGGAATCCCCTTTTTGCCAATGAAATCCCGATACTGTGAAAGAATCACCGCTCATCAAGTCAAAGACGCTTTGGCTGATGTAGTGCTCCCTTGACATTTTGGAATCACAGTTTCCCAAAATATCGGCATAGCATCTTCTCTTCGTTTTCATCTCAGTGACCTGTCCCCATTAATAATACCACTTGTTAAGTTGGAGTCAACGGAATAATAGCCTCGGGATCGCCAGTAAGTGATGTTTCAACAGAACCAGTAGAAGCCCGTATATATAAAACCAGAGACAGCATTTTTGTGGAAGGCTCTTTGCCAACGGAGTTCCACTTCACTTTGATGAAACAAAATCTGTAGAAACACGGGAGAGTTAAGTGATATGGCTCGAATCTGAGGTATACCCAATATTAAATACGCATTTAATGTGTCCGCTAAATTCACCATGAGCCGCTTGCTGAAGAGTTTGAATTAAATAACTATTTAATCTTAGGGTAGTATCCTAAAAGGATGAGGAAATGATTATGACAGGAAATTTGCGAATATTGGTAATTTTGTCAAATTTGGAGAGTAGGAAGCGATAGTTTCTATCTCAATCCGGTTACACCTATTCTTTCTTCGTGCTGCGTTGAATGATCATCGCCATCCGGCAGGCATCCTTTCCTAGGGAGAGCCTATTCCGGGCAAGAGCAATAGTGACAACCCCAACCAGAGTAAATACAATGCCCAGACCTCTGGCGAAGTCACACAGCATTCTCACTTGAGAGGCAGCTATATTTCCAGCGGTAATCGCACTAATATATTGAGTAATGGCGAGGGTATCAACATATAAGTATATCCCTATTCCAGTTGGTATGAGTATTACTGCTATGGCAATAATGAGCCAAAGCAGAATCGTCTCAGTTTTGTGCCACTTAAGCCGCTTCTCTACTATCACATCCATGCTATTGCTAGCCATTTACGGTCTCCTTTTCGAGACGAGCAGTCCAATACCTCTAAAATAGTAAAATTATGCTTAATTGTAGATGGGAAATGGGCTCTGTCAAGAAAGTAGTTCTGGTGAAGGGTTTGTAAGACTCAACTTCTGCAGTGCACTTTTCAAGTGATCCTAGAAGGCCCTAGAAACTACCTTTAGAAATGGTAGTAACTTGAGAAGTTCTCTTTTAGAGAGAAGGAACTTGAATAATTGACAAGAGCATCTTCTTTGCTATGATGACTTTGAAAGCAAAGAAGGAAGGAGATAGACTTAATGCTAAGTAGAAGCAGATTGCTGATGGTAGCATTTTTCTGTCTCGCTCTGCTAACAAGTCTAACCTCACTTCCACATTTCCAGAAAGAAATGTGGTGTTTATGGTAGTTTACGAGTTCGTTCAGTCACTATATTTGAAGAGTGCCATGTTTTTATCGGTTTCATAACTTGAGAAGGAATGCTAAGATTCTTATAGATTTCAAGATGCTCTGGTTCTGCATTAACTCCTTTGCGAATCTTTAAGATTTCACCACTAGCGGTGAGTAGGATTACTATTGCTACCTGATGAGTTTTTAGGGTATCCTTGGCTGTCAGCCAGGAGGTATTTCTTAAGAGTTCATGAAATCTTCCTTTTTCAAACTCATCCAGATATTGATTCCTTTCGGCTTGGCGGGTGGCTACGATATAATGGTATCCTTTTTTCTTGATCTCAGAGATATTATTCTCAAAGGCCATACCCCTATCCACAACTACTGTTGCTCCTTTTCTCTTACCAACCCTTTTCTCGAGTATATCGAGCATCTCAGTGAGGGTGGTCGAGTCTTTTCGCTCCCCCGAGAAGATCTCATGGGCTTTAGGAAAGCCATCTCGATCAATGACTAATCCTACGAGGACTTGTTTGCAGTCGAATCTTTCATCTCTTGAATAACCGTGCTTTGCCTGGGGATTAGAAAGGCACATTCCTTCAAAATAGGTAGAGGTTAAATCATATAGATAGATGGTATCATCAAGACTGAATAAGTTCTTCTCCTTCTCAGCCAGGAGGGTCTCGATCATACCTCTTTTTGGATGAAGTTCATCTAGGTTTCGGTAAAGAGCATCATCGTTCAAGGATGCCAAGCCAACTGAAAGGATATCAGATAAAGCGATAGAATTGATCCAGTTGGGCATTTTGTGCTCTGATGAGGGTGAGATGAGTCGGTTTATTACTATAAGAAGAGTTAGCAGGCGTCTCTTTTTCAGAAAAGCTTGCTTGTTTAAGAACCTCATCCATTTTGAGTTTTTTCCAGAACTGGTATCCTACATGGACCGGGCCTGCTTGTCTTATCTTTTCCATTTGGACTTTATCAGTATGGATGCTAACCACATCATCACCCTTGTCTTTTAGGGCTCTCTTCTCTTGAGCTTCAAAGGCTTTGGCTTTCTCGAGGATCTCCTCTACTTCAGGTTCTTCCTTCTTAAAGGTCAACTGACCTTTGAGGGTAGTCTCTACTTTTTGAGCCAGGAGAAGCCATTCTTTTCTGGGTCTGGGTTTAAGGTGACCCAGAGAACAGTTGGTCCTCTGGCGAGGTCCCTTAGGAGTCATAACCGATTCAACCAAAAGGTAGTTTTCGTATACTTTGTCTTTGACTTTTCTGGTTGTTTTTCTCATATATATAGTCACTATTATAATGCATATAACTTTTTGTTAAGGCCTTAGGACTACATACATATTAGTCACTGTTTTGGCGTTTTTCGAAGAACGAAAAAAGAATTTCCCTAAATAAAGGGTTTCAGTTAACCCACTATTCAAAAAACCCCAATTCTGACTCTTCAGTGTGGAAGTTGGGCTAAAATAATCCTAACGACCTTTCAGTCACAGGAGGATTTCCTTGAGAAAGAAATGCCTGTTTCTGGCGATGCTATTGCTAGGATTCCAATTGGCCTTCATCCAACCTTCTTGGCCAACACAGCTTAATGAGCACAATAACCTCCTAGCCGATGCTCTTAAGGATTTGCAGTGGACAGTAATAGAAAAAATCGAATATGACGCTGATACTACTGCCACCGCTTTTGCCGATGCTCAAAATATCGACCGTGATCTGAGCCTGAAAGATATATTCCGCACCCCTCTTGTCATCATAGAGGAAGCCATAAACACAATAGGCTCATTGGCCAATGCAGGAAGACTTGCTGAAAATGCTCAGCAGCTATTCGATAGCTCTGAGACCAATCTACAAATGGTCAGCGCCATAATGAGCATTAGCACTTTAAAACAAGTAGGTGAGAACCTTCAGCTGGCCATCGATGGGCCCAGCTACTGCTCCAGTATAGAAAAGATGCTGGATAAGGCCTACAGTCGAAGCTCTACCCGCCTATTTTTCAATTATGATGCTTATAGAAACACTATTAAGGACTACCTCTACGCTCAGTACGAACCGGGTCCCCTGAGGATACCTCATAAGTCCACCGATTTCACCAGAAGGAACTTGGAAATTGCTTCGGGAACCTACAAGATACAACACAGCATTAGAGAAAGGTTTAGAGCACTCAGAGATAAGCTCGAGGACAATCCACTCTCTCTTGCTTCAGCCCTCCAAGCTATCAATCAAATAGAAAAGATAAAAAGAGCAATCGTCGCCTCAAAAGGCTCATATCAAAAGCTAAGCTATGAGACCTATTTAAAAGACGGAACCGGCACCTACATCCCTACTGGGATTACAGATTTAGAACTAGGCGTCATAGCACAGTCAGAAAAAATGCGTCGGATTGCCTTTGCGAACTTAGACAGAGAGCTGATGATCGAGCAAATAACCACCATCTCTAGAGCAGCAAGAGCTACCGTAGGGGCCACAACGCTCTACATTCACACCACCTATAAGTCGCCAAAGACAGGAGAGGTTCTTGGTAAAGTACAGAAGTGGAGCCTCGTTCCTTCAATGATCGAAGTCGGGATTTCCAAAATTTTTGATACCAACGCTAGGGAGCAGGTAAACATGATACCGCAGGAGATGATGATGGACTTACCCCTAGAACTCTCTAACGTCTGGATGGTCGCTGATGATACGGCAAGCTACATAGAATACCTCATAGAAACTCAAAAACAGCCTCCTGAGGAAGTTAGCAAAGGAATCCCTGCCGAAATCAAACTAAAAGACAAAACCATCATTAAAGGAGAAATCCAACAGGAAAAAATCAAGATAAAAACCAAATATGGAGAGATGGATATCCCCGTCGAAAACTTTATCTCCATCATTGGCGAACTAATTAAACTCAAAGACGGAACTACCTTAAAAGGCAATCTCGCAGAAAAAATCCTGAGTGTAAAAACTGATTATGGAGAGTTCAAAGTCGAAACAAAAGAGATAGATTCTATAATTTTTGTTCCTGCGGTTCCTAAACTCTCTGCCCTCGATGTAGTTAAAGAATACATTAAAGCAGGACGAAATGCAGATCTAAAAAAACTCGCCATGCTTGGCTGCAAATTAGAAGGACCTTACCTCACTTATGATGATGTCAAGAACTGGGATCTGCATTACTTTAACTATATAAAAGAAGTAATCAGAGAGAAAGAAAGTGAGATTGATCCAGACCTCAAGCTGGTTGTTGTAAGAAAAGAAAAGGGCGAACAAAAGACTTTCCGAACCTGCCTTGTGTTCAAAACCCCTAAAGGATACAAAATATATGTATCACTAAAAGGTTATGGTGCCTATGGTTTCTTCTTCGACTACCCTACAAGTAAAACAGAAAATATGAAGAGAGCTGCTTGGTTCTATGCCAGCAACAAGACCGATCTCGACAAAGCAATTGCCTTAACACAGAAGGCTGTAGAATCAAATCCAGATGATGCAGAGGCTAAGTATATACTTGGATATGTCTATGCTCAAAAAGGTGACTATGAAAGAGCTATGTCTCAATACAAGGGAGCAATGATACCTATCCTCAAAGATGCATACGAATCCCTGCCCATGCCTAGTGGCTGGGATGCTTTTTCGTTTGCCTTATCTGGTGGTGGCCTAACTAAGGGAAACGCAGCTGTAGCTCTAGCAAAACTGGGAGATACCTCAGGTGTACCCTTCTTAAAAGAAACGCTGGGGGACGATTATCTTGAGTGTCGTATACGTGCAGCCTTGGCGTTAGCCGCGTTAGGAGATAGGTCAGGAATACCCACCTTGAAGAGATGGCTCGAACCGGAGAACATATACGAAGCTACAACCATGGATGCAACCCTGGAGAAGACAGACGCAGCCGTAGCTCTAGCAAAACTGGGAGATAAATCCGGTACACTCTTCCTGAAGCGCCAACTTACATCCGGAAAACAGGATCGAGACCGGATAGACGCAGCCGTAGCTCTAGCAAAACTGGGAGATAAATCCGGCATACCCATTCTAGAAAAAGTACTTGGTGGAGTATATAAGAACATTGATCCTACAGAGACAGCTACATCCCTATTAAAGCTGGGGGATGAATCAGGCATATCTATTCTGCACAAAGCCTTAGAGAATATATCTTCGGCTATTTACTGGGGGAATTTAGCTCAATACATGGAAGCAGCCGTGGTTTTAGCCAGGTGGGGGGATAAAACAGTTATACCTAGACTCAAGAAGCTGTTAAATCACGATGATTTTAACACGCGCGCGTACGTAGCCTTAGCTCTAACTGACCTTCTATTGGACGATCCAGAATTAGCATACCAAATTGAAAAGTACAAAGAAAACCAAGCAGAAAGGTACCACAAGCAAGCTGTGTCTTATTTCGAAAAAGGTCAATATGAGGAAGCTATAGGGGAGTATCAAAAAGCACTGAAAATTAGTCCAGATAGGGTGGACATACACGAATGGCTTGCTGAACTTTATTTCCTTACCGGTAAGTACGATTCAGCCGCTAGGGCAATGTGGGAAGTGATATTTGATCAGGAAGGCATGAAAAGACCTAAAGTCACCCAAGCCCAAAAGTCCTTATTTGACAAATATAGGAAATTGGCCTCCCTGTACGACGGAATAATGTGGGTCCTACAGCTAGACCTAGATCGTACTGAACTCCCCGCTCGGATATCCGCAAAGGAGGCGATTACCCAAAATATCAACTCAATCAAAAACCGTCTTAAGGCTTGCGGAGAACCAAATGCAGAAAATATATTTATTTATAGAGAAGGCGAAACAAGAATTCGTATTCAGTCCATTGGGGGCCTAAGAAATCTACAAAGACTGATGGACCTTATATTAAGGACTGGCCGTTTAGAATTTAAGCTGGTGGATATGAAGGGAGATGTTAATAAGGCTCTACAAGGAGATATTCCCCAGGATGACCAAATACTCTATGATTCAAAAAAAAGGCCTTATCTGCTGAAAAAGGAGACTCTTCTATCCGGTAGCGCTATTAAAGATGCCCGGGTAGAAATTGGCCAATGGGGACAACCCTATATAAGTCTGGAATTCAAATCTGAGGCGATAGATAAATGGGCTGAAATTACCGGCCAACACGTGGAAGAGAGAATAGCCATAATACTGGATAATGTAGTGAAATCTGCCCCGGTAGTAAAAAGTCGCATTCTTCAGGGTAAGTGCGTCATTGAAGGAAACTTTACCATAGAACAAGCCCAAGACCTTGCTATAATCATCAAATCAGGTTCTCTAGCCGCGCCTCTCAACATAATCCAAAATACTGTCTGGGGTGGTGATGCGGCCTCCAGCTTTTCTCACGGTTTGGTAGTTCGTGTTAAGTTTGCAGATCCTATACCTAGATCTTCCACGGGCTTTCGGGATCTTAGGGAAGCTCTGAGCTCTAAAGGTATGAAGCGGTGTATGGTGCAGAGATATGGAAAAGCAAGCGATAACCTGTATATGATTTGGGTAGATTTCCCTGGAATAACAGCCGAAACAATGCACGAAATAGAAGAAGAGGCAAAAACAGCAGCAACTGAACTTACAAAAGGTCCCGACACAAAGGAAACAATAGAATCGCTTAAGCAATGGATACTTAGGAGAATTATCGCGGCTAGAGTGCAAGAAGCAATATTCAAAGGCAGAAGTGGGATAGTTCAGAGCATCGACACGATAGAACAGATAAAAGGCGGGTTAGAAAGAAAAATAGAAGAGCCATCAGTAAAAAAGAAACAAAAAGAAGAAACCAAGGTGAAATCCGAAGTCGCGCTTGAAGAAGCATCACTATTTTCTTCTCCAGAAAGAACTGTTAAGACTTACATTGAGGCAATAGTGGATGGAAATCTTGATCTAATATGCTCCTCCTTATCAGAGACAAAGAGAAAATTTTTCCCAAAGACTGAAGAGCAAAAGAAAGATTACAAAAAGGGCCTAGAGAAAGCGGCAAAAATGTTCCAGAATTGGAAAATGATGGAAAGTAAGGTTACTGATGACAGTTATAGCTTAATCCGAGTTGAAGTCTCAGGTGAGTCTATATGGTTCCTTTTAAGGAAGAAAAATAAAAAATGGGAGATCATAGGTAGTAGCCTCAGTGGTAAGGAACAATTAGCTAGCGACTATCGGCAGCTGTACTATATTGACTATGGTGTTCCTGAGCCGCTAGGCAAACTACTACCTAGCTTGAAACATTATCATAAAGGATTGTCTTATCAGAACCAAGGAAAATATGATGAGGCCATTCAGGAGTATAAGAGAGTACTCGATATTTGGTCTGATGATATTCGCATGCGTCAAAGACTAGCTGAGTGTTACCGTTCCAAAGGAATGTTTGACAAGGCGATTGCTGAGCTTAAAAAGGTCCTTGAAGATAGTCCTGCTTGTTTCGGTATACGCAGCGATTTGGCTCATGCCTACATGGATAAAAAGATGTATGAGGAAGCTATTGTGGAATTTAAGAAGGTAATTGAGGACGCCCCGGACGACCTCCCGAAGAGCAGTGATATCTACTACTATTTAGCCCTTTGTTGCTACCACAAAAACCTCTACGACGAGGCTACCGCTGCGGCTAAGAAATACTTATCTTTGAGCCTTAGCGTGAGTCTGCGGAAGCAAGTGACCGAACTACTGAAAAAAATAAAAGCAGAAAAGCAACAAAAAACACTAAAAACAGACGAGAAGGCACAGCAAAACGCGAAAAAAGAAGAACCTAAAATCCCCCACGTGATGGCCCGTGTATCGAATGCGGATGATAAAGCTGTTATGTACGTGAACGGTCAAGAGGCAATAAGTGTAAGTTGGGGCACCGGAGCCGGTGGAAAGAGCATCGGCCACAGATCGGGCGATTCTGGCTGGATTGATATTACCCCCTACCTAAAAACAGGAGATAATACATTCCGCTTCTGGGTTTGGAACAAAGCAGTCTATGGCGCTGTGTCAGCAACATTCGAAGTACAGGTTGACGGTGTACCTACGATTTCACGAAACTTCAAAAGAGAGGATTCAAGTGAGGGTGTGAAATACGACGAAACAGTAACTCTCTCACTCCCTAAGCCTCGTTAGATGTGAATAATTTAAAAATCCCTTAAGCCTCAACCACCAACCCAAACACCGAACCCCGAAAATCTCACACTCAAGCACTCCCTGAGCCAAAACCCGTCCAATCTGTGGCACCCTCCGCTCGTCTAATCTACCGTGCTTCCTTGGTCTAGCTTCCTTTAGAGTTATTCCATACCCAATGAGTTGGTGCAGTCAATCTGCTTGCAAACCAAATTTAACTCGCGATTAAATGCGTATTTAATCTTGGTTGTTAAATCGATTGGTTCTAACTTAATAACTGGTATTATTAATGAGGGCAGGTCACCTTTCCTTGTTCTAACATTACACCTGGACCAGTTTTTGGGGGGCAGGTCATCTCGAGAACAAAACTTGACAAAAGTTTAAGTCATTGTATACTATAGATGGTATGATACAGTATAATAGATAAGAACTCTCATAAGAAAGGAAATAGCGAATGGCAGAGCGTGTGGAGCAAGCAATACTAAAGTTCATGAAGAAGGAGACTCTGGTAGGCCATTTCGAGTCAACAGTTCCGGAGATTACTGGAGGTACCAAATTAGGCCGTACCGAAGTTGTTATGGCTCTCGAAAGGCTTATTCTTAAGAAACAAGCTGAGTATAGGGAGCGAGGCAAGAGGGGCAGAATCGTACGCTACTATTATCTCAGAGAGATTAGGGAGTTCTGTCAAAAGGCGTGGGGCTAAGAAATTCTATGCTATTTGTCGGGAGAATCTTGCTGCGACGTATCTTAATACGGAAATGCTCGTGTTGGGTTGGTAGGTGCCGATAAGTTAATACAAATGGTACAGTGTAGATTAAATTTTCTCAAAAAAAGCAACACTAATAGGACATGTGGCTAAGGGTTTTGAGGAAAGTTCTGACCCCATCATTTTTGACAAAGATACCTGTTTACCCTATAGAGTTCAAAAGAGTAGACCATGAACAGATTAGTAAGGATGATGGATAGAACAAAGAAACAGGTCTCCCATAAAAGTAGGTAGTTGTTGGGCTAGGTTTGATATTAATTCTTGTTGGCGCAATGATTTTTTCTGTAGTCTATCGCCCTATATTTTTTGTGTTTACAGGTCTTTTCTTTCTATTGTGTTTATTAATTCAATTAGAGAATGTGAAGTTGATGAAAGAGTGTGGGTCTACAGAAAGCGCAAATCCGTCAGCAGAAAGTACGAACCCACTGTACGAACCTATTATTCATCCAATAATTGTGATTTATTTAATGATAGCATCGACAGTCTGGATGATTATGGGATTGCTATCTGTTGTTGGAGACTGAACAGGAGCAATGATGGATTTTTGCACAGGAATCCTCGAGAAAGTGATAAGAGTGTTCTCAGAAATTTGGGGAATAATTGTAGAAGACATGAATATCATATTATTATGAAGCACAATTGCCTATGGTTCATCTAAAATCTGGTCATAACCGATAAGGCAATCGTTAGAGCGAATATATGAACAGAGGAGGTGACAAGGATGTCTTTGGTTATGATAATCTTAATTAGTATTGTGCTTTTCTTGTATGCGTTTTCTAGACATCTTCTGCTTTTTAAGAGATCAGCTGGGTATGACTGGGGAGATTCTAAAGGAGAGATGCTTCGTTATGCTCTTATTGGTCATGCTATACTCAGTGTAAGCATCCTATTCTTCATAATACTTTCCTATAACATATTCGTTGAGAATACTAATGTTATGTTGTCATTTTCACTCTTGCCTTTGCCGATGACTTCCATTATACTCCTCCTTACGGCATATTTTCCCCCACACGACAGAATTAAGACAACCGATAATCCCGACAAATTGGTTGATGACAGTGCGAATCTACTTTTTCCCCTGGCGAAGAAATCAATTAAAATCCTCTCGGGTACCCTTAATCCCAAATTATATCGTAATAGCAAAGTAATCGATGGCTTGAAATCTGCCAATGACCGGGGAGTAAAGATAGAGATTCTTTTTGCCTACCCCAAAGACAAAGAACCGCGAAAAGAAGTTGAGAATCTCATTAATCAGGAGCTCGCCTTCCTGCGTGATAGTGGCAGCTTGTTCGTTTTGCCAGAGGCAGATACAGGAAACCATTTTATAGTAATAGATAGATCTCATTTCCGTGTTGAGAAGGTTCATGGAGTGGGAAATTCTGGTAGTACAAACTTTATTCATTTCTTTTCTTATATTTCTGCATTGCTTTTGCGTTCAGAACACAGGAAATTACGTTTAATAGCAAGGCAGGTGGGACAAGGAAAGTGATTGAAATTGTGACAGCTACTGCCAACGATATAGTCAGGACTGCGAGTGGTCCAGCCATAACCGGTGATTATCTGGCATTTTTGTCTATAACGCTCGCTGTTATTCTTCTCATTCCTAATTATCTGCAGATCATTTCAGCTAGGAATCTCTCAAGTAGTCTAATACTCGCCATCAATATCTTACTGACCGTTTTCTTGGGTGAGCTTGCTCTGGTCGCTTTATATTATTGCCTGTCCAATGTTCCTGACATTTCCAAGTTCTTCATACTGTTTCCTACGTTTACGATCGGTGTCGGTATACTCCTTGTATGGATTTATTGGCGTAAGACCACCATACGTCCGAACGAATCTAAACTTCTAAGCTAACAATAGCTGAACATTCATGCTCTTTCGTTCCGTAATCTCTTATCAATAACATCAATAACTTTCAGAGTTAGCGGTACGAGACATCCTTGCCTGACTCTGTGTTTATTATTGAAGTCTTCTAAAGCTCTACATTTGTATTCTAACTCACCGTTTATTATCTGGCCCTTCTCATAATGTATTTGTCTTGGATTTTCTGTGAGGCGGGCCTCATAAACAAAATCCTTGATATAAAAGCAGTCAAATGAAAAAGGGTGACCCGCCCCCATTAATAGTACCACTTGTTAAGTTAGAGTCAACTGGACGATGGACGATGGCCTCCTGAGCAGGTAGTCCATTGGAATTCGCTGACTGGAATAGCTTGGTCAATTGGCTTGATACGTTTTACCGCGAATCATTGTACCGTATCTTAGATTAAATAGCAGTTTAATATCGTGTGCAAACGGCTCAAGTTACTAATGGCAGGGTTTGGTAAATTGAAACCCTTTTAATGCCAGGGCCGAAATGATTATCCCTCGCGTTGTTGCATAATTGAATTGCCACCCAATTTACAGCCTGAGTCATCAATGACCCATGAGATTAAATTCTTTCGTCTAATCTCCCAATAGAAATAAGGCCAAAATCTTTTTTCAAGAATCCTTATTCATCGGTGATCTTTTCATTCCTCTTTATTTCTTAGACCATTCAACCATTTCTTAGCAATCTTAGTACTAGGATGTTCCACCCCATGAAATTCTCTAAATGCCTCATAAGCTTGTCGAAAACATTCAATTGCTTCCTTCTTATCTCCAAGGGCTTCCCAAGCACATCCTAAATTGTGCAGACATGCTGCTACGTCAGGATGTTTTTCACCGTATAGTTCCTCAGCAATTGAAAGGGCTTCCTTGCAATATTCAATTGCTTTTTTTTCGGTTCCACTGATACGATAGGCATTTCCCAAGTTAGTGAGGTACACTACTACGTCAGGATGTTTTTCACCGTATAGTTCCTTAGCAATTGACAAAGCTGCCTCGTAGTATTCAATTTTCTTATTCTGATTACCGACAGCGTTTCCCAAGTTATTGAGAGTCTTTGCT
>SDBT01009099.1_pt1 | contig 16148 bp, 17 predicted proteins | sample 2277101 | NCBI WGS metagenome assembly SDBT01 (sample SAMN10404973, study PRJNA504765) | marine sediment metagenome | isolation source: marine sediment core GS10_PC15, 103 cmbsf | place: Arctic Ocean: Southern Knipovich Ridge | collected 2010 | reverse complement strand
TAATTATAAGTTAGATCGAATCCTTACAAAAAGTTTAAGTTAATTTTTTTCATATATATATTTCATTACAATGATTTATTATATATGGAAATGATACAGTATGATCAATCCAATTCATTCGTAAATTTAATGATCTAGTTAATGGAGAATTAGATGTAAATCTTTCTTTTAATAAACCATCATACATAGTTTTTATTCTACCATTTAATCCAAATCTTCTTGTTAATCCCATCATTTTAGGATGATTATTTACCCATTCATATTGTAATGCAATTGTTGAATTAGGGAAACCAGATACATATCCTATCATTTTCCATGGTCTAGCATATTTTGTTTTATTCGCTCCCCCAGATATTTCTCCATTATGTTGTCTTAATCGTCTTGCTAGATTTATAGTATATCCTATATATGTTCTTTTAGGCTTAGTTATACTTTGTAATAAATAAACATAATATTTATTAGAATGAGATATACATTGATTTATATTACCCTGATATACTATTTTATTACCATGATATACTATTTTATTATCATATATAATTAATTTAGATACATCAGGAATAATATAATTTTCCATATTTATTATATAATATATTTATTTTTATATTTAATCAAATTATTCATATTAATATATTTATATAATAAATGATTAAAAAAATAAAAAGTATAATATATTATATAAATGAACCTTAAATTTATTATAGCTGCTATTATTCGTAAGAATTTGCAGAATAGTAATTCGGTAACATGTAAGATATTTAAATTTGTATTAAGTTTTATATTTATAATATTTATATCTATTTTATTCTTTTATATTATGGTATGGATCGGATATTATGGAAATATATATGACCCTTTTCTTAATCAAGATTTATGCATATCTAATTTGGACCTTTATAGATTTAAAAAAAAGTTTAATACTAATTCAACCGATTTAATTATTTCATATATTAATGATGGTATATTTACTAAAAATCTTTCGAATTGCTGTATAAATATACATGATGGATACTATATAGTTTGTTTTGGTGCAGGATTACTAAATACGATAATATTAATATTTATTATTATATTACCATTATTATGTATCTTCTATATAATTTACTTGGGTATATTTTATATTAAAGAATGCTGTATAGAACAAAAAGATTTGTATATAGAAATATTATATGACATTTATATACATAAAGATTAAATAATATAAAAATTATTAAACTTATATAAATATACTGCAATATGTTTAATTCACGTATAAATAATTTCAATAAATATAAAAGTTAAACTAAATAATGAATGATAAATAAAATAAGTGATAATATAAAAAAATACTATATAAACAAAAAAATGATAAATAAAATAAAAAATATATGATAAAATAATAGCTATAATTATTTTACATGGTTGATAATAGCGCTATTATAGTTTTACAAACTAAATATAAAGAGATTCCTATATATAGAACTATATATTCCTCTCTTGGATTAGAACAATTTACATATAGTTATGTTTTATCAAATAAGGGTATAATAACTGAAAATAAAGTATATTATGATGAAAACGTAGCATTATATATAGCAAATACTAAACATCAATCAATAAAAACTAGATATGGGGTACTTATGGTGCGACATAATATTGATATAGATGACTAAAAAATAATTATAAAAAAATAAATAATCTAGATAGTTTAGATTATTTATCGAAAAAATAAACAATAGTATATTATTTATTTTTTTATATAAAAAATATATATTATAAAAATAACATATTATGAATAATCCATTACCAGATGAAATACCATTATATGTTCCATTTACTTCATTTGATCAAATAATTAAATTTCCGTCTAATTTAAATTTTAGAGTATATTATTTGGAAGCCCCTATATCTATATTGAGTCAGAATGTATTATCCCAAGATATATTAAATGATATAATTGATATAAATATATTCCATTCTGGTATTGGATTTCAATCGACTGATATAAATAATCCTATAGAATTTACACTAGATTATAATATAATTAATGGACTAAATATTACATCATTATTCCCGACTATAATACAATCACCTAATGGAGATGAAAATTTAATATGGAATAATGAAGCTGCACCATTTATAGGAAATCATATAGATCGGGATTATTGGTTTCAATCTAAATATATAGCAACAATATCATCTAGTCAATTACATAATATAGAAAAATGGGTATTACAAAGTTGGATTCCACAAAATCCTATATATGTATTATTTTCTGGGTCTAAATCTAATAAAAGAGAATCTTTATTTAATCCGTTTATGAGATCTTCCGATTGCTATGATTTCGCATATTTTATGATAGAATTTATGAAAGATAGTCTAAAAATATGTATTGATTATGCTACCGTTCCTAATATAACTATTGCTACATTTATTTCATCCTTTCCTGGATCTATAGTTCCTGTTAGTTTTGAAGAAAATAAAAATGATATAATAGAATTTTATAGAAATGTAAATATATTCATACAAAATATTATTGATATACAGGCCAATATACAAGAATGTATTAAAGAAAATAGTTCATCATTAACTTTATATGCCATAGAAAATGATCTATTTGTTATTACACAATTATATGATGATATATATAATACGTTTAATATAATTTATGTTTTTGGATACTTACCTGATGGTTCTATAGGATATTGGAAAATAACTAATCCAAATCCATTAATTGATTATATTAAAATAAATATAAAAAGATCATATAGATCAATTGATTTAGAAGGAAATAGTGTGACTGATTCTTTTTCTGATATAATTCCAACATGTAAAACTACCAAAAATACATCTAATATATTATTTATTATTCTGTTCATTATAGTTATATTTATAATGATAGTATTAATATTTTATTTTGTATTTTATTATAAAAATAATGAAAATAATACAAATAATATATATATGTATAATAAATATAATGATAAAAGTATGTATATGTGAGTATAAACATGGTGAGCGTATTTATTCACATATTGAAGATTTTATGCAAATAATATGTTTAACAATAAAATCTAAATATAGATAATTATATCCATATTTTTTATCAATGAATCTTTTAATATTTGATGTAAATTATTTAAAATAAAAATATATACAAATAAAAATATATATTTATAAATATATATTAAAAACATGAGTTTTGGATATAATTCTCCTATAATAGGTTATCCAGTATCAAATACTCCACTATTATCAAGCGATTATGACTTATATCCAAGTGAATATAAGTCATTAAATCCAGATATTTCAACTGAACATCCAGTTCCAGATAAAGATGAATTTAATCTAAATAAATCATCTAATGTAAATAATACTCCAAATAATATATTAGTTTTATTTATTTTAGGTGCATTAATATTTTTGGTATTATTTGCATGGTTTAATATTATAAAAATATTGATAGATATTTTTTATGAGACATTATATCCAACATCGATTCAACCTGACCAAAATCATCCAACACAACGCGATTTTAATGTAGCGTTAATTAAACAATTAACATATACATTTATTATCACTATTATATTGTATATTTTTTTTAAGTTTATATATAAAATATAAATATAAAATATAAATATAAAATATAAATATAAAAAATATACAATATAAAAACATAAATTAAAATGATGTTATTTGCATTAAATGAGAGGGGCATAAGAGATCCAAATAATTATCCTGAAATAATAAGTAAATATAGTATTATTATAGATGAAACTCCATATTATACATTAGAAAATGCATATATGTTAGCAAAAAATGAAAGAATAGCATTAAAACAGAATATTAAATATGATAATTATGAGTTAACCGAGCATGATTTAATACAAATAGCACAATATAACCCTAAGGTAGATTGGAAAATATTTTGTAAATTAAAAGAAAAAGATATGAAATATTTTATGACTGAATATCCAGAATTAAAATCTATTGAAAATAATATAGATTTGAATGATGCATTTTATTATGCTATGAATGCTATAACTCCAAGTATCGAATATAATGATTGGATATTACAAAGACAAAAAATATATAATAAAGTTGAATATATCGGTCAAACATTATTACTTGAATTATATGGTACTATAGATAATTATTTGAATGCTATCCCTTTATCTATATTTGAATCATATATATTGGTATTTGATAAATATGCAGGGGATTTAAATATGATAATGAATATAAGTGATCGTATGGGAATATCATTAAATCCTAATATAACTAAGATATCAACAGATAAAGGTATAGAAGATAATATATCAATATTAGATCAATTATATATTCAATTAAGTGGTATATTTAAAATAATAGTAATTAAAAATAATAAAGATGAATATATTGGTATACGGGAAACTTTTTACATTGAAAATGAAGAAATATCATTAGAATATATAATTAATATAAACTATATACAATTTATAATACTATTTAAAAAAATAGGACTTGCATATGATGAAACTGCATATATAAATAGATTAATATTATTTATTTCTCAATATAAATAAAAAAATAAAAAAGATCAAATATATTATATTTAATAAAAAAATAAAATAAAATAAATATATTATAAAAATATGAGCGGATGGATAATATTCTTAATAATATTAATAATAATTATTATTATTATATTATTACTATATTTTTTTGTATTTCAATCTAATACATTTATTAAATATGGTCAAACTATAAGTATAAAAAATAATGATTTTATATCTGGATTTTTATCCATTTGTAATTTAACAGATACTAATTGTACAAATAGATTATATATACCAACCGTTCAATCAACAAATAATATACAATCATGGATCATATCAAGTGATACATCACCCAATGGATCTATTGTAAAATGCGGAGATACTGTTAATATTATTCCATTTACTAAAACTACATCTAAGATTGGGTTATGTGGTAGAATAAGTACAATTAGTCCATGTACAAATATAATAGGATTAGTATCTACATCTATATCAAACAATACAACTAAATGGAAATTAACATCTAGTAGTAATATAAATATTGGTACTAATTTAAATAATGGTCAAGAAGTATTATTTATAAATGTAGCAGAAAATAAACCCATGTCTGTTTGTGGTGGAGGAACGAGTGCATGTGGAGGTATCGGTATATCAGCATTAGTAACATTACGATCTGATATAGGTATAGCTGATAAATGGATAGTATCAGATATTAAAACATAAAAATTATAAAATAAATATTTACGGAACAAGTAATTAAAGGTGAATAAAATATATAAATAATTATTATATTATTTATATAATTCGTATAAGTTAAAATTTTTTAATCTGTATAAGTTAAAATTTGTTGCAATTCATATATTAACTTATTTACGTTAATATCAGATTTTGAATTTAATCTATTCCATCCATATGAGGTTAAACAATCATATATATTGTTTAATATAGCTATTGATTTATCATCTTTAAAATATGTAACAGAGTCCATGAACTCACAAATAACTATATATGGATTAGTATTATCATTAAGATCTGATATTAAAAGATTTAAAATATTATATGGTGTTAAATTATCATTAATATCTTCTAATCCTATATTATCATTAATATCTTTTAATTCTATATTATCATAATTATTTTCTATACTGTCACTATCATAATTATTTTCTATACTGTCACTATCATAATTATTTTCTATACTGTCACTATCATAATTAATTTCTATACTGTCATTATTATTAAAATTATCATAATACCATTCATTATTATTTAAATTATCATTGGTAGTTGATTTAATTGATGTATCTAATACATTATTATCTATAATATAACTATTAACATATATCAATTGATTAATATTATTATTTATATATTTCCTATTTATTAATTTGCATAATGATTTAATTAACATATCAACATCTGAATATGGTTTAATAAATTTACTATTATCGTCTATTTTGTCAGTATTGGTATTAATATATTTTAATTTTGATAACCATCCAATAGTATCAAAATACTTTAATATTGGATTAATATCATTTAATATATTTTTATTATCTTCATATATACCTTCAACTAAAGATTCGAATTCCATAATTGATATTAATATATCATTTATTATATTTACTTTATATAAATTATCAATTAATAAATTAACTAATTGAATTACCATTACATTTTGTATATTTTTATTTATATCAATATATTTCCTATTTATTCGTATACATAATGAATGTATAAGATTTGGTTTATTAGGTATAGTTGATGTAAACCCTAAAATATCATCAGTATCTTTAATATTATCATATTTAAATCCTGACCATCCTATACTTTTAAAATATTGTATTATATTACTAAATTTAGTTAATATTTTATTATCTTTTTTATACATATCATTTATTGCAGATTCAAACTTTATAATTTGATATAATAGACCTTCATTATTATATAAATCATCTATTAATATATTAATTAAATTTATAGCAATAGGATCAATTACATATATAGGTTTCATATATTTTTGTTTATCTAAGAATTGAAAACTGTTATTATATGTTTTATTTACAGATAGATGATTACGTTTAGCATATGAATTTTGTAATTCAGGATCATCTTTTATTGTTATGTTATTATCATCTTTTGTTGTTATATCATTTTTAGTATCTTTTGTTGTTATATCATTTTTAGTATCTTTTGTTGTTATATCATTTTTAGTATCTTTTGTTGTTATGTTATTATCATCTTTTGTTGTTATATTATTTTTTATTGTTATATCATCTGTTGTTGTTATATTATCATTAAATAATAATTCCAATATAGATACTATTTCATCTTTAATATATTGTTTATATTCATAATCTATATTATGATCTTTAAAATAATCCAATGATAATATTATAATACGTATTTTATCATATTGGCTTCTATATTTTAATTTCATTGAATTTGGTATCTCTTCAATTATATTTAATAATATACATAATTTTTCTCCAGTATTAATATTATCTATATTATTATTTATATTCTTTATAATTTTCATAAACTTATGAAGATCGCTCATATTATTTATTTTTTTATAATATTTTATTATTTTTTGATCATTTTTATTTTTTATGATATTTTATATTTTTTAATTATTTTAAGAAATGATTAAAAATTAAATAATATCATATATTATGTTCCAAATTATATATATTTATATAAATAGACTGTAATATTAGATGATATAGAAAATTCCTTTATCATATCATTATATTCATCCCAGTTTCCTCCCACTAATCCACATCCAATATTATATGGAAATGATATACTTGTAATGTTTGGTATTAATTTAATTTTATTTAAACACAACAAAAACCATTCTTTTCTTTTTAATACGGAATCATTATTATATTTGGATTTACCTGGATAAAATTGTGATAACATATTTATTATATATCTATTCTGTATACCATCACCGCATATTATTATATTACTTGGAGTATATTTATAATTATTTTTTTACTGTATATATTTGCATATAGAAATTATTTTATTACATATCACCAAAATCCACCATTTTTTATTGTAAGTTCGAATTGTTCATTATGTATACGTTTTATCTCATTTGGAGATAATAGAGATTTATCATATTTTATATCATTTGGAGATAATAGTGATTTATCATATTTTTTTATTTTTTTATATTTATTTCCTTTTATACATTTAATCCTTTTAAAATCCATTATATTTTATTATATATAATTATTTTTATATTGTATCATTTTTTAATATTTTTATTTTATTATATATTATATTGTTAGCTTTCTATAAGACATATATGTATATCTTTATTTAGATATTAATACGCTCTTAATCTATGATTTCCATCAAATATAGTCCATATATTATGATATTCTTTATTATAATAACATTTAATATTAAATATAATATCTTGAATTATTTTAAATATAATACCTTGAATTATTTTAAATATAATACCAGATATATATTTTGCATGACTTAATATATTCACCATATGTATTAGGTATATTTGGATCATATGATGGATAATGTTGTTTTGTTATATTTATATCATATAAATTATTATCTAACATATATTTTATCAATGAATTAGATATTTTTGAATATGCAATACTCTATAATAAATATAAAATTAATAAATATAAAATTAATAAAAATAAAATTAATAAATATAAAATTAATAAAAATAAATATAAAATGGACCAAATAATATTAGATCAAGTAAATTTATTAATATCATATATTGACCAATTACGTTTAAAATATAAAATAACTCAAATATATAATGTTTCTATTATAGAGATAATAGATTATATGAATGATCAATATAAAGTACAAATTAAGATAAATCCATCTATTTATTTATCATCATATATAATATCTAATTTAAACGAATTTAATAGTATTTTAACTAATTTATTTAATTCATTGGATAATATTAATATTATTAATATAGAAACTATTATAAGTAATGAAGATATTATAATAAATGTAATATTAAAAGTTATATCTATATTTAATATGCCGGAAGAAATGATATTTCATACATTAATTAATTTATCATATAATGAAATTAAATTATTTTGCCTAGTATCAAAAGAAGCAAATAACGTATGTAAAAGTGATTTATTTTGGCTACAAAAAATAAAGCTTGAAAATAATGAACGTAATGAAATAATACCATTTATAAAAGGAAAAATGGAACAAATGTATATAAATTATAATACATTATGGGGGTTTGGATCTGATGAGTTTGGACAATTAGGATTAGATGATAATAATGATAATAAAAAAATATCAATAAAAATACCATTTGATTATAAAGTAAAATCAGTATCATGTGGAGGATTATATACAATAATAATTGATGAAAATGATGATTTATGGTCTTTTGGATTTAATTATAATGGACAATTAGGATTAGATCATAATATTGATAGAAAAATACCAACAAAAATAGAGTTTAATTATAAAGTAAAATCAGTATCATGTGGAGATAATCATACAATAATAATTGATGAAAATAATGATTTATGGTCATTTGGATCTAATAAATCTGGACAATTGGGATTAGGTGATAATGAAGATAGAGATAAACCAAAAAAACTACAATTTAATTATAAAGTAAAATCAGTATCATGTGGACAAAATCATACAATAATAATAGATGAAAATGATGAGTTATGGTCTTTTGGATCTAATAAATATGGACAATTAGGATTAAATGATTATAAGAATAGAAATATACCAATAAAAATACTATTTAATTATAACGTAAAATCTATATCATGTGGATTAATACATACAATAATAATTGATGAAAATGATAAATTATGGTCTTTTGGACGTAATTTATATGGACAATTAGGATTAGGTGATAATGATAATAGAAATAAACCAACAAAAATACCATTTAATTATAAAGTAAAATCAGTATCATGTGGAAATTATTATACAATAATAATTGATGAAAATAATGATTTATGGTCTTTTGGACGTAATATATATGGACAATTAGGATTAGGTGATCATACTTATAATATAGATATGCCAATAAAAATACCATTTACTTATAAAGTAAAATCAGTATCATGTGGAGGAGTACATACAATAATAATGGATGAAAATAATGAATTATGGTCTTTTGGAAAGAATAGTTATGGACAATTGGGATTAGGTAGTGTTGGTAAATCTTTATTACCAACAAAAATACCATTTAATTATAGAGTAAAATCAGTATCATGTGGACAACGACATACAATGATAATTTTATTATATTAATAATTATAAAAAAATGATACATAAATATAAAATAAAAATTAAATACAAAAAATGGAAAATGGAAAAAGATCAAATAATATTAAATTTAATAATATCATATATTGATCAATTACGTTTACGATATAAAATAACTCAAATATATAATGTTTCTATTATAGAGATAATAGATTATTAAAATGATCAATATAAAGTACAAATAAAAATTAATCCATCGATTTATTTATCATCATATATAATATTTAATGTAAGTGACTTTAATAGTAATTTAATTAATTTATTTAATTCATTAAATAATATTAATATTATTGATATTACAAAAAATGATTAAAAAAATATTTTATTAATTATTAATTTTATAATTACAATGAATATATATAAATTACCAGATGAAATGATATTTCATATATTAATTAATTTATCATATAATGAAATTAAATCATTTTGCCGAGTATCAATAAATGCAAATAAAGTATGTCAAAGTGATTTATTTTGGTATCAAAAATTAAAATATGAAAGTACTAAAAATAATGAACATAATGAAATAATACCATTTATTACAGGAAAAATGGAACAAATGTATATAAATTATAATACATTATGGGGATTTGGATCTAATGTATTTGGACAATTAGGATTAGGTGATAATAATAATAGAACTAAACCAATAAAAACACAGTTTAATTATAAAGCCCAATCAGTATCATGTGGATATAATTATACATTAATAATAGATGAATATGATGATTTATGGTCATTTGGACGTAATAGTTATGGACAATTAGGATTAGGTAATAATGATGATAGAAATATATTAATAAAAATACCATTTAATTATAAAGTAAAATCAGTATCCTGTGGGAATAAACATACAATAATAATTGATATAAATAATGAATTATGGTCTTTTGGATGTAATAGATTTGGACAATTAGGATTAGGCGATACTGATAATAGAGATAAACCAACAATAATACCATTTGATTATAAAGTAAAATCAGTATCATGTGGAATTAATCATACAATAATAATTGATGAAAATGATTATTTGTGGTCAGTTGGTTATAATTTATTTGGACAATTAGGATTAGATGATAATAAAGATAAAAGTATACTAACAAAAATACCATTTGATTATAAAGTAAAATCAGTATCATGCGGAGGTAAACATACAATAATAATTGATGAAAATGATGAATTATGGTCTTTTGGATTTAATAGATATGGACAATTAGGATTAGGTCATAATATAAATAAAAATATACCAATAAAAATACCATTTAATTTTAAAGTAAAATCAGTATCATGTGGAGATAATTATACAATAATAATTGATGAAAATGATGATTTATGGTCTTTTGGATCTAATAGATCTGGACAATCAGGATTAGGTCATAATATAAATAAAAATATACCAATAAAAATACCATTTAATTTTAAAGTAAAATCAGTATCATGTGGAAATTTTCATACAATAATAATTGATGAAAATGATGATTTATGGTCTTTTGGATCTAATAGATCTGGACAATCAGGATTAGGTCATAATATTTATAATAGAAATATATCAACAAAAATACAATTTAATTATAACGTAAAATCAGTATCATGTGGAAATTTTCATACAATGATAATTTTATTATATTAATAATTATGGTATTTTATATATTTTTTCGAAGTGAAAAAAATGATATATTAAATATGTATAATATTTAATATATAAATATTCATAATTATATGAATAATAATAATAATTTAGTGAATATAACATGTATGCCATATGATTGGTATGAGGAAGATGATTGGATTAATGATTCTATGTCAATTAATGCATGGTGTTTAGATAGAGATTCAAATCCAACATTAGTAAGATTTACCGGGTTTAATCCAAAAATATATATACAATTGCCAAAATTTGTTAATAGGCGTCATATGATATGGACTCGACAATCTACAAATTTAATATATGACTTTTTGGCAAAAAAGATGGATGAAAATGCACCTACAAATCATATGTCATCTATGGGGAAAAAATTATATGGATATACGATGGACAAATATGCTATAATGCAATTATTTTTTTCTACTAAAAAAGCAATTTATGCGTGCAAAAAATTACTTAATAATCCTATTAATGTCCCAGGGTTAGGAACAATTAAATTAATAGTATGGGGCGATGACGTAAAATCCGTATTACAATTTATAGTTATGGCTAAATGTAGATATACTCAATGGTTTAATGCTATAGCTAGCCCAGTTAATGAGGCCCAAAAAATATCAACATTAAAATATGAATATATTGTTAAATATACAGATATAAAACCTATAAGTTTAGAAGATAGCAAGGAATGGACAACTAGCCCATATATATTATCATATGATATTGAAGTATATTCAGATAATCATAATGCATTTCCTATAAAAGCATTTGCGAAACATGTAGCATATATGATATCATGTACATTCCAACGTGTAGGTAATATTAATACTAGAACACGGTATTTAATTATTCTGGGTGATTGTGATGATTTAGATAATGCGGAAGTTATTAGAGTATCTGATGAATATGAATTATGTTTAGCATTTACAAATTTAATAAATAGATTAAATCCAGATATATTAATAGGATATAATACATTTAGTTTTGACGATTCATATTTGGACGCTAGATTAAAAAGATTAGGAAAAGAATGGGATATAGGAGGAAGTAGATTAAAAGATGTAATTCCAGTATTCAGGACTGCTGGTTGGACATCCAAACAATCCCGTTATAATGATATTAATTATATCTATTTTCCAGGGAGAATAAATATAGATATGTATGGAGTTATTAAAAAAGAACAAAAATTATCCAAATATACGTTAAATCATGTATCTAAAACATTTCTAAATAATAGTAAATATGAAGTTCCATATAAAGAAATGTTCGAAATATATGCATTACAAGATACTGCTAAGGATGCATATGAGAGATGTATAAAAGAATGGATTTATAAAGATTCAGATGAAATATTAGATAAATCTATGTACGTATCATCCTGTAATGATTTAAAACCCATATATCATTCTAATATAAAAGATGATGTAATAAAAGAAGTAGTAATAAAATATGAATATGCTAAAAGTGAAATGACTCGAGTATCAGCTTATTGTGTTCAGGACGCAGAATTAGTTATTGATTTATTTGATTATTTTAATATGTGGATTGGATTAATTGAGATGTCTAACATTGTAGATGTTCGTATATTCGATGTATATTCTAGAGGTCAGCAAATACGTGGATTTTCACAAATGTATAGATTGCTTGAAAATGAACCATATACTATATTTATGGATAAAATAGATGTTACTGATGATAGTAAATTTCAGGGAGCATATGTAGGAAATCCAGTCCCTGGTTTATATGATCAAGTAATTACATTTGATTTTAGTTCACTATATCCAAGTATTATTATGGATTCTAATATATGTTATTCTACATATATAGATAATTCAATTGAAATGACTCCGGATGAAGAAGAAGAAAAATGTAATATAATATATGTAGAGTTTGAATATGATGATGAAGAGGGAAATATAATTAAAGGTAAACGTAAACATAGATATATTAAAGCTAAATATCATGTTGGTTATATTCCTAGATTAGTTAGATATTTAGTAGAGGAAAGAAAGAAAGTAAAAAATTTAATTAAAAAAATAGGAGATTCAAATCCATCTTTAGTTGCTATTCTTGAAAAACGTCAATGGGCACTTAAAATTGCAGCTAATTCTATATATGGAGTTTTAGGTATCAAAAAAGGACGATTACCATTCAGAGAAGGTGCCGAAAGTGTTACGGCTAGAGGAAGAGATTTAATTTTGGAATGTAATAAATATGTAGAAGATACATATGGCGCATCCGTAATTTATGGAGATACGGATTCATTGATGATAATATTACCTAATATTAAAGATATTAAAGAATGTATTAGAATGGGTCATAAAATTAATGATGAGTTAACTGGATTATTCGGTAAAGATCTTACTCTAGTGTTAGAAAAGATTGCTCGTACAGTATTTATTGCGCCTAAAAAATATGCGATGTGGAAATATGATATATCCGAAAAAGTAAAAGTTATAAATGATAAAGATAAAAATGAGTGGATTGATAATCCAGGATATGCAAAATTATATCCTACGGATCATCAAGATGCATATTTATTAAGAGGTATTGTTTTATCAAGACGAGATAATTGTGAATGGCAAAGACGAGTATACAGGAAAGTATTATTTAATTTATTAGAAATTAAGCCTATGATGGAAAATATAGATATGATAATAGAAGAATGTTACAACTTTTTACATGGTAAAGTACCCTGGAATGATCTTATTATAATAAAAGGATTAGGATCTAATTATAAAGATGAAGAATATCACATGAAAGTATTTAGCGATCATCTTAAATCAATTGGTAAACCTGCTACACCAGGAACTAGACTAGAATATGTAATTGTTAATACTAGAAATAAGGATATAAAACTTGGACCTAAAATGAGATTACCCGAAACATATTTAGATCGGATGGACTCAGATAACTCCGAACCAATAGATTATATTTATTATTTAGAGCATGTATTAATGAACTGTATAGAGCAGTTAGTCCAAGTTGGTTATAAAAATGAAATAATAAAAAGAATAAAATATGAGACAACTATACGGTATACATCAATAATTAATGATTTGGTAGGAAAAGGATTACAGGAAATTATGATGCCATATTGGACGTATACAGAAGGAGATGTTATAAAAACTGTAGACTTATTACTTAATGATGATTCACCGATAAAAAATAAAGTAGTTATGTCACGTCGAGAATATATTAATTCGAATGATTTATTTCATCCTAAATTACTAAATAGACCTATTGATCAATTCTGTAGATCTATATCTAAAGATATGATTAACGAATATATAAAATATAGAGGATCAAATAAATTATATAATAAATTAATAGATCTTAATTAAATATATATTATATTAATATAAAAATGATTTAATTATAAATAATTAATCATAAATAATTAATTATAAATTATAAATTATTAATCATAAATTATAAATTATGAATAAATTCTATGAAAACTTCTATGAAAACTTCTATGAAAACTTCTATGAAAACTTCTATGAAAACTTCTCAATTGAAACTAGTATAATAATACATGAAATGTGTATGTCAGAAGTAACTATATCTATAGGTATTTACAAAGGAAAACGAGTAGCTCTTAAAAAAGGGATTAATTTAAGATTAGAAAAAAATATCCATCGTATAATAGGTGTTCATCCTCATATAGTTAAGTTTATTTCAACTATAGATTCATTTATTTTAATGGAAGGTATAAAGGATGGATTAAATTTATGTGAATATTGTAATTGGTCTAATGAACATAAATCTTTATCAATGCCAATATGTATTACATTAATTAAACAGATAACGTTGGGTGTAAATTATTTGCATTCATTAAATATTATACATCATGATCTGAAGTCAACTAATATACTTGTTGATTTAACATCTGAAATCCCAATTTTGAAGATATGTGATTTTGGATTATCTGAATTTATAGATGAGAATGGTTATGGATTAGAAGAAAATAGAACATCTGGGACATATAACTGGATGGCACCAGAACAAATTGAAGGATCACTTTATCATATTACACAAAAGATAGATATTTATAATTTAGGATCAATATTCATGGAGATTATGTATAGAGGTCGTCTTACAGAAGAAGTTATATATATTGTACCTGATGAGATAAACTCTATTGTTAAAGAATGTAAAAATGATGATCCTAATAATCGACCAGATACAGATACTATATTAAAAAGATTAAATAATTTGAATTATAATGCACCACGAGATCGTATATTAAAAGTATATAATGATCATATTAAATATGGAATATATATAGATAATGATTTGAGAGAACTATATGAATCAATTATAAATCTATAACTTATTATACTAATTAATAAAAATAACGAAAAATAATAAAGCATAACAATAAAAATAATTAAATAATATATATATTATGGTTACACGATTAAAAAATAATTAATATATTAGTTAATCGAAAAGAAATATAATAATTTTAATTTATACTATTTTATATAACTTATAATTATTTTTAATGATATTTTATAGTGGTAGTAACAACTAGGATCATAATATATAAATTTCAAATATTTCTATTTTGCAAAGATCATAATTTATACTATTTTATATATTTTATGTTTCATATATTGTTATAATAATATATAATAATTTTTAATTTATATTTTTTATGATGA
>SDBT01009098.1_pt1 | contig 16148 bp, 19 predicted proteins | sample 2277101 | NCBI WGS metagenome assembly SDBT01 (sample SAMN10404973, study PRJNA504765) | marine sediment metagenome | isolation source: marine sediment core GS10_PC15, 103 cmbsf | place: Arctic Ocean: Southern Knipovich Ridge | collected 2010 | reverse complement strand
TCCTATTGATTTAGTTATTACATCAGTTCCTTGGTCAGAAAGAGAAACATTAAGAGTGGCAGAAACAAGAGAAATAGTTAAAACTAAGAAAAGTACATACAATAAAAAGCAAAATTTATTATTGTTCATTTTACCCTCTTTTTTATTTTCTACTTATCTTAGTGGATTATTCACTTTTTCCCATTCCAGTTTTGGAATCCTTCTTTGATATTAACCAATTGGTAACTATTGACCTTACAATCTCGGCATCACTATCTCCAAAAATATCTTTATATCTGCGAATTATTTCCATTTGTTTTTTAGTAAAAGCTATTTGAACTTTCACAACTTCTTTCTTTTTAGGAGGCATTTTATATCATATTATTAACAATGTTGTCAACAATATCATTAACAATAGAATAATGGTATATAAACATTTGTATACCACTGTAATTATATTCTTATTAGATTGTGATTACAATATCATAATTAATTTAGAATTTAGGATAGTTTCAATAATTTTCTTTTTCAAAAACTCCCGTTTGGGCGTTAAATAGAAAGTTTGGTCCCACGTCGAGTGTGGGAAGAAAGTGTCTCAGTTAGGGTTATTTATTTTTATATGTCAAAAATATATCCCCTGGAGAACCCTTGGGGGGAGAAGATCCTTCTGGTCCATATGTTATCTTAGAGGTATTTTTAGCTAGATAGTATACGCAGAATATTCCCAAGATTAAAAATAATATTGACAGATAAAGATTAACTGTCAATGATGCCCCCGCTAGAAAGAGTGCTAATGAACCTATGAGGGGAAGCATTATTTTTTTATTCATTTCTTAATTGATTAAATCTTATCCTTATTGCAATCCATACTCCTAGATAAACACAAAACATAAGAATATCTCCACTTCTAAGAAAATTAAAACTATCAATTAAGATTGGCTTAATTGCACCAGCAACTAATAAAATTACTAATGTAATGTAAAAATATAAAGGTTTTTTTACTAAGACGGGGGTGTTGAAGAAAACTATCCAAATTGCTGTTAAGATATAGAAAAGCAAAGAGAACCAACTATAGTCTTTAATGATATAAAATCCAACAGCCATTAAAATCACTGCTAGAAAGATATTTCCAAAATTTTCAAGGATTTCTTCAAAATTCTCTTTTATTTCTTTCACATTTTCATAAAATTTATCTGAAATCCAATCCCAAATTTTTTTAAATAACCACATAAAAAACAAAAAAGCCCCTTCTATTTAAGGATTATGAAGCCCGTTTTCATGTTTAGAACGGGCACTAAACAAAGGTTCCAAACGCCCACGCCGGGAAGAATCAATTTTGTCCAAATCACTGGGTGTGATTTTTTATTATTATGATTGATTAAAGGAAAGGGTGTTTATATAATTTACTTTAATTCTTGTTTTCAGGGAGTCTTTCTTGGCATTGTTAAATAGAATATGTTACTTCCAAGATCACAGAAACAAATTAAGAGAGGCTTAAAAAAGATATTATTATAAATAACTGATTTTTTTTATATAATATGCAAGATAAATCCGATTTTACTTGGAGAAATTTATTTCAAAGTTTATGGTATTTTCTTAAAGGAGAAAGAACAGGATATGTTTTTTGGAATAGTATAAATTTCTTAAGTCATGTAAATAGCTTACTTGTTCCTTTCGTACTTGGATTAATAATCAATTTTTTTATTAATTATAATAAAGGAGATGGATTGAATCAATTTTATATTTATTGTGCAATAATTACAATCTCTTCTATTGTGACATCATATATGCGATTAGTTGCTAAAAAAAGAATTAGTGGTATAGCAATTCATACAAAGTCTTTGGTTAGAACTAGGGGATTTGAAAAATTATTAAATTTCTCTTTGAAGTGGCATGAAAAAGAAAACACTGGAAGTAAAATACAGAGAATTGATAAGGGTGCAGATGGATTCCGACTATTAATACAACTATTCAATCAAAAAATTTTATCATTCATTTTGATATTTATTGGAGTACTGGGAATATTTGCAGTTCTAAATTTGAGATTTTTATTATTTTTCGCAATTTATATTGGAATTTTTATTTTAATAGAATACCATTACAGCAAAAAACTATTTCTAAACACTGAAGAAAAAAATAAAGCGATTGAAAGTGCAAGTGGAACTTATTATGAAGGGGCCAGTAATATTTTATCAATTAAATCTTCTGGAGCATCTAGTGCATTAGTGAATAAAATTGCTAGAAAAGAAGAAATTTCAAGATTATATTCATTAAAATCTAGAGATATTAAAAATGCAAAAACGAAGATTTTACAGATTGAAAGAGGATTCGGTATTGGAATATTCTTACTTTTACTTGGAAATGGAATAACTACTGGGATCATTAGCGCAGGGTTTATTGCTACAGCCTTTGTATATTTTACTCAGATTTCTGGAAGTTTTTGGCAAATATCTGGAATTTTTTCTGAATTAATTGAAATAAAATCTTCAGTAAGAAGAGTTATGCCTATTTTCCATACAAAAGAAGATGAATATTTTGGAAAAGAGGATTTTGATAATAAATGGAATAAGATTGTATTTAAGAATGTTGCATTTGCTTATGGAGATAAAATTGATTTGAAAAATATTTCATTAAATATCAACAAAGGAGACAAAATAGGAATTGTGGGAGATTCTGGGAGTGGTAAATCAACTTTAGGTAAATTACTTTTAGGTTTATATAAAATAAATAAAGGTAGTATTGAAGTAGATGATTTTGATTATTATAAAATAAGTCATGATAATATTCTAAAAACAATTGCTCCAGTAATGCAAGAGACAGAATTATTTAATTCGTCATTATTGGAGAACATTACAATGCTAAAAGATTTAGATAAAAAGTTATTTAAAAAAGCTATAGATGTCGCTCAATTAGAGCCAGTTATAAAAAAACTACCTAAAGGAATTAACACTTTACTTGGAGAAAAAGGGTATAAATTATCTGGTGGGGAAAGACAGAGAATAGGAATTGCAAGAGCAATATACAAAAATTCTGATGTTTTAATTCTAGATGAAGCCACATCTGCTTTAGACAGTAAAACAGAATTAAAAATCCAAAAAGGAATAGAATCTTTGAAAAATAAAACAATTTTAATTATCGCTCATAGACTTTCAACATTGAAAAATGTAGATCAGATAATTGTTTTTGATAAAGGAAAAATAATTGAACAAGGAAATTTTAAAGAATTAATCAAGGATAAAAAATCTAAATTCTATAATCTTTGGAATATGCAAAAAAACATTAAATAAAGCAAGTATTAAAAATGCGAGACATCATGCCCTATCTGGGTGTTGACCCTTTTGAAATATTGGTGGACGGATAAATTTTAGTTAAATTTATTAAATTTGTTTCTTTTTAAAAAAATATGAGTCAAGAAGAGATTGATGAGGTTTTTGAAAAACATATAGAAAAATACAAAAATATGTCTGAAGAAGAAGTAAAAGAACATCTTCGAAAGGGATATATGAAAAAGTATGATCGGTTAAATTACGCTTTTGTAAGAATTGATATGCTTTTAGATTATATCCGTGTTTTAAAGGAACATAAAACTGAATTACAATCTCCCGGGAGCAGAGTTGTTGTGGCTTCTGGAAAAAAATTTAATCCCGTAATGTTAAGTGAATATGTGGTATTGGAAATTACTTCATTTTATAATCTTGTTCGGCAAATTAAAGAAGAGGAACAAATAAGTGATCTCCCAGATAATCCAGATTATTGGCCAATTATTAGAGATTTTAGAAATCAGATTACTAGTCATTTAGATAAAGAGGGGCGTTTTCAAACAACTGCGGAATGGATGGATCAATATAATAAAGTTGATGAAATAGGAATAGATAAAATAGTAAATCAATTTAAAAAGGATTATTATCAATGTTATAAACTTTTGAAAGAAAATATGTAATTTATTCATCTGGGAAGATGATTACCATAAAAGCCCCAACAATAAATAATATTATTCCTAAAGTATCAACTCCTAGAACTAAAAGTAGAAGGGATAAAAATCCAGAGAGAGCTATTATTCTCGCGGGCCACCCCTTGCTATAGATTATCAGTATTTCTCCTATAAAAGATAAAATCCCTATAAGGCCTATAATGAGAATTAATGAATTAAGCCAAGCCATTTGACCTAAAGGTTCAAGCAGTGGTTTAAAAGCTTCTAACATTTGAATAAAAATTCCAGTTTCACTAATATCTGTTTTATGTAAAATTGCAATCCCTAAGAAAATCCCGTTTAGGATTCCCCATCCCATATATTGCCAACTCGGAAGATCTCTAACATCAAATTCATTATTTTTAGGCATAAAGTTAAATAGATTCCTTATATTTAAAGATCGTTGTTTTCCAATTCACCATCCTTCTGGAATGGAATCTGTATGATATAATTTTTCCCAAATAGCAATACTCTCCCATTTCTTTCCCTTGTCCTTTATTGAATTAATCTTTCTTAAAGAATCCATATATTGATACTTCCTTAATTCTGTTTTAACTATCAGGTTCCAATAATCAACATCTCCAAAATTAGAGATGATTTGAATTTTCTGTTTTAGTTTATTAAAATAACTTGTAGATGTTATTTGAAACTCTCTTATTTTATCTATGCAATCTTTTTCTCTATCTCTCTTTTCAAATCTCCTTCTTGCTTCTTTGTCCCCTTTAATTCTTTTTTTGAATTCCCTCCATGCCCTTTTCTCTCTTTTGATATATTTTTCTTTATTCTTAATAAAAAATCCTTTCATGAAATATGTTTTTATTGATTCATCTGAATCTGCCCAAGATTGATAGAAAAATATTCTCTCAAGAACATTTGTTATCCCCTCAAATAAGTCTTTAGACTTACATGCTATCTCTCTGGTTTCTCTAAAACTAAAAATATAATTTAAGATTTCTTTCTCAACGTCATTAAATTCAGTATCCTTTAATTCTTTCTCTAATTCCTTTCTTTCTATTACAATATCTTTATCATGAGTAGAATCTAATTCTTTATTGTTAGTTAAACCCATTTTATTTAATAACTCCACTATCTCTATTTTCTCTTCAATTGGCATGCTTAATTTTTTTTGAGCATATTCAAAGTAAGGGTTGAGATTTAATCTACTCCCTATAATCTTTCTTGGAGATTTCTTTCCAGTTTTTTTGTTTGTAACCTCCGTAAAGATAGGCTCGTTTTTAATGTATCCTGCTTTTCTCCATTTGGAGAGATTTCCTGAGACCATCCCTACGTTCTTATATTTGGCTTTTGGGAAGATTTCATTAGATACAGCCGTGGTAGTAGTCGCCTCTAAAAAGAATTCTTTTGCTATTTCGTGTTCTTTAGGTGTTCTAATAAGTTCCATTCTAGGTAGACTAAAATACGCTAGTCAAGAAACAAAAGGATTTTTTGTTTATATTTCTTATGGAACAAAAAGAAAACCCTCAAGACATCGGAGAACAAATCATCTCCAAATTAAAGGAATTAAACGAAATCCTAGATGATTTAATTCAAAGGTGTAAGAATGAAGAAAAATCATGACCTGCACTTTCTTGTTGAGGCAAGTTTGAAATCAAAACTCCAAAAAGAAGCTGATGAATTAGAAATCTCTTTAGCAGAATTATGCAGACATAAACTAGAGAATTCTTTGCCTCTTACCAAAACAAAATTTCTCTTAGAGAAGTTGGTAAGGGAATTAAACAAGCAAAATTCAGATGGGCGTAGCCCTGAATTTTGCGATTAGAATATGGTTTCTTCCCCGGTCGACGAAGTCGACCCTTTACTTGATAATATACGAATAAGTGAGCATTTAGAAAGTAATAAAAAATTTGTAAAACAAGCTAAAAAATTAAGGAATTGTTGTAAAAATTTTGAGGTCTTTATAGATTGGAAAGATAGTAATTTTGTTAAGTTTGGTACACGGTGTGGTTATAGGGTGTGTCTTTATTGTAGTAAAGTAAGATCTTGTTTTTATTATAATCAATTTATTGATCATATACGAAAGATAAAAATTCCAAAGTCAATGCAACAAAGGGGTTTAAGATTTCTAACTTTAACATTAGTAAATCAAAAGAATTTGAAAAAAGGAATAAATCTGTTCTATAAATCATTCACTAAATTCAAAAGAAGGAAATATTTCAAGGATAGGATAATGGGTGGATTAGGAACTATAGAAGCTAAGAAAGGGGAAGATAAATTATGGAATATCCATGGGCATTTCTTAATAGATTCAAAATACTTAGATATGAAATCACACAAGAGAACAGGAAAAGATTCTTTATTAGTACGAGAATGGACAAAAAGCACGAGAGGAAGCAGTATATTATTCTTAAAGAATGTTAGAGACTATCAGGGTTCTTTAAATTATATCCTAAAATATTTAGTTAAAGGGATTGAAAATCTAACACCTAAACAAAAAGCTGAGTTCTTCAAAATAACATACAAAAGAAGATTGATATTCACTTTTGGGAATTTTTATGGAATAAGAAGACCCGTAAAACCCAAGAGATATCAATGGATTAGTCCTTTTTCTGAAGAATATGAATCTTATTTGGATTCTGATAAACCAAAGAGGAAAAAAGAATTGGAGGATTGGATTGATTGAAAATGATGATCCTTATTTGTAAATAAATGTAAAAAGAAGATAAAAAATGGTTCGAAGATATTTATTTGTCCTGGTTGTGGAAGATTAAGATGTGAAGATTGTTGTGAGAAGGAAACTATTCAAGAAGACTGATAGGCCTTTCTATGAATTCTCTTGCATTTTTAAGACATTTTTTATGATTTCCTCTCCTTAATTTTTTTAAACATTCTGCCTTTAAAGCCCATGCGGAAGAATTTTTTTGTTCATATCCTAGTATCTTCTCTATATCTTTCAAACATCCCTCATAATCTCTTAATTTAAATTTTGAATTCGCTAGATTTAATAAAAAATTTCCTTTATAATATTTTTTTAAAGCCAAAATAAATTGTTTTTTTGCTTCCTTAAACTTTTTATTTTGTAAAAATAAAATTCCTTTATTGTTTAAGATTTCTGCACTATCTGGGAATTTTGTTGAAGCTTCCAATAAAAAGTTTTTTGCATCAGTTAAATCTCTTTTCTTCATAAGAACTGCAACTTTGTTGGACAAACCTAATACAAAATCTTTTCTTTTTTTAGTAACTTCTTCAAAACATTCAAGGGCAAGAGGATAATATTTTTCAGCTAATTGAAATCTGGCATTTCTTTCATAGATCACTCCTTTATTATTTAAGGCAGTTATATTATTTGGATCCTTTTCTAAGAGTTTTTCATTAATTTCAAACGCTCTCTTTAAATCTAGTTCTTCAATAAAAATATCTACATATTCTTCCATTAAATTTATTGATTTTTCAAATAGTTTTTTCTTTTTTTCTAAGAAATCTTTAGCCGAGTCTAGCTTTTTTAATTTTTTTAGTATAGAAACTTTATTTTTTATAGAGGGCATAAATGTAGGGTCTATTACAAGAACTCTCTCAAAATATTCCAAAGATTCTTCTAATTCTCCCCCCCTCATTAAATTGGATCCTTTGTTATTCAGTGCAAAAATGTTTTTTGGATCTATTCCGATAATTTTTTCATAGACCTTGGTGGAATCAGGTAATTGGTCTAATTTCTCTAATATATATCCTTTTGATAACAATGCGTTTAAATTTTTGGGGGTTATTTCTAAAGATTTGTCAAGGAATAATATTGCTGTATCTGCTTGACTTATCGAAAAAAAGAACATGCTTGATTTTTCATATATCAGTGCTTTTAAATTGAGGTCTATATTCAATTTTAGTAAACTTTGTTTCAATTTTTCTCCAACTTCTTTAGGGTTTGTAGGATCAATATCTTTTGTGTTTATTTCTATTTCAATCCCAAAACGATTTCCTAACTTTTTTGAAAGAGGAATTATCTCTTCTGGATTTTTGACATTAATTATTTTTGGAATTTCTTCATCTGGGAAATATCTCTGACAAATATCGGGTAATTCAAAGAGCAACTCTAGAAAAGTAGATCCGCTCCAATTCAAAACATGGCATCTTTTGGTTTTGTTCCATTCATCTATATCATCCATGCAGACAGAAGTTATCTCTGTGTTGGACAAAACTACAAATTTATTAATTCCTTTTTGTTCTGCCTTTTGGATTTCTGTTGAAATATTCTTAAAATTGACTCCTTTCTTTACTTTTTTACATTGGAACCAATACTTTTCAACTAGTTTATCTTTAACTATAGTAGAAATATGTTCTCCCTGTAAATCTCTTCCTCCATCACCTCCCTTGCCTCTTTGTTTTACATTAATAAAACCGTTACTTATAAGTAAGTCGTAAGATAAATTTTGAAATTCTCCCGGAGTTAATTTTTCATTAATTAATTTTTTCCATTCTTCTTTTGACTTTGGAGATTTATCCATAAGAAAGAGTAGAAAAAGTAGTTTTTATGTTTTGTTTGATTGCAAGATATATTTAATTTTTGACATATTTCTTAATCAACTCTATAAGAATCTCTGTCTTTGATTTATCCTCATCTATACATTTTTTAGAGAACTCTCTCCACAATTCTGCTTCAACAAAAAAGTTTATTTGTTTTTTTGGTTTTGCCATTGTAGATATACATATTTATAGAAATCTTTATATAAAAGGAAATACTAAAAATACATATCTGCATAAATAAAGATGGTTAAAAATAATTCAAAAACAATCTGCCCAAATTGTGGAAACCCTAAAAAGCCTTGGTTTAATCTTTGTTTTGATTGTAATCAAAAAGAAAAACAAAAACCAACTTGTGAAGTATGTGGAATAGAAGTTCCAGAAGATCATTATCTCTGTAAAGAACACTGGAAAGAAAAACAAGAACAAAAAAAGAAATTAAAACAAATAGATTATGTTAAAGATAAAAAAGAAACTGATTTTAGGGAAAAGTTTGAAGGCAAATTTTACTTTAATGGTCAAAAAGTAAAATCAAAATCTGAATTATTATTACTATATTTCTTAGAAGCTAATAATCTAAAATGTTTATATGAAACTCCTATTTATCCAAATGGAAAAGAATATCGACCTGACTTTATTATCTGTGATGATAAGGATAACATGATTATTATTGAACACTTTGGTATTGATGAAGCAAATTACAACAAAAAGAAAGAATTAAAAATAAAAGAATATGAAAAATTATGTGAAGAGAATGAAAATTGGTTCTTTATCTGGACTACTGAAGAGGATATGTATAACTTAAAAGATAAGCTTGGGAAAAAGCTTAATTCTACTCCCTTGAATAGACTTATGTGGAAATAAAAATGGAAAAACAAAAAAGAATATCAATTTCTCTGATAATTTTATTAGTTTTAATCATTATCTGGGGTCTTCTTTTTTTCTTTGATTCCAGAAAAGATCAATCAAATGGAAATAATAATGAAGTGGGAATAGTTCAACAAATCAAAGAACAAGTAACACAAAAAGAAATATCTTATTATGTTGATCCATTACCTTACAATGTTGATGAAAAATATATTAATTCTATTAGAGAAGCAATTTCTTACTGGGAAAAAAGAGAAAACATTATTTTTAAAGAAGTCTCTTCAGAATCCAGGGCAGATATAAAAGTTAAGTGGGTTAAAGAGTTCGGTGGAGACCATCTTGGTTATGCCTATGGTGACAACTTCATAGAAATTGGATTAGGAGATTCTTTCTGTCTTTCAAAATGGAGACCATATAAATATAATTCTGTTTTACAAATAGCTATTCATGAAGTTGGTCATGTAATAGGAAAGAGTCATAGTAGTAATCCACAAGATATTATGTATCCGACAATAAATACAAAATATGAAATTGATGTAGAAGAAACCGAAGTGCTTCCTGATGGATGGGTTAGATTTTATCCAACTTGTATGAAAAGAGACTCTGCAGAATACTTATTTGAAGTCACATCTAGTGAAAAATTAAATATTTACATTGTTCCATCTAAAGAAGAATTTGATAAATTAGAAAGAGGAGAAGAATTCAATCATTATGTTGATTGTTATGAAGAAAAAACAACCTCTTATAAAAAGAATTGCGTTCTAATTTCTGGAGGAGGAATTATGTTAAAAAATCCTTCCATCTTTGGTTTAGGAGCTGACGCACAATTTACAATTAAAGCGAGAGAAGTATAAAATGGAAACTGATATTGAAGATTTAGAAAGGCAAGTATATGAATTTCTTAATAGGTGTGCTGAGATTAAAAGAAATCTGGATGAAAAATAAAGAGAGAAGTATAATAATCTTTAAATATAACTCTTTTTCTCTAAGAATAAGATGAAATTAGAAAGAATTGAAATTAATAATTTCAGATCCATTAAAGATATCACTCTTGATTTCAAAGAGAAATGTAAAATTCTTGTTGGAAAAATTGAATCTGGAAAATCAAATATCCTTAAAGCAATTTCTTTATTAAATAACGAGATTTCAAAATCAGATATTCGAGAAGAAATTCATGATGAAGAAGAAACCATTAAAGATTCAAGCGTCACATTCATATTTAGATTTTCAGATAAGGAAAAAGAACGGCTCTTTAATGATGTCAAAAATTCAATATTCACAAGTTCTCCAGATCCAATCATCTTTATAGATAAAGATAAAAAAATATCTTTAAAAGAATATTGTAAGGATTTAGAAGGATTTTACTCAATAGACCTCCTTGAAGAAACAAAAGATTCAGGAATTTGGATTCTTGAAGAAGGAATTACATCCAATCCAGAAATAGGAAAGTTATCTTTTGAAGATTCTGAAGAGAAAAAATTTTTGGATAAAGAAAAAAATTCTATTGATTATTCAAAATTTGAATTTGTAGATTCAAAAGATATTGATACAACATCTACTAAAATTGAAGAAATTGAAGCAAATGATTTAAAAATATTTGTTGAAAATAAAGTTTCAAAAATCATAGAAAAAAATTTGCCTGCTTGCATTTTTTGGGAATATAATGAAAAAAATCTTCTTCCAAGCAGCATAAAAACAACAGATTTTATTTCAAATCCTGATAATTTTATCCCCCTAAAAAATATTTTTAATTTTGCAGGACATCACAATATTCCCGAAACTATTGAAAACTCTCAATTAAGAAGTAAAGGAATGAGAAATTTACTTAACAAAATATCCGCAAAGACAACAAAACATTTTCATGAAGTTTGGCCAGATTATTCTTCAATTAAATTTGAATTTAATCTCAATGGAGAGTATATTGACATAAGTGTTGTTGATGAATATAATCATTTTGATTTTTCTCAAAGAAGTGATGGATTCAAAAAATTTATTACTTTTTTATTTACTATTTCATTAAAAGTGAAAGGAAAATTTTTGAAGAATAATATAATTCTTTTAGATGAACCTAGTGCAGGGCTTCATCCTTCTGCCGAAGAAGCTCTTAGAAAAGAATTAATAAAGATCTCTAAAGAAAATTTTGTTTTATATAGTACTCATTCTATTTCAATGGTAGATAAAGAAAATATAAAACGTCACTTAATTGTTAAAAAAAATAAAGAAATTACCACAGTAGAAGGTGTGAGAGAATCAAATATAACTGATGAAGAAGTTATTTACAACGCATTAGGATATTCCATGTTTAAATCGCTTAAAGAAATAAATTTATTATTTGAAGGTTGGAAAGACAAAAGATTATTTCAAATAGCAATGAAAGATTTTCCTGAAAAATACCCCCATTTAGTAAACTTCTTTAATGAAATCGGTCAGTGCCATGGCCAAGGAACACGGAGGATGAAATATATAACTCCCTTACTGGATCTTGCAAATAAAAGATGTTTAATTATAAGTGACAATGATGAATCTGCAAAACGTTATCAAAAAGATTATTTGAAAGAAAGAGGGCATGGGGATTGGAAATGTTATGATGATATTATTGAATTAGAAAATGTATATACTTCAGAAGATTTTATTAGAGCAGATTCAATCATAAAAAAAATTAAAAATTTGACTAAAGAATACCCTTATTTGAATAATCTTTCTAAAAAAGATATACTTTCGGCAAAAGGAAAAATATTTGCTATAAAAAATTGGTTGAGAAAAAATAAAATTATTGATGAAGAACAAAAAAAAGTAATTGAGAAAATTAAAGATGAAATTTTTGATAATCTGAAAATTGAAGACATAAGAGATAATTATTATGAATTTCTTGATGCTCTAAAATATTTTCTTGAAAATGGGAAAATCAAAGAAATAGAGAAGAAATTACCAAAAGTTTCAAATCTTCCAAATCTTCCAAAAGTTTCAAAAGTTTCAAATCTTCCAAAAGTTAAAACATCTTTAATCCAAGAAAAATATGAAAAAATTCCATATATCAAAGACTACCCAAGAAATTTAATTAAAAGAACACATGTCGAATCTTCAATTTTTCCTAATTTAAAAAAGAAAAACCTCTAAAATGAAATTAACCCCTAACCTTCCCAACAAACCCCTCAACCTTTTCAAGTATTAGTTTCATCTGCTCTTTCATTAAAGCCATCTCTTCTCTAAGAAATTGATTTTCATCTTTGAGTTTTGTGACTAAAGGTTTAGTTTTGTCATCAAAGAGATCTTCATCACTTATTGTGTCTTTCATCCCCAACATCTCGCTGTAGTAATGGATCTTATCTGAACTCTTCCAACCAAACCTGTATTTCAAGGCTTGTTCAGTAGGATACTTAGGAAGCCAATAACAACAAGAAATATGTCTAAAGTCATACATTGTGATATTATTGTAATTTTCTCCTGCTAAACTCTTACCAGATCCGAATAACTTTTTAGTTCGTCTCTTTAGATACTTATTAACACTTCCAGGAACAATATCAAATAAAACATCACTATCTTTCAAATTATTAATTTTAATATACTCTCTAAGCAATTCAGAACAAATCATTAACTTAATCTTTCTTCCAAAAGTTTTACTAACTTCATCTCTAATTTGCAATTCCTTGCAATCATTAAATAAGTCTGAAACTTTAATATTCATTAGCTCTGTAGGAGCTCTAATTCCAGTATCGAATAAGAATAAAAACAAAACCTTGTATTCATATCTAGCATTATCTGCTAATCTTCTAATTTGCTCTTCATCAAGATAAACCCATTTTGGCTTTTCACTCCTAGTATCTAAATCTTCTGTAATATCATCAAGTCTCTTGCCTTTCTTTTTAGAGACTTTCATATGCCAGTGCCAAAATGCTTTAAAGATTTTAACATAATCTGCTACAGATTTGTATATCTTTCCATCTTTAGTTTTAATCTCACCTTTTCTCATTGCATTAAAATATTCATGAAGTTGTTCTTCTGTAATTTCTAAAACAGACTTAATTTTAAATCTAGATTCAAATTCTTTGACTAAAAATACCATTCTTTGTTTTAAATTATTAAGTCTTGGATAACTCCTAGCCCCTTTCTTATTCTTACTAGAAATATTAATTCCTTGCTCCATGTCATTAAGATAATTAATAATTAAATTAGAGTTAGTTTTATTTATATTTGGAATTCCATTACATACCTTAACCTTCCAATTAAACCAGCTCTCCTCGTGTTTGTAGGGGTCTATCTTCATTGATTTGTATATCAGCTACAAGTTATAAGCAACCTGTAGTAACATTGTACGCCCATCAAAATAGACAAAAAGACTTACGCCCACGCCGGGAATTGAACCCGGGTTATATCCGTTCTATTTAAAGAGAGCCATTTATTTCATTCCTCTCTTCCTGCGATTTCGGCGGAGGCAATTAAAAATCGCCTTTCCGCAACGAAAAGGAAGGTGTGTGAGAGGAAACCTTGGTTTCCTTCAAACGACAGGGATATGTCTTAGCCACTGGACCACGTAGGCTTGAAGAAATAACATAAAAATCTTTTTTAAAACTTACTAATTCACTAAAACAAACAACTAAATAAATTAATAAATTAATAAATTAAATATCAAGCTAGTTTATTATAAAGCCATGCAAAGATCCATCCACCTATAAAACCATCTATAAATCCATATATTGCCCCTAATAGCATTCCTATAATTGTTGTGCTATATCCAAAATAAAATGCTGCTGTTAAATTTATCCATTCTTGTCCTGTTCCTATTAAATTCACCCACAAAGACAAAATTAACATAGACGCTGCACAAATTATACCTAGACTAAGCCCAAACGCTCGTTGATTTAACTTTTGTTTTGCCAATTTACCCTCCTTTTTTGTTTTATTAATTTAATTAAGTAATATAATACCAACGAAAAAATAACTGCTAAAGGATAAAAAGCTGGAGGATTAATAAAAGTAAACTTAATAATCAAATAACTTATAATAATTCCTATAATCAGAGCTATTATTGCTATGATAATAAATTTCTTTTCAAAAATTGTTTTATTAATTATCTTTCTAATTAATGTATAAACTATTGTGATTAAAAAATAAAAAATAATTAACATAGTTATAATAAAGAAAAAAGCCTCATCTCCACCATGAGTATCAAAATAACTTTTAAACAACCCGTAAATTAGATTATGAAGCATAATTGAAACAAATCCTGCAACAACAATTATCCATAATTTCCTCCAGCTCAATAATAAACACTTATCAAATTTGTTCACTCTTTTTTTTTGTTTTTTCTTTGGCATTTTTTCCTTATTCATTTTTTAGATTTGATTTCCTTAAACCCTGTATATTTCCAAAGTGCCTTAGGCACTTTTATTGAGCCATCTTTTTGCTGGTTGTTTTCTATTATTGCAACAAGTGCTCTTGAAGTTGCAATTGCAGTATTATTTAATGTGTGAGCAAAATATTTCTTGCCCTTGTCCTCAATCTTTATATTAAGTCTCCTTGCCTGAGCTTCTTCCATATTTGTCAAAGATGTTATCTCAAAATACTTTTTTTGCCGAGGGCTCCATGCTTCTAAATCACAGCTCTTTGCCTTTAAGTCAGCCAAATCGCCTGAACAACATTCTAAAATCCTAATAGGAATCTCTAATGCTTTAAAAATCTCAATTTTATAATCTAACATTTTATTATACCACTTATAAGAATCTTCAGGTTCACAAATAACAATCATCTCTTGCTTATTAAACTGGTGTGTCCTGTAAATTCCTTTTTCATCAATCCCATGACCCCCAATCTCTTTTCTAAAACACATACTATAACTTGTCTCTTTAACAGGTATATCTTTTTTATTCAAAGTCTTATTAATAAATTGTCCAATTAATGGGTGCTCAGATGTTGCAATTAAATACAAATCCTCATCTTGAATCTTATAAGCCATTTGCTCAATTTCTTCATTAGAATATACTCCAGTAAGAATTTCTTTTCTAATCATGAGTGGGGGTTCAACATAAATAAATCCTTTTTTAACCATATAGTCTCTAGCAAAATTTATTAAAGCCATATTTAAAATTGCCAAATCTCCCTTAAGATAATAAAACCCTTTTCCAGAAACTTTTGCTGAAGTATCAAAATCAAGCATACCTAAATTCTCTCCAACTTCAACATGACTCTTAACTTTAAAATCAAATTTTCTAGGCTTTCCAATTTTTTTGAGTTCAACATTTTTGGAATCATCTTTTCCAATTGGAACAGATTTATGAATAATATTTGGGATTTTATACATAATCTCATTTATTTTATCTTCTAACTTCTTTCTTTTGATCTGCAACTTCTCGATTTTTCCAGGAATTTCTTTAGCTTTTTTTATCTCTTTAGTAACACTTTTCTTTTTTTTCTTTAACTCATTAATCTCTTTAGAAATTTTATTTCTTTCACTTCTTAAATTATCTTCCTTGTATTTCAATTTCCTCCACTCTTCATCTAATTTTTTCACCTTATCAACTAATACAAGTTTTTCATCTTGGAATTTTTTCTTTATATTTTCCTTAACTAATTCAGGATTCTCCCTAATTAATTTTATATCAATCATAATATAATTAAAAAAATATTCTATTTAAATTTATTGAAAATTAATAGATTGTAAATAAGTAATATAAAGTAAATCTTTTAAGTAACATTTCCAACTCCTGACCTCGCTCGGGGTATTAATATAAAACACTACTCCCTACCATCCCCACAGGGATAACTCAACTTGTTGAGCTTCGAAGTCACTCGCACTCACAACAGTTCGTAGATATAAAAATATAATTAATAACAATTCTTAGATTTTTCCTTAATAATAGGT
>SDBT01009096.1_pt1 | contig 16150 bp, 13 predicted proteins | sample 2277101 | NCBI WGS metagenome assembly SDBT01 (sample SAMN10404973, study PRJNA504765) | marine sediment metagenome | isolation source: marine sediment core GS10_PC15, 103 cmbsf | place: Arctic Ocean: Southern Knipovich Ridge | collected 2010 | reverse complement strand
ATGTGTTATTGTTTTTTTTTGCTGTTTTTTGTCAAAATATTATGTTATGCATGTTCCTGCGATGCAGTCACAAGATGGTTCACCCGGTTATTATTTTTTAAGTTTAAAAAAAATCTAATTAACCTGGGCTGGAAGTGGCCCGGGTATTTAAAAAACATATATCTTGCGACATTTTTTTTTATAATTCTAACCTGGATCGAATTAGGTTATCATGTTACTTTAAGTCCTGAAGGAACGGCAGGACTAGGATTGCTTATGTTCGGACTTGTTTTTTTGCCGGGTTTGTTATTTGAAAAAAAATCATTTTGCCGGTATGGCTGTTTGATTGGCAGAATTAGCGGACTTTATGCTATGTTTTCTCCGGTTGAAATCCGTAACCGGGATCAAAATATTTGTAACAATTGTGCTACAGCCGACTGTCTAAATGGAAATGATCAGGGATATCCTTGTCCTACAAGCCAATATTTGAAAACTATGGATAGAAATACATATTGCACTATGTGTGCTGAGTGCTTTCGCAGTTGTCCTTATGATAACGTTGCCTTTAACATCCGTCCCTTTGGCAAAGACCTGATAAACATGACCAAATCCCGGAAAGATGAAGCATATCTGGCAATTACACTTTTTTCCCTCACCGCTTTTCACGGTCTGACAATGACACCGGTATGGAAGAAGTTTGTGCAGGGAATCGAGACAGCTATGGATATTAATTCATTATCAGCTTTTACCCTGGGAATGGTTTTTTGCCTGGTTTTACCGTTTTTGGTTTATTCTCTGTTTGTATGGATTTCAAAAAAATGGTCGGATAGCCCGAATAGTAGTCACAAATATTCAGTTTATTTTGTCAAATATGCCTATGGATTGATAACGATTGCACTTTTTTATCATCTTGCCCATAACGTTGAACATTTTTTTATGGAAAGCCAAAAACTCTACGTCCTTATCTCCGATCCTTTCGGATATGGCTGGAACCTTTTCGCTACGGCAAATTTAATGCCCCAACCACTTTTGAGTCTTGAAACAATCTGGTATCTTCAGGTGGTTTTGATTATCACAGGCCATGTTTTTGGGATCTATATTTCTCACAAACACGGGTATGAATTGTTTGAGGACAGGCTTTCGGCTATTAAAAGTCAAATTCCTATGATATCTTTGATGGTTCTGTTTTCGGTTTTAAGCTTATGGCTGGTCGCCCAGCCAATGGAGATGAGAACAGCAATGTAATTCTACTCGGGTTCAGGGTTCAAAGGTTCCCGGTTTAAGGTTAACGGAACAAAAATTCCCGCCGGGCAGGCCAGCTGGCAATTAGTGCAAAAGTCTACCCGAAAAGTATATTTGTTGACAAAAAACGGAAAAACTTGAGCCGCGTTTAATTATCTGTATATCTGAAAAAGTATTAATAGAAAGATTTTTAACCGGGAACCCTGAACCGTGAACTTTCCAACCTGGGTATTTGTTTATAAAGTTAGGTCAGCAGATAATATGTGGTAAATATTAAGATCCATAGAAACAGGCTTATTATTGCGCCCAAAATAAATCCTTTTAGATTGGCTAATGCTAATTTCATGACATCCCTCCCTGGAATGAAAAACAGCCTTTTGCCCTTTAGTCTTAGAACTGCAAATTAATATACCTAATCCGGGAATTTTCACTTTAAGGATTTTTTTTAAAAAAGTCAACTGGTTTTTTTATAGTTAGTAAAACTTCACTGCCGGGTGGAATAACCAAAAATCGGAAATCGGCGAAAATTCCTTGCTATTTATTTGAAATATTATAATTTTTGTAGGGACGAAGCATTCTTAGTAAGGAGTAAAAATTTATCACGGTGGCCTGTAGGGGCGAAGCATTCTTAAGAAAGAGTAAAATTTATACCCTTAGCACTAATAAGAATGCTTCGCCCTGCTTTTGATGGTCGCTATTCAGATTAATAATTGTTCATTGTTTTTTTTAAGTCTATTCTAAAACTTAATCGGAGGAAAAATGAAAAAATTATTGCTAATAATTGTAATTAATTTATTGTTAATTCCAACTATTATTGCCCAGCAAAGATCTTTTCGTCCCGTTCATACATATTCAATAGTTGCCCGGGATTCTGTCACCGGTGATTTAGGTGTTGCTGTTCAATCAAATTGGTTTTCAGTAGGATCGGTGGTAACCTGGGCTGAGGCCGGCGTGGGTGCCGTCGCTACCCAATCGTTTGTTGAGACCTCTTACGGTCCCTTGGGATTAGAATTGATGCGGGCAGGAAAAACAGCGGATCAAGCTTTAAAGGCACTGTTGACTATCGATTCCAACCCTGAAGTTCGTCAGGTAGCAATGGTGGATATTTTTGGCAATGTCGCAGTACATACCGGGGATAAGTGTATTATTGAAGCCGGTCATATAAAGGGAAAACAATTTTCGGTTCAGGCAAATTTGATGGAAAAAAACACTGTTTGGCCTGCAATGGCAAAGGCGTATAGTTCTACAAAAGGTGATTTAATAGATAAATTTATGGCCGCCCTGGAGGCGGCGCAGGCCGAAGGCGGTGACATCCGGGGTAAACAATCAGCGGCGATAATGATTGTCCCCGGTAAAACAGATGGCGCACCGTGGCGGGAGAAGGTCATTGATCTTAGGATTGAAGATCATAAACAACCGATTAAGGAATTAAAACGTTTGATCAAGGTTCATCGTGCATATGAACATATGAATAAAGGGGATGAATATTTTGCCGGCGGTGATGTGAATATGGCGTTAAAAGAATATGCAGCAGCAAAAAAACTGTATCCCGAAAATCTGGAAATTATATATTGGGAGGCTGTTACCATGGCTGGTGCCGGTAAAGTAGAACAATCGTTACCTCTTTTTAAAGAAGTGTTCAGCAAAGATAAAAATTGGATTGAATTAACCAAAAGATTACCCCATTCAGATTTGTTGCCGGATGATCCGAAGCTACTAAAAAAAATTCTTTCAGTAGTTGAATAAATTGCGAAACAGAGGAAATTTGTATAATCTAAAGCACAAAAATTTTTGTTGATTAATATTATTTCGACTGTTTCGCGCCTTTCGCGGTTAAAAAAGTAATTGCACAATCGCTAAATTCGCAAAGAACAAAAAAAATAGGGACTTTTACCATGGCAAAACATGTGAATCCATATTACCAGAAAGAGGATGATACAACTAAAGCTAAAGTCGGTTCTCAAAAACGGCCTGCTATTGTTCAAGTTAAGAATGACCAAAAAGCAGCGGAAATTCAGAAAATCTGCGAAAACAATGAATGGTATGTTAAAATAAATATTAAACCCGATGAGCCTGAGGACGTATCCGCTGTGGATCAGCTTTTAAATCCGCCGAAGACTATAATAATCGAAAAAAAAATCGGCCGCAATGATCCGTGTTCTTGCGGGAGTGGTAAGAAATATAAGCAGTGTTGCGGGAAATAGTCCCCAAAACCCGAAATTGTCAAATCAAAACAGCAATCATCAACTCTGAGTGAACCGGTGCCTTTAGACCAGCCAATTAACTAAGAAAAGTTTTTCAAAATGTTAATAAAACCTGGAGCTTTCCTTACTGTTTTACTTCCCTGCGAATGTAAGTAATCAGTTTCGAATTATTTAGGAGAAATAAAATGTTAAACGAGTTTAGGTTAAAAATATTACTATGTTTGTTGCTGGGAATTTGTCCTGTTTTAATAATTCAAATTGGTTATTCACAACAAACTAGGTCTTCTTTCGAATTGACCGATGCTTTTCGCATTTTAGAGGAAAATAACCTTGCTATCAAACAAATGGAAAACAGTATTGCCGATTCTGAACTTGAGATTTATATTCAAAAAACCGGGTATCTTCCTACTTTGGCCACGACTGCTTCGTACAATCATGTTTCTGAATTGTCCGAATTAGTTATCCCTTTTCAATTTCCGGGGCTCTCTCTGCCGGCCATCGAAGCTGGGGTTAAAAATCAATATGATTTTGCTGTAATTGCCAAACAACCGTTGTTTACCGGATTCAGAACTCAAAATTTAATTCAGGCTGCGGGTGAACAACACCGGGCAAATAAAATTCAAAAAGATATTTTGCGCAACCGGCTTTATCTTCAGGTTGCCCAATTGTATTTTGGAGTACAATTAAATTTGCTTCAGCAAAAAGTATTGGAACAAAGTGTAAATCGAACTGACCTTCAATTGCAAAAAGTAAAACAATTTTTACATGCTCAACAGGCGACATTTTTTGATACATTAGAAGTGTCAAATAGAAAATTGCAGATTTCAAATCAACTGCAAAAGTTAAAAAAAATTAAAGATATTATTGTTTCAAAACTTCTTTTTTTATTAAATATAAAAAAAATTCCTCAACTTCAAATTACTGATTTTGATGAACAAAATTTATATTTAAAAGAGTTGGAATTTTACCAAAATAAAGCCCTGTCAAAAAGGCCGGAATTAAATCAAGCTACAGCGCTTACCGATGCCCAGAATTATCGGGTTAAGGTAGTCCGGTCAGCTTATTTCCCCCAGGTTTATGCCAGTGTTTCTTATCATTATTCTCGTCCCGGGGTAAATTTTTTCAAAGATGAATGGATGGATTATTATACTGTGGGATTAAATCTTCAATGGGAGATGTGGAATTGGCATAAAACAAAGCAAAAAACCGAACAGGCAAGGTATATGGTCCGACAATTGGACCTGAAAACCCGGGAGATTATGGAGAGTATTGGTCAGGAAATCAGAGAAGCCTATATAAATTTATTGACTACAAAAGAACAAATTTTTTTACAGCAAAAATTAGTAAATATGGAGAAAGAACGGTATCGAATAACCGAAAAAAGATATGATCAGGGATTAGCGACTTCCTTTGATCTGAGGGATGCGGAAAAAAAATTAACCGAAGCTGAATTATTGATTCAAAATACTTTTATTGAATGGCAAAGTTATACTTTACAATTAGATTACGCGACCGGAGTAATCGGGAAAAAATAAATTTTGGAGGAAAAATGTTGCGAAACTGCTTCCTGACTAGCATAATTATTTTTATTTTTTTAACCGGGTGTGGTAAAAAATCTGAAATAGATGTTTACACCGGAGTTTTAGAAGGGAAATCTGTCCGGGTTTCGGCATTGTCCCCCGGCAAAATTGTGGATTTCAGGGTAGAAAGGGGGGAGGAAGTTCAGACCGGAGATACCCTGGCCATTGTGGATAGTACCGAACTTTTTTTTCAAAAGGAACAATTAGAAGCTGGTATTAAAGAATTGCAGGTGCAATCTGATATTGCTGTAACTTTATTACAACAGGCAATTTCGGATTTAAATTATATCTCCGAAAAATATCAAAGAGTAAAAAAACTGACCGCTAATCAATCCATGCCCCGGCAGAATTTGGATGACCTGAAAATTCAGCTTGATCGCGGACAAGCTGCAAAAAAAACAGCCGGCCAAACAATTAAGAGCCTAAGGGCAAAACACGAACAACTCTCAGTCCGGATAAAAAGTGTTCAAAAAAAGATAAATGACTGTTTTATTCTTGCGCCGGATGGAGGAATAATTGCTAACAAATTTTTTGAACAGGGTGAGGCTGTTCCCTTCATGGCGCCGGTGGTGGAAATAATTCATATTAAATCACTTGATGTGAAAATATATATTGCTGAAAATTTATTGCCAAAGATTATATTTGGACAAAAGGTCATAATTAGGGTGGACGGTTTGGAAAAAAGTCTGACCGGAACAATAAGCTGGATCAGCCCAAAAGCCGAATTTACACCCAAAACAATATTAACACCTGAAACAAGATCCTCGCTTGTTTACGCCGTTAATATAGTGATAGATAATCCTGATGGTGTGTTAAAACACGGCATGCCGGTTGAAGTTCTTTTGAACCGCGAATGAAACGAAAAAAAATTGGGCCCGCGAATAACGCGAATTACACGAATAATAAATATGGATAAAAAAGCAAAAAAAACATTCGCGCTTTTTCGCGTTATTCGCGGGCAAAAAAAATCTTTTCGCGGTTAATAATGATTGCAATTGAAGTAAAAAATTTCAAAAAGAACTATGGCAACACCGTTGCTGTTAAAGGAATTAATCTGTCCGTAACTAAAGGCGAACTATTTGGTATTATCGGGCCTGACGGTGCCGGGAAAACTTCATTAATCAGGGCGATTTGTACATTATTAGTTCCTGATCAGGGATTAATTTTGGTCGACGGTATGGATGTTACTAAAAACGTTGTCGCCATTAGATCAATGCTGGGTTATATGCCACAGCGTTTTTCCCTCTACCCGGATTTGTCCGTTCAACAAAATTTGCGGTTTTTTGCCGATCTTTTTCAGGTTTCGGCAGGAGAAAAAGAAAAACAGTTAGAAAGACTTTACCAATTTTCCCGTCTTGCCCCGTTTAAGGATCGCAAAGCCGCAGCACTTTCAGGAGGGATGAGGCAAAAATTGGCCCTGTCCTGTGCCCTTATTCATACACCCAGGATCCTTGTATTAGATGAACCGACATTTGGGGTTGATCCGGTATCACGACAGGAATTCTGGGATATTCTTCATTTAATCCAGGATCAGGGTACCACGATCCTGGTATCAACTGCCTACATGGATGAAGCTGAATTATGTCAAAGGATAGCTCTGATAAATGAGGGGAAAATAGTTGGACTGGATTCCCCCGGAAATTTAAAAAAAGAATATCCCTTCCCGATTTATAAAATAGATGGCGAAGAGCTGCACCTTTTGCGGGATTATTTTAAAGGTTTAAAAAATGTTCATTCAATTCAGCTCTTTGGTGATTCATTACATGTAAGTTTTCTAACTGAGCCCCAAAATACCGATTGGTATAAATGGCAGCAGCAAAACCAACAAAATTTTCAAAATTGGACCAAACACTCACCCAGCATTGAAGATGTTTTTCTTGAACGAATGGAAACCGGCGAATGAATCTGGAAATTTCGGTTAAAACAGATAAAATAACTCGTAAATTTGGTAAGTTTATTGCGGTAAACAAGGTTAGTATAAGTGTTTATTATGGTGAAATATTTGGATTTCTCGGAGCTAACGGCGCCGGTAAAACAACCATGATCCGTATGTTGTGCGGTTTGTTAAAACCGTCCGGTGGCACCGGTTCTGTGGCTGGTTTTGATATTTATAAAAAAAGTGAAGATATAAAAAGTGTAATAGGTTATATGAGCCAGAGATTTTCTCTGTATGAAGATTTAACCGTTTCCGAGAATATAAATTTTTATGGTCGCATTTATGGATTGTCCGGAGGGCAGATCAAATTAAGAGAAAAAGAATTAGCAGATCAAATCGGATTGGGTTCTTATTTGAAAAATCTAACTAAAGATTTACCAATGGGAATCAAACAGCGTCTGTCCTTAGGCTGTGCAATGCTCCACGATCCGCCAATTTTGTTTTTGGATGAACCGACTTCCGGGGTGGATCCGAAAGCAAGAAGAGAATTTTGGAACCTTCTATATGAAACAGTTAAAAAAGGGAAGACGATCTTTGTTACCACCCATTATATGGAAGAGGCCGAATATTGTCACCGGGTTTCAATTATGAACGAGGGCCATATAATTGCTTTGGGAACCCCGTCTGAATTAAAAGCAGAATATAAAAAATCAAATATGCAGGATGTTTTTGTTGCTCTGGCTCGAGTTAAGGAGGAGGCCGGGTGAATCAAAGCCGAAAAAGAATCATAGCTTTTATCCGAAAAGAATTCCTTCATATCATTCATGATTCCAGGACATTGTCCATTGTATTTTTGATGCCTGTGGTCCAATTAATTATGTTTGGTTATGCGCTAAACATGGAGATCCGGAATGTTAACATGGCTGTGGTCAACTATTCAAATACCACGGCAGCGGGACACCTTATTGAACAGTTTAACGGCAGCAAATTTTTTAATCTGTTTTTGTATCAGGGTAAGCACTCGGATATCGAGGATCTTTTTAAAAGCAGAAAAGCAAAAGTTGTTATGGTTATTCCTGAGGATTTTGACCGGCAATTATTGCGCAACACCAAGATTCCGGTTCAATTTTTATTTGACGCCTCTGATGCTAATGCTGCTACAATGATTAACAACTATTGTAATCAAATTCTGATGAATTTTAATTTACAATCAATCAGCAACACCGTTTTACCCTTTGATATACGTAATACAATTTATTTTAATCCCAATCTTAAAAGTTCTCATTTTTTTGTTCCGGGATTGATTGCTTTAATTTTAATTATGATTTCGGCACTATTAACCAGTGTAACCATGGCCAGGGAGAAGGAAACCGGAACAATGGAACAGATTCTGGTCTCCCCGGTTCGGCCCCTGGAAATAATTGTCGGAAAGGTCCTGCCATATATTTTACTGGCTTTTTTGGACGGCGCTTTAATATTGATTATCGCGGTTTTTGTTTTTGAAGTTCCTTTTGTGGGTAGTCTTGTCCTTTTGATACTACTTTCTGTTCTCTATATTATTACAGCTTTGAGTATGGGATTGATGATATCGACAATTGCACCTACTCAGCAAGTTGCGATGATGATGGCTTTGGTTGCAACACTTTTACCCACAATGATGCTCTCGGGATTGATTTTTCCAATCGCTTCGATGCCAAAAGTTTTGCAATATATTACATATATAGTTCCGGCCAGATTTTATTTGTTAATCGTACGGGGGATATTATTGAAGGGCAGCAGTTTTGTTCAACTGCTGACACCGTCAATAGTTTTAGCTGTTATGTCCTTTCTGCTGCTGAATATCGCTGCCCGTAAATTTAGTTTAAATCTGGAGAAGTAGATGGGACTTATTTTAACAATGATTCGCAAAGAATTCCTGCAAATTTTTCGGGACCGGCCTATGAAAGCGATAATTTTTGTGGTTCCGGTGGTACAATTGTTTCTGCTCTCTTTTGCAATTACTGTTGATGTAAAACATATCAAATTGTTGATCGCTGATCTCGATGATAGCCGGATAAGCAGAGAAATTGTCCGCTCTTTCGGCCAAACTGATCGTTTTGACATTGTCGGGTATTCAACAGATCTGACAAGTATTAAAGAACTATTTAAAGAATGGCGTGTCCAGATGGCCTTAATCATCCCTGGGGATTTTTCAAAAGATCTCTACAGAGATTTAAATCCCCAATTACAATTAAGTGTTGACGGAGTTGATGGTAATTCAGCGGGAGTTGCTCTTGGATATGCCCGGGGGATTCTAGCACAATTTGGCCGGGATTTTAGAACGGCTCCCCGATTCCGTTCAAGCTTTCAAAACATTCATTTGGTATCCATGGAAGAGCGGATGTGGTATAATTTGGATATGAGCAGTAAACAATTTATGGTCCCGGGAATTGCGGTGGTATTACTGACTATTCTGCCGATGATGCTTTCGGCCATGAGTTTGGTCCGGGAAAAGGAGATCGGCACCTTAGAACAGCTAATTGTAACGCCGTTAAAAAAATATCAACTGTTACTTGGTAAAATAATTCCCTTTTTAATTTTATCGTTTATTGAATTGTCGATTTTGTTGACAATTGCAATTCTGGTATTTAAAATTCAGATGAACGGCAGCTATCTATTATTGGCATCTTTAGCATTTTTATATCTGTTTACAACCCTCGGTCTGGGGATATTCATCTCAACGGTTACCTACTCTCAACAGCAGTCTATGTTTTTTGCCTGGTTTATTATGGTTTTTATGATTTTGATGAGCGGTTTTTTCATTCCGATTGAAAATATGCCGTCGCTGCTGCAAAAACTAACCTATCTGAATCCGATGCGATATTTCCTGGCTGTGGTTCGGGATATTTTCCAAAAAGGTTCTTCTCTACAATTTTTATACAAAGATGTGATCCCGATGACAATTTTCGGGGCAACTATTTTCTTTATTAGTGTTATGAAATTCAGCAAGCGGGTTAGATGAATAGATTCCTGGCTTTTAACTTTCAGCTCTGGTTTGGGCAGGGAGTTGCAAAACATTCGCGTTTTTTCGCGTAATTCGCGGGCAAAAATGTATTTCGCGGTTAAAAAACCAGAGAGTCTATTTTATTTATGTAAACCTTTTTTGAATCAGTTTGTCTAAAACTATGAATGGCAAAAATTTATGAAAAAAGAAGAGTTAGAATTGATACAAAAAGCCCAAAAAGGAAATACCCGCGCCTTTGACGAATTGGTCAGGATACATGACCGGCGTGTTTTGCAGATTGGCTTCAATATGCTCGGTAATATGCAGGATGCCCAGGATGTTTACCAGGAAGCATTCATAAAGGCATATACAAAAATTTCATCGTTTCGATTTGAGAGCGAATTTAGCACCTGGCTCAACAAAATCACCATGAATATGGCGGTGAATCGTTACCGGCAGCGAAAATTACGGAATTGGTTGTCCATCGAACAGAAAAAGGAAAACTTTGAAAACTGGGATCTTCCTGAGAAAAGTTCTGATATCTTGCAGCCTGATCAATCCGTTACCTCTGATGAGTTGATGAAAAACATTCATAAAAGTTTGGAAAAATTGTCTCCGCAACAGCGATCTGTTTTTGTTATGAAACATCTTCACGGGTATAAAATTTCAGAAATTGCTGAAACGTTGAATGTTGCAGAAGGAACAATTAAAAATCAACTGTTTCGCGCAACCAGGAAATTAAGAGAAGCTTTGAAACCAATTTATCGGGAAAACCTCTCTGTTTGAGAGTGCAAATTGGAGGAATAAATCATGAAAGTTTGCGAAAAATATCATAAAAATTTGGTTTTGTATTCGTATAATGATTTGGAAGATATTGAACGATCTGACCTTGAGGCTCATCTAAAGATATGTGCTTCCTGCCGTGTTGAATTGCAGGAGCTTCAAGTTATGCACAAACAAATCCCGCAAAAGTCACTAATTGAGCCGGATGATGCTACCCTGCAATTGATGAGGAATGCTGTTTCTCAAAAAATCCGGGAAAAAACAATAACACCGGTCAAATATAATTCCAACCGACTGTTTTTCTCCAATATCACTCAAAAACCGGCATTTCAAATTAGTTTTGCTGTTTTGTTGCTTACATTTGGATTTTTTGCCGGCCGGGGGACAGTATCCGGAGTTGATAATAGTCAATTGAATTTTCAAAATCTGATTGCCGCCAATCAATTGATACAAACAGCAAACAGCGAGATCAACCCGCTGCTTGCGGGTGTGGAGAAAGTGAAATTTAATTCATCCACCGGCGAAGTCGAAATCTATTACACCACCATTAATGATATTCAGTTAAATGGTAATCTGAATGATCCGGCAATCCGGCAAATACTTAATCATGCTATGTTGGAGGAGGAAAATCCCTCTGTCAGATTGCATGCTGTAAAAGCATTAAGAGTATTTGCGGAAGAGGAGAAAAAAATTGAACCGGAATTAGTCAATTCTCTTGAAACATTACTTGATAATGAAAACAATTTAGGCATTCGCTTGCAAGCAGTTAAATTATTAAATATTCTTCCTTTAAATAGTTCTATAAAAAATATTCTTACCAAAGTTTTGGTTCATGATTCTGAACCGTCTATGCGAATTCAGGCCTTTGATAAACTCACCAGTCAAAAACAGTCAGGGGAAGAAATAGATGAATATTTGGCAATCGTAAAACAAGATACCAGTGAGTATCTAAAGTATCGCTCAAAATCGATCTTAGACAAATTACAACAAGAAAAAAATTTAGCTGAACAAGAAAATAATTCTGTAAAAATTATGAGAAAGGAATAGTCATGAAAAGGAAAAATAGTTCTAAATGTATCCTGGTGCCTGTTGTTTTTACCTGTTTAACGTTGCTCTGCACGTTCGGATTAGTGATTGCACAGGAAATAACCGGTTCCGAGGGTGATTTTCGTTCGACTATTAAAAAAGAATTTACCGTTACTCCGGGAGGTTTGTTGGAGATGGAAAAAGTCACCGGAGGAATAACAGTTCAATCATGGGGCAAGAATGTCGTGGAAATTACCTTAGAGCTGAAAATGGATGTTTACACCCGTAAAGAGGCTGAAGAAATCCTTAAGCGTGCAAAAAGTAAATTTTCACAACAAGGCAACAGTGTTACAATAGAGGGCCAGAGAAGCAGAAGACGGATTAATCAACACTTCACTATTTTTGTCCCGGCTGAATTTGATTTAAGTCTGGATACCAGGGGCGGAAATATTTCCGTCGAAACTTTGACCGGTGAATTGGATTTAAATACATCCGGCGGTAATATCGAATTGAGTGAAATTACAGGTCCGGTTTCGGTAAAAACTTCCGGAGGCAACCTTAAATTTGATGATATAAAGGGAACAATTAGCGGCAGAACCTCCGGTGGTAATATCATCTTAAAAAATGTTTCGGGTGTAGCGAATGTCCGCACCTCAGGTGGCAATATTCTGGTTACTAAAGCCACTAAGGATGTGACCGTTAGTACTTCAGGCGGCAATTTAGAAATTATTGAGGTGTCCGGAAATATAAATGGAAAAACTTCAGGCGGCAATGTTACGGTTTCGGATGTTAGCGGAAGTGTGGATGTTAGAACTTCCGGAGGTACTCTGAAATTATCCCGGGTAAAGGGTAAATTAACCGGGAGAACAAGTGGAGGAGATATTATAGCAACCGATTTGGAAGCGGCTGTTGAAGTCCGGACTTCCGGCGGGGATGTTGAGCTGGATAACGTTCAAGCCCCGATAATCGCCAGTACTTCCGGTGGTAATATGGATGTTGAAGTAACTTTAAAAGATTTTTCGAAACCTCATGGTGTGGAATTACGTACAAGTGGAGGAGATATCACTCTCACTCTTCCGGCGGGGATCCCGGTAAGTATTGTTGCTGAAATCGTTTTAGATAAAAGGCGGCGTTCGATGAAACGTTATGATATTTACAGCGATTTTCCACTTTCAAAAGAACAAACGGAAGAAGAAGGTAAAGATGTAATTCGCAGTACAGGCGACGTTAATGGCGGCGGCGATAGAGTATACTTACGCACATCCGCCGGCAATATATACATTAAAAAAAGGTAAAAGCCCTACCGGGGCGCCAGCACGTAGCCCGGGGTGTTAACCCCGGGAGAAGTCAAAAAAACAAAAGCCCCAACGGGGCGAATTAACATAGCCCGGGGCAACGCCCCGGGAAGAACAAAAAAAGATCTGAGCCCTGTAGGGGCGTGGTAAAACGTAATATTTAGAAAGAAAGGAGAAAAAATGAAATTATTTCGAAATTTATCTGTATTGATTTTCACAGTAGCTTTAATGTTTGTGTATTCAAGTTGTTCAAGCATGCCTCATGGAAATTATGGAGATAGTGATTTTGAAGATTCTATAAAAAAGTCCTTTACTGTCAGACCAGGAGGACTCCTTACAGTTGACTCGGATCTCGGATCAATTGAGGTTCAGGCAGTTAGCGGAAATAAAGTAAAGGTGGAAGTTTTTCGTAAAGTTGATTCCAGGTACGAGGATGATATCGAAGAGATATTTGAAAATTTTAAACTCGATTTCGATCAGCGGGGCAACGATGTGATAGTCACCGGGGAATTTAAAAATCGAACTAATAGATGGTGGAACCGGGGCAGGCGGAAATTGCGGTTAAGATATGTGATCTCTGTTCCTACCGAGTACAATGTCGATTTGAAAACATCCGGCGGAAGTATTTCTGTGGATGACCTCGAGGGGGAAGTAAAAAGTAAAACTTCCGGCGGCAGTCTGACCTTTGGTGATATCAAGGGTCCGGTTTACGGCAGGACCTCCGGAGGCAGCATTCATATCGGTGAAGTAGAAGGGGAAGTTGATGCCCATACATCCGGCGGATCAATTACGATTAAAAAGGCCCGGGGCCGGGTTGTGGCCAGAACCTCCGGCGGCAGCATAAACGTTGAGGAAGTAATGGGTTCCATCGAAGCCTCTACCTCCGGTGGCACTGTTACGGCACATATCTCCCGGCAGCCCAAACACAGATGTTATTTAAAAACATCCGGCGGCAGTGTTAAGGTTTACCTCGCAGAGGATATTGCCCTTGATATAGATGCCAGCACCAGCGGCGGGCATGTAGAAACCGATTTCCCGGTAACTATCCAGGGCCGGATAAGTAAACGTTCGTTACGGGCAAAAATAAATGGCGGCGGACCTGAGATGGTTTTAAAAACCTCGGGCGGCAGTATTTATCTGAGAAAATTGTAAACAACCGATTATACCAGAGGAACTGGAAGAATGGAAGGCTGGAATGATGGAATAATGGAATGTTGGAATGGTGGAATAATTGAAATTATATTAGCTTAGTTCAGCCATAGTCCATCACTCCAATCTTTTATTCTTTTATCTTTTCATTCTTCCAATCTTCCACTATTCCATCTTTCCTTTCTTTTCTTTCTTTTCTTTTTCCAATCTTTCAATCTTCCAATTTTCCAGTATTCCACTATTCCAAGCTCTTATTTTTCCACCACTCCATCCTTCCAGCTTCTATCCTACGGCAATCATCCTCTTTATCCCAACCAGGGCTTTTTTTTGAATCTCCTCATCAACTTCTACCGGGTAGATCTCTTTTTCCAATGAAATCAGTAAATTATCTACAGTAATTTTTTTCATGTGTTCACAGATGGCATCTTCGCTTACCGGGAAAAAATTTTTTCCCGGGGCTTCTTTTTTTAATCTGTGAAGAATTCCGATTTCGGTTGCGACCAGGAAATTTTTCTTTTCGGATGCTTTTGCGTGTTGTACCATTTTTTCTGTTGAAAATATATATGTGGGTGCTGGGATATCACCTTCAGTTGCATGATACATACAGGCGGTAGAGCATCCACACTCCGGATGAACTAGTAAATCCGCGTCCGGATGGTTTTCCACGGCGGCGTTAATTTTTTTCAAATCTATTGCTGCGTGAACATGGCATTCTCCTGCCCAAATCTCCATATTTTTGCGGCCGGTAATCCGTTTTACATACATTCCTAAAAACATATCAGGCAGAAACAAAACAGGTGTGTTTTTAGGGATAGTGTTAACAATTTGTACAGCATTTCCACTTGTGCAGCAATAATCTAATTCTGCTTTTATGTCAGCTCTGGTATTTACATAACCAACTACAACCGCTTTTTTGTTTTCCCCTTTCCATTTTTTCAAATCCTCTACTGTGATTGATTCTACCAGGGAACAACCGGCATCAGGATTTGGAATTAGAACTGTTTTTTTTGGATTAAGGATTTTTGCGGTTTCTGCCATAAAATATACACCACAAAAAACAATAATATCTTTATCCGTATTTTGTGCCGTTCGCGAAAGCCCAAGGGAATCTCCAACAAAATCGGCAATATCCTGGATCGGTGGGATTTGATAATTATGAGCAAGGATGACGGCACTTTTTTTGTTTCTTAGTTGATCTATCTTTTCTAACGTTTGCTCTAAAGTCATTTTATCACCTCTCAAAAAAAACATTACCCTCAAAAGTCAAATTGACTATTTGCTGAAATATATCAAAATAGGATTTTTTTTGCAAATTTATTTATTTTTCCTTATTTTAACTAAGACTACATATAATCAAACAACATTATCTAACCTGGCGAAAGTCCGTTTTAGGATCGCCTGTTGCCCGCCACAAAGACGCCGGACAGGCAGATTGGAGAGATAATTCAAAAATATGAAGAACAGATTGCACAAAACAGCCATTCTTTTGTTTCTTTTTTTACCCTTAGCAAGGCCTGTTAGCGGACAAGAGAACGGGGTCAATTCTTATACAATACTTGTTGAACTGGCCAAAAAAATATCAGAAGATCCTCTGTTACGCTTTGGTGAATGGGGGTGTTTTGCGACGGATGTAACAACCGGAGAAACGATTCTCGATATTAACGGTAATAAAAGCCTGGCCCCGGCTTCAAATTTAAAATTATTTACCACTGCTGCTGCATTATCACAATTTGGTCCATCCCACCGGTTTGCGATCCTTGTTGGCTATTCAGGACAAATAAAAGATAATATTTTGTCGGGTGACCTGATTATTGTTGGTGGTGGAGATCCCGCCCTAGGTTCCTCCGCAGTAAAAGGTAATCCGGACCTGGATCAGGTAATCGAAAAAATAATCAGTAGCGTTAAAGAAGCCGGAATTAATAGAATTGAGGGTCAAATAGTTGCGGATATTTCCTATTTTGATCAGATTTCCATCCCGGATGGTTGGGTGTGGGTAGATATTGGTAATTATTACGGAGCTGGTACGACGGCCC
>SDBT01009095.1_pt1 | contig 16150 bp, 11 predicted proteins | sample 2277101 | NCBI WGS metagenome assembly SDBT01 (sample SAMN10404973, study PRJNA504765) | marine sediment metagenome | isolation source: marine sediment core GS10_PC15, 103 cmbsf | place: Arctic Ocean: Southern Knipovich Ridge | collected 2010 | reverse complement strand
TATTTGTTGATGTCACGAATCTCCCCGTGCATCTTGTCCAGGAGCGCATCGGTAACGCACTGGTGCGGAATGCAGAACGTGGCGCCGAGCTCCTTGCAGTGGTCGAATACCCGCCCCGGCTCCATCTCCGCCGGGCCGCCGGGCACGATATTGAAGTGCGGCGACAGGATCAGGATCGCTTGGCGCCCGGTCCGGTCCTGCGCCTCGGCGATGGCGTCGCGCAGAATCGGCTCCGGCATCCCGATGATCGTATCCACGCCCTGCTCGAAGAACACGGTGAGAATGTCGGCAATGTTCTTGGTGGTCTGGTAGGACTTGATAAATTTGTCCTTCGCCGCGCTGGTGTGCGAATAGCCCAAAAACCAGTTCGTGCCGATCACCAGCCGCGAAAGCGACAGACCGCCTACCGTCGTCCGGGGGAATTCAGTCATCCGGCCTTCTCCTTGTTGTTCGGTTCCTGTTGCGCGCCTTCAGCCAAGCACAGCCACGCAGATTACCTGGCCTTACGTGTAGCGTTGCCGGGAAGCTTTTCAAGCCCTCGATCCAGCCAATACCAACATATTTCCTGAACCTTCCCCAGATGTATGAGCCTGACGGCGGGGATGGGCACGCCTGTCCGGTTAGTTACGGACTCGTTACCCGCAACAGTTGAACTTCTGTTGGAAGACAAGTAAAATAACCGGTGTGAAACAGCTTTTTATCAGAGGTGCCGGTCAGTTTCTGGTGGCCAAATTTAAGGCGGTCATCAGGCTTGGGAAGCAAAACATCGTCGAGATTGTGCTCTTCAGCATGGTCTTCTTTTCCGGCGCTTATTTTTACAACGGGATGAATTGGAACCAGATCTCGCGGTATGACGCCATCTTCAGCTTCGTCGAGCCGAATTCGCCGGACTACCTGACATTCCAGATCGACCATTTTATCTCGAACCCCCGGTTGGGCATCAACACCGGCGACTGGGCCCAGAACCCCGAGCACAAACCCGGCGGCAAAGCCCGTTACTACTCGAACAAGGCGCCGGGGCCCATGCTCCTGGGCATACCGCTGTACTTCGTAATTTATTCTATCGAAGACAGCCTGGGCTATATCCCGGAGGCCGCGCAGTGGACCGTAGTGAACTGTTATCTGCTGAACCTGCTGCTGACGGTCTTGCCCGTGGCTTTGTCAAGCATCTTTTTCTACCGGATTGTGCTGACGGAGTGCAACGGCCGCCGCCACTGGGCCTTGGCACTGACCGTGGGTCTGTACTTCGGCACCCTCATCTTCCCGTACAGCACCAATTTCTGGGCCCACGCCACCGCCGCGGCCTTCGTGGTGATGGGTCTGTATTTTTTTATGCGGGACAGACCGCTGGCTTACGTGCTGTGCGGCCTCCTGCTCGGGCTTGGGGTGTTGACCGAGTATTCCGTGCCGATTACCTTGTTCAGCCTGCTCGTCGTGCTGTTATGCCGCCGACACTATAACGGCCTGCTCGGCATGGGCCTGGGCGGCCTGCTGCCGTTCATCACCTTCATCGCCTACAATAAGATGTGCTTCGGCAAATACATCACCCTGGCTAATTTCCACAACAACCCCGGGTTTATTGACGAAGGCGCGGTGGGCGGGCTGTTCAGCTTCAAGACCATCCTGCAGGCCGGCTGGGGCATCTCTTTCTCGCCGTATCGCGGGCTGTTCTGGTATATGCCGATCTTGCTCGTCGTGCTCGTTGCCGGGCTGGCCCTGATTTGGCGCGGACGCCGGCACTGGCTGTACTGGGTCTGCCTCGGCAACATCCTGGCGTTCTTTCTGATGAACATCACCTTCAACGGCTGGCACGGCGGCGCCTGCATGGGCCCGCGCTACCAGATTCCCGTGCTGCCGTTCTATCTACTGCTCGGCTGCCTGCTGGCTAATTCGCTTAGCAACGCGCTCTGGCGCCGGCGGCTGTTTATCACGTTTTGTCTGGTGGCGGCGCTTTCGGTCAGTAACATGTTCATCTGCACGGTCGTGTCCCCGTTCGCCAAGCAACGTGAGCTCAAGAAAACCGGCTGGGAAAACCCCCTGCCGCGCTACTACCGGGGTCTTCTGCAATTTAATGGTCTGCATGTCTGGGGCAAAGAAAGCCTGCGCGCTGAGGCCGGACTAAAGAAGCCGACACACCGCAGCTTTAACCTCGGCCAATTGCTCGGCCTGAAAAAGGCTTCATCGCTGCTGCCGTGGTTCTTCGTCATGCTGGCCTTGACCGCGCTCCTGGCGTGGCGCTGGCCACGCCTTGAACACACCCCGCGGGACGGATCGGCAGGCGAACCGGAACCGGACACAGACGAAACCTGAAGCCGCAGCTCTGGACAGAAGCATCTGCAAGCGTATATTCCAGCCTGATACGATCATAACTTCAGCAAAGGACAAACCCATGCGAAAAATGCTCGACGCAATCGCCAAAGCCGCCGCTAATGATCTCACCAGCCTGGCCGCCCACCCCGAAAAGCTCGGCCCCGATACTGGGATTTACCCTCACTCCGTGGCCCCTCTCGACGCTGGCTTACTGATGATGGCCCGCGACGATCAGGCAAAGTTCCTGGTCAACGTCGCTCCCGGCAAGACCGGGCTCGATGGCGATTTCAGCGGGGAAACGGTCGAAGACGCCGGCCTGGCCGCCAGAAAAATCCCGCTCATCCACGATAACGCGCTGGCCCTGCGCGGAAAATTCGCTTGGACCGCGCCGGTCTCGCTCCGGGAGCGGCAGACCACCATCGGCTGCGGCGACCGGCTCGGCCTGGCCTCCGCCGGCCACTTGCGCGCCCTCGGCAAGTACCGCGCCGCGCCGGTGCTGGCCCAGCAGTCCATCCGCGAACTCACCCTGACCAACCGCGAATACCCGGATGTGGTTGACAGTGCCGCCTTCCTCGTCTTCCAGGAAGGGTGGCAAAGCGGCTATGGCGCCGATGGCGACCACCTCAAAACCCTGGCCGATATCGACCGGGCCATTGACGCGGGCATGACCATGATCACCCTCGACCAGACCGAGGTCATGCATGCCGAAGCGGAGAATTACTCCGCCGCCCAGGTCGAAAGCGAGTTCGCCAGGCTGCCCGGAACGGTCAAAGACCACATCCTGAACACGTATGCCGCTAAGAGCTTCAGCTTCGCGGGCGCGGAAATCACCCTCAGTGACCTCGAGGCCCGGCGTTGCGCCCTGATGTACCTGGATGCCTGCGACTTCACCAAGACCGTATACGAACACCTCAAGCAATGCCGCGGCAGCGCCTTCGACCTCGAACTCTCGATTGACGAGACCACCGCGCCGACCCTCCCGGCCCACCACCTGTTCATCGTCCGCGAACTCGAGCTCCGGGGCGTTGAACTCAGCTCATTGGCCCCGCGTTTCATCGGCGACTTCCAGAAGGGCATTGACTACATCGGCGACCTCACCGAGTTCGAGGCCCAATTTGTTGCCCACTGCGCCATTGCCCGGGCTCATGGCAACTACAAGGTCTCGGTGCACTCCGGCAGCGACAAGTTCAGCGTCTTCCCGCTGATCGGCAAGCACACGAACTTGCGTTTGCACCTGAAAACCGCCGGCACAAGCTGGCTCGAGGCCCTCCGGGTCATTGCCGCCTGCGAGCCGGCCCTGTTCCGCGAACTGTTCGACGCCGCCGAGCATGGCTACCCGGAAGCGCTCAAGCTCTACCACATCACCGCCGACTTCAGCAAAGTGCCGCCCCTGGCCGCGATGAGCGATGCCGAACTAGGCAATTATCTCGAGCTTGACGAATCGCGCCAGCTTCTTCACATCAGCTACGGCGTACTGCTCCAGAACAAGGCCTTGGCGCCCAGGTTCTTCGCCGCCATGCACACTCACGAGGACAGCTACGGCGACTTTCTCGACCGCCATTTCTGCCGGCATCTCGAGACTCTTGGCGTCCCGAAACTCTAACCCAACAGCGCCAACCCGCGCCGGCGCCATCTGATCTGCATGCTGCCCGGCAACGTCCCGGCTCACCCGGAACCGCCGGGCAGCCCTCAGTAAAAGCCCGATGAAAACAAACCCTTCATCGTCGTCCCTCCTCTTTTGCGCCCGCAGGGCGCACTCGTAATCGCATTCGTAATCGTAATCGTAATCATAATCGTAATCGTCCCTGTCCTTCAGTGTTCAGTGTTCTTGTAGCCGCGGCACAGACGCGCCGAAGGCGCTATGCGAGCCGCCAGGCGAGAGCGAAGCGGCAATGTTGCCGCGTCCTACTCCGTGTTCGGTATTCAGTATTCAGTGCCTGGCCGCCGAAGCCTCGGCGAAGGCGGGTTCAGTTCCTTATCCTGAGTACCGAACACTCCTTTCCGCCTTCCGTGTTCCGTCCGAATACTGAATACTGAATACTGAATACCGAACACTCCTTTCCATCCCTTTAGATGCGCGCCGGCACCCAGAAGTTTCATGATTCTCACAAGATTTCCCATATTTCTTTTCGCCCTTCCGCCGGACCCCCGCTCACCATGAGCGTGATCCGGCCCAACAAAAACCTCCGGCCTCTATACCGTACTATACATTAATATATGAGCCTGTCAATGCCAAATCCACAAAAAAATAAACTTTCTTTGCGCCCGCAGGGCGCGTTCGTAATCGTAATCATAATCGTTCGTACCCCGAATCTTTTCCTGAAAGTAGCACAGGCGTCTCGCCTGTGGCTTCCCTGCCGCCCGCGACGCGGGCGGGTCAAACGTAGCCCACTGCGGAGCTTCAGCGGAGCGGTGGGATTTATCGTTCCCCCAAGAATCGGCCCGCGTAGCGGGTGGATAAAAAACCGCGTCCCACTAAGAAAAAGACGATTACGATTACGATTACGATCACGGTAAGAGTATTCACTCGAGCACCCACACACCCACATACTCCCACACTCACCTCGTGGCTTCCTGCGGGCTCAGGCCGTCCACGTCATTAAGCATAGCGCCCGGCGGAATAGCCAGCGGACCTTTCAAGAGAGGATCGTCCGTGCTTTCCATCCAACGCGCCAGCCGCGCCCGCATATCCGCCAGCACCTCCGCCCGGGCCGGATCAGCCGCCAGATTGTGCGTCTCGACCGGGTCGAAGTAGAGGTCATAGAGCGCTTCCTCGGCCAGCTCCTGCTCGGCCCACCCGTGCTCGATCCAGAACTTCTTGGTCACGCTGTCATCGCAGTTCGGCAGCACCACCTTGTCCCGCCCGTCATAACGCCGGATATACTTATAACGCCGCGTGCGGACACAGCGCTTGGGCTCGTACGCCGCGTGCAGGTTCACCTCGGCAAAGATTTCGTCACGGATCTCATCCCGCTCACCGCGCACCAGCGGCATGAAAGAATGGCCCTGGAGCCATCCCGGCGGCTCGATCCCCAGATACTCGCACAGCGTCGGGAAAATGTCCACGTGCGACACCAAACCGTCAAGCACCTTGCCGCCCCGGAACCCGCCCGGCCCGCGCATGATCAGGAAGATGGCGATACCGCTGTCGGTCAGGTGGCATTTCATCCGCGGGAAGGCGATGCCGTGGTCCGTGGTGCAGATAACCAGCGTGTTCCCGGCCAGGCCGTTAGCCTCGAGCGAGGCAAATACCCGGCCCATACGCTCGTCGAGGGTCTGCGCGCAGAGCTTGAAATCGGCCATTTCTTTCCGCAGCTCCGGCGTATCCGGGAACGGCGCCGGCGGCAGACAATAGGCCGGGTTGACCTGCCCCGTGCTGTCCGGATACTTGCGATGCGTCTGCCCAAAGCCCACCTCCAGATAGAACGGCTGAGACGGCGGATGCTGCAAGAATTCCACCGCGTTGGCGTCACCCTTGCCCAACTCGTCGAACACCTTGTCATAGCCGAGCGCGTGCGGGTCCGGGCTCACGTGCTGGCCCCCTGCCAGGGTCGTATGATAGCCGGCGGCCCGGAGCGTATGCAAAAGATGCTCACGATTGTCGTTCAAACTGATGCCACGATGCGCCAGCCCGATCATCCCGTTGCTGTGCGCGTATTGACCCGTCACCAGACCCGAACGGCTCGCCGAACAGGTCGGGTTGCAACAGAACGATTGCCGGAACAACACCCCGTCCTCGGCCAACTTCTGCAAGTTCGGCGTAGCCACCGCGTGACCGTACGGCTGAATATACCGGCCCGTATCATGCGAATTGATGTAAACAACGTTCACCCGCTCACTCATCTTCCCGCTCCTTTGTCGTCATTATACTTTTCGGTTTTCGCAGCCTTCAATATAGCGTCCATTAGGCAGGTCGAGGATGAGGGCTATATTCTGGCGTCTGACCGCCCGCCTAAAATCACGGACTTTCTTATCGGTCCATCCAGGGTGGATATAATATTGTCCCTTCCCCTGGTGGGCATAAGGTCGGTAATCATCTTCTGTGCAGTCGAGCGGACGATAACGGCAGTCAACAACTCGGACTTTCGAACGCCGGCACGCCTCAAGTTTCTTTTTCATTTCCGGGTAGGGTAGATCATAATTATATAACATGAAAATAAAGACATCTGCCCGCCTGTACCCCGCATCTTCCAAGATATCTACTGCTTTGCGCACTCGGGGCCAATCCGAATAGCGGCCATCCCAGGCAATTCGCGGGTTAACAAAATGGGCGGCCTTCAAGAGATGTGCCCGTTCTTCTGTCAGAAGCCGAAGGTCAAAGCCACTTTGAGATTCACACCGTAAAGGATGTCCCGTTTTCGCGCGATATTCTGCCAGTTCTTGAAGAATTGTGTCTATGCATGGATTGGCAAGGACGTTATTATCATAGAAAACAAGTTTCCTTTTCTGAATTTCCTGTAAGATTGAGCGTTTATGCGTGAATTCTGGTTCAATACGCCAAGTACCACAGAACTTACAGCGCTGCGAACAGCCACGGGAGGCATGGATTATCTGATAATCTACCGGTTCAGGCAAAAGCGAAAAATCGAGCTCTACTTCTTCTGCCGCGCCACTCAGGTATAGCCCTGGGGATACCGTCGCAAAAGGGCTTCCGTTCTTGCAGTGTTTCGGCATGAGCGAAGCGTATATCCCGCCAATCTCGATCTTCGCCTTGGGATGGATCTTATGATAGAACGCTGCGGCTTCGTGCACATATCTAGCCCAATAGGTAAACAAGGACGTTATCAGAATTCTATCGGGTGTGAACTCAGAATGTTCCAATCCGCGAATAAGCTTAACCTGATCGCCAAGAGACTCATGGTAACTCCCGATTTTGAGAAGCCCTATCGGCAAAAAGTGAGCGTGGTTCTTGCTCTTGTGGGGGATCGGGAAATCGGGCTCGACTAGAAGGAGTTTCTCCATTATTTTTTTTCAGAGCTTATCTTGTCGTATAATTCGCGCAACTGCTTTTCCAATTGCTTGTCAAATGACCCATAAGGAGTTGAATCCATTTTATCGCACAATAGTTTTATACCTCCATGAGCGTATTCTTCTGCTATTTTATATACTTCTCCCTTATTGGATAATACGCTTACAGATCCAGTGTCATATACTGCAACCGCGTTCAGTAGTGCTTCATCATCCGGCTGCAAATCCTTACTTAGGAAAAGATCGTTCCTTGTTTCCAGTGGCCTTTTTAGACCGTTCTTAAACCCAATGGCCATAGCAAAGAAGAATTGCTCCTTTCGATTTCTTCTCCCGCCCTTGGACCTAAGGAGTTCTTCATTATCAAGTTGTTCATATAGTGTTCTATCTTTTCCGCCAATGTATAGTCTATCAGGAACTCCCGGCATCTTATAGTACCTCCAGTTGCGTTTCTCTTTCATCTGCCAGCAGCCTCAACCTGGACCGACTGCTGCTCGTTGTGTCTATAATGTTGCGGATATCCTGCGAGTATTCATCGGGCGTAAACAGCAATATGATCTGTTTTCCCATACTGACTTGGGAGAAGCTCTTGGCGAAGTTCTCTCGATGTTGGTCCGAAACTCTTGCTACAGGCGTATCTATCAGGATAGGTGAATCGAAGCCGGATACAGTATGCAATGCCAATGTGAAAGATAGAGCCAATAATTCCCTTTCTGCCGCACTGATCGACCCTAAGCAATTGTATCCCATTGAATGGATAAGATTGATTTCGTAATCTTCGGTAATACTGACATTCTTGAAGGTTTCCTTTTTCCATATGAGGTCAAAGAACAGGTCATTTGTCTTCATTTGTATTTTTTCCCTGGTTCTTTTCATGATCAGCTCTTTGGTTTTTCGTACGATATCCAGGGATTTTTTGCAGAAATCATTTTGCCTCTTTATTTCCTTGGCCTTTTCTTCCTTTTCGATTTCCTTATCGAAATTCTTTTCTAGCTCATCAATTTCTGGTTTCAGTCTCTTCTCCCTTTCCTTCAAGACGCCCAAATGTTGTTGCTTTGTTTCCAGCACCTTCTGAAATTGCTGCTGTTGTTCAACCCAATTCTTCACATTCTTCTCGTTGTAGCCGCTGAGTTCTTTCTCAATGTCATTCATTCTCTTTTCTATTTTCTCAAGCTCCTTTTCATAACTGTCAATCTCGCGCGAAAGCGTTTCCGACCGTGTTACGAATTCCTTCATCTTATGTTCTGCAACACGCAGCGGGGCTTGCATGTTGGTGAGGTGCTTGGCAATAACCGACGACACCTTAATTTCTTGCAGGAGGTCATTGACCTGTTGCTCTGCGCGCGCATCGAGTTTGTTCCCGCATATGGTACACATTTTCTCCCCGAGTATCCCCTTCAGCAGACTCGGATCAATATTGGGCGGTATTTCACCTTGTCTTGTCTTCTCGTCAATTATCTTCATCGACTTGTCAACGGCCGGCCAAAGCATAATAATGTTTCCAAGTTCAAATAGTACGTCTTGTTTTTCTCGCACTTTTTCCTCGCGAAGCCTATTATTATGCTTCTTGCTGGCTCGGCGTTCTAGTCTTTCTTTCCTGAGATGGTCTAAATCTGGTATGCCCCTCAGCCTCTCTTCATATCCTCTCAACTGATTATGTGCGATAGAGATCTCTTTGTTGCACTCGTCAATCAGTCTCTCGGTCTCCTCAGATTCACCTCTGGCTTCCTCCAGCTTTCTGCTCACCTCCTCAATACTTGGGTTCATTCTGCCCGCGTCTTTGGTCAAGTCCTTCAGAAGTTCGTTAAGTTTGCGTTCCACCTTACTCTCAAGCAGTTCAATTTGCGAGATGACAAAAATTGCATGACGTATCTTCTGTGCGGTGGCCTCCTTAAAATAGCTATCAAGCCGTTCCCCATCAAAGAAGAAAAACTCTCTTATCGTTTTAGGTACAAAACGTTCGACATGTGATGCAGCTTCTTCGTCTACGCATATTTTGCAGTTTCCCTTGTCATCGTGGGTCCTCACCTCAAAAGTGGTCTGTTGACGTTTCGGCGGGTTCTTTCCGCCATAAACCGTATAGACTTCTTCTCTAGAGAAGACAATGCGCTTGTCATCCCCAGTCTTGAAATAGACTTCCGCTACAACCGTTTTGTCTTCTCCTTCTTCTGCTCCCGCGATCGCATCAAGATTCAAGATAGGAAGTGCCTGGGAGTCTTTCGCCAAGTGTGGTTCTTCGCCGTATAAGCACCAATTGATGGCGTTCAGAATGTTTGTCTTACCAGTACCATTCCTCCCAATGACCACGTGTAAATCATTGGGGGTGGTCTTCGGGAAGGTCACCTCTATCTCCTTGAATTGCCTATAATTCTTCAGGGCCAGCTTTTCAACTCTCATCATCAGTACTCCATTTGTTCGAGTACTCCTTTATTCTTCTTCTGTAGACTTCCTTATATTGCCACTGCCCGGGGTGTTCCGCTTCTTCGCAAACCAAGTCTATCAAGAACTCCGATATGACCTTGTCATTCCCACAGTTCTCTCGCAACGATTCCAATATTTCCTCGTTAATTCTGGTGTCACTCATTTTTCGCACCTATACGTTGATATTCTTGACGTCATAGATAGAGCTTAACGCTTCAATACTATTAATCGCGACGCTAGCGATCTCTTCGTACCTTTCGGACTCCTTCTCAAAGATTGCCCTTTCGATTTCCTTCAATTTCGGATCGACGTTTTCAAGCAGAGGTGCAGCTATAATATCGTATATTGTAGCCTCTGTCTTGTTTCTGGACCGTCTGATGACCCTGCCAATGCGTTGTATGTATTCTCTTGGGTTGCCACTGCTTGCCATCAAGACCGCAATCCTTGCTGGCGGCACATCTACTCCTTCATCCAGGCACTTCATGGCAACCAAAACCTGGTACTTTCCTTCTGCGAATTTTTGCAGAAGAAAATCTCTTTCTGAGAGCCCGCCATACCTGTTACTTGGTGAAGTGCCTTCATCCATGGTAAAACGATGGGCCACGATATGTCTTTTCTGCACAATTTCCATTACCTTATCTATTTGCTGGGGGCTGCAGTATATTATCGTCCACTTTGGAGGAAGACTTATCTCATCCAGTATCTTCTCCAGCATCGCATACTTATTCACAGCCGTTTTGACGATGTTGGCTCTCTGAAACATGAGAAGCTGCAATACCTGGTTGTCTTCGTTGTCCTGTTCCTTCTTGAGGTTCCTGACAATTGTCCTTGTCTTCTCAACGTATTCTTCCAATTCTTCGCCGGATAAGGATATGAACCTCGGCATATACCTATATGGCGTGAGGAAACTTTTTCGAGTCGCCGGATTTCGTTGATTAATGGCGTGTTCTAATGAGAACTCGTAGACGGTGTTCCCAAAATAGTCATACAGCATTTCTGTTCCAGCAGGATCAAACCATCTTCTCGGTGTGGCGCTCAGTGCCAATCTCAGGTCATATTCCTCAATAAGCCCTCTTCTACTCTTGTCAGCCCCCAAACCGTGGACCTCATCGGCTATCAAGAAAATGCTAAAGCCACTCTTGTTGTCTCGCGCTATCTGGGTGAAATCGTCTGACGAAAAAGTCGTGTGAGTTGTCAATATAACACCTTTCTCCCGACGCCCCAGGGAGATGTCAAGCATTAAGTCCGTTGCGCCATCTCGCCATGACGGATTAGAGCTATCTGCAGACAGCAGTCTATCATATTCAATTCCGAACGCGTCGATTTCCTTTTTCCATTGGGATATCAGATGCAGAGAGGGACAGGTTATCACCACGAGAAGCTTCTTCGTCGTTCGACAAATCGCATCCAGACATGCCAAGGCCGTGAAGGTTTTTCCGGTTCCTGTTGCCATTTCAAAAATGCCCTTTTTCCCATTGTTCAGCCAGGCATTAACAGCTTCCTTCTGGTAGTCCCAAAGTTCTATTGCCGTCTTTCTCTTTCCGCTTTGCTTTTTCGACCATCTGTCGAGATTGACTGCCTCAAAACTGTCCGGAGCAAGTTCAATCAGTTTCCGTTTTGCTGCAGTAGGGACATCAATAATCCTTGTTCTCGCTGGGGAACCGTTCCAGAATTTTTCGAACTTCCTGATGTCCGCGGCAAGGTAGTCTCCTTCATGTCCCTCCCAACTGCGAAACACCTTGAATTCCTCAACATTATGTTGCCATGCGGCTGCAGACTCATTGTCAGAGCCACTGAAGGAAATAGTGTGGCCTTCCTCATCCTCGAGAATGCCCACTTTCTGATGGAACATGCCCAGCTTTTGTACGTGACGTTCCTCAACAGGCAGCCCATCATCGTCAAGCACAATTGCCACCTTGATCTCCAGTTTTCCGGTAGCCATCATCCACGCTAATGCGCCAACATGGTCTCTAATAAGTTCATTTTCCAGTCGTTCCAGTTCCGCCACCATTATTTTTGCTATCAGTTCCTCGGGGGCATCGTGTGCTTTCTTGATCGCATCGACATCCGCTTCCGTCAACTTAGCGCTGCAAATTAACCGCATATGCCCGCCATTGGCTATAAACCTGGAAATTCCTTTGGCTGCCACGGCAAGGCTGCTCGAAGAGAAAAAGCCAGCCAGTCTGTTATACCTAATAGAGTGGGATAGTACTGGAACATAGAACTCGTTAAGTACATCGTCAGAATCAGAATCGTAAGCGTTCTTCAAATCTAAGTCTGTCAAGCTCACCTAACCACCTCAAAAGACCCGAAGCCGACAATTGAGCCAAGCCAATCGGTTTGATACTAATTACCTCTGAATGAAATATTGCCAAGTGCTACAGAGAAAATTTATCGCGGATCACTCTGTCGTCCCGCCATCGCAATCATCGTCCGCCGGGACGGCGGCGCTGCAACTAAGAATCGGCGGCCAGCATGCATTATTTTGAGCGTGGGCCGAAAAAAGTTTGGTTTTTTTTGAGAAAAGGGCTTGCGGAGGCGCATAAAAGTATGTATAATATAGGTAGTATTTGTTTTTTGGAAGGGTTGTGCCCCGCGGGCTCGAAGAATCGCGGCGTGGTTGACGCTTCGCTCTCGCCTGGCGGCTCGCATAGCGCCTTCGGCGCGTCTGCCGCTCCCACATTAAAAGTAGCCAAGACGAAAGGGCGATGAGCAGTTCAGTATTCGGTATTCGGTACTCAGGATAAGGAACGGAACACGGAGTAGGACGCGGCAACACAGTGCCGCGGCTACAAGAACACTGAAGAACAGGGACGATTACGATTATGATTACGATTACGATTACGAATGCGCCTGACGGCGCGGGGAATCGCGGGATGGTACCCGCTCCCACATTAACATCAGCAAAGGAGGAACGACGATGAAGGGTTTGTTTTCATCGGGCTTTTACTGAAGGGCTGTCCGGCGGTCTCGGGCGAGCCGGGACGTTGCCGGGCAGCTACAAAGGAATCGGAAGAGCAGGGACGATTACGATTATGATCACGATTACGAATGCGCCTGACGGCGCGGTCAGAGGCCTTGGGCGACAAGGTCGCCAACCTCGGTGGTGCTATGGCCCATGCGTCCGGCGGCGAGGCTCTTGAGCTTGTTGGCGGTGACGTTGATGACTGATTGTTCGATTGCGGCGGCAGCCTGGGCCTCGCCAAGGTTGTCGAGGAGCATTGCGGCGGCGCAAATTGCCGCGAGCGGGTTGATGGTGTTTTTGCCGGTGTACTTGGGAGCGGAACCGCCGATGGGCTCGAACATGCTGACGCCCGCGGGGTTGATGTTGCCGCCGGCGGCGATGCCCATGCCGCCCTGGATCATGGCGCCAAGGTCGGTGATGATGTCGCCGAACATGTTGCAGGTGACGATGACGTCGAACCATTCGGGGTTCTTGACCATCCACATGCAGGTGGCGTCTACGTGAGCGTAGTCGCGGGTGATGTCCGGGTAGTCGGCCTGGCCGATCTCGTTGAAGGCGCGCCACCAGAGGTCGTGAGCAAAGGTCAGGACGTTGGTCTTGGCGCAGAGCGTGAGGGTGCTCTTCTTGTTGCGCTTGCGGGCGTACTCGAAGGCATAGCGCAAACAACGCTCGACGCCGGGCCGGGTGTTGCACATGACCTGGGTGGCGACCTCGTTCGGCGTGCCCTTGTACTGGATGCCGCCCATGCCGGTGTAAAGTCCCTCGGTGTTCTCGCGGACGACCACGAAGTCAATGTCCGCCGGGCCTTTGCCGGCCAGCGGGGTCTGGACGCCGGGGTATAGCTTGACCGGGCGCAGGTTGATGTATTGGTCAAGCTCGAATCGGAGCCGGAGGAGGATGCCTTTTTCGAGGATGCCGGGGGCCACCTCGGGATGGCCGATGGCGCCGAGCAGGATGGCGTCGTGCCGGCTTAACTCGGCGGGGGCGCTGTCGGGCAGTACTTCGCCGGTTTTGAGGTAGCGGTCGCCGCCGAAATCATAGTCGGTGAAATTTAGCGTAAGGTTGAACTTGGCCGCGGCGGCCTGAAGGACCTTTATCGCCTCGCGCACGACCTCGGGCCCGGTGCCGTCGCCGCCGATGACCGCAATGTTATACATGCCAGGGCTCTCCAGTTTGACAGGTTAGGTGTGAATCAGCATCTGCCGGCCGGCCTCGCCAGCCTTGCTGGGACCAGCTATAATATCCCCGGAAGCGATGATTGCAATCTCGCGCGGCGAGAGGCTGACGAGGAAGGAATTAGCGGATTTTTGGACTTTTTCGGTAAATCCGTGGAGCTTTTTGGCGGAACAACCGTATGTTAAGAGTGAAAAGCCGCGCCATGAGTTGCCCGGCGCCCACCTCGGCCTCTTGCTGGGGGCGACACGGTTTCGACTGGGCAGGTAACGCGCTGGTTGCACGCCGAGGATGACCGTTGGCCTCGTTAAACACCGGTCACCAAATAACTGCCAACGACAAATTGGCTCTCGCCGCCTAAAGGTCGGCGACGTCTCCTCCCTGACGCCTGATAGGGGAATCGAGACGATGTGATCAGGCTGGCTGGTGCTTTCTGTTCCCGGGAGCACGGCAAGATTTTTACGGGGACTAGTCCGAAAGCTGGCTCTGACCGCCGGCAATGTGGCCGGACGATAAGCCTTTCAGGCGGTCTAAGCGTGTAGAAGCCTTCGTGGTGTCTGTTCAGGACGGGGGTTCGACTCCCCCCGCCTCCACCATGACGTATAACGAACCGCAGCTCAATGAGAAAGAAATCCGATCCGACCTGCTGTGACGGTCCTGTGACGGGAAAGAGCACCACGTCGTCAGGAGTCACTGAGGCTATGGATACGCGCTACCTTCGCCGCCGCGGCAATGTCTGGTACGTCGATTTCATTATCCCCGCCGGCGTTGGCGGCAAACTTGCGGGCAAGCGCTTCCGGCTGTCGCTCGAGACCAGTGCCTATGCCGTAGCCCGCAGCTTTCGGGACAGGTATGTGGTGCCGTTCTTGCGCGAAGCGCGGGACCGGGACCTGCTGGAGAACATCGCGGGCGCTTTGGCCCGTTGCAGCCGGCGGACCGAAACATTGCTGGAGCAACTCTTCGCCGAGGCAGGTCTCAAGCTGAATCTTGAAGGTGCAGTTTCTTCGGCCGGGACGGAGCCCGTCCCTATCCGGGAACTTGCCGAAGCTTACCTGGCGTACCTTCGCGCCGCGACCAACCTTGCACCAGCCTCCATTGCCAAATACTGGACCACCTTCAGCGCGTTGTGCAGGATCCTCGGCGACGATATGGACGCGGAGGTGATCCAGACCGAGCACATGGTCGCTTTCCGCGATGAACTCCTACAGAAGCCGGTCGGCTGGCAGAAACGGACCGCCGGGAACTACGCCAAGGATGATCCGCGCACACTGTCGCCCGCCTCCGTGAGCCGCGACCTGCAGCGCATCCGGACCTGGTTCCGTTGGGCCGTTAACGAGAGCCGGTTGCGGCGACGGGATGTGCCAGGTGAAGGGGTCAAGTGCAAGACCGTCCACCCCCGGCACAAAGAAAGACCCACGGTTGCCCAGGCCGACAAGCTGCTGGCCCTGCCGTGCCCCAAGGAGCGGGATCGACTTTCCTGGGAGTACATGCCCATCGTCGGCCGCTACACTGGTTGCCGGATCGGCGAGATTGCCGGGCTGACGGCCGAGGATGTTGTCTTTGACCACGATATCCGCTGCTTGGCGATCCGTGGAGACCGATTGAAGACCGAGGCCAGCACGCGCTTGGTGCCCGTCGCCGACAAGCTCGCGCCCCACCTTGATGAAGTGTTGAAGCTCCATCCGAAAGGCCGCCTGTTTCCCAACTGTGGCGACTGGACGAGTCCCAGCGGCACCACAAAACGGGCCCATTTTTTGCTCAAGGCCTGGAACAAAGCGGCAAAGTTGGTGGGGCCGTTCTCATTCCACTGTTGGCGCGTCTACCTCAACGATGAATTAGTTCGGCACGAGACGGACATCACTGACCGTGAACGCATTCTCGGCCACCGCAGCCGCCGGACCCAGTCGGCCTACACCTCGCCGGAACTCGCGCGCTATCTCAAAGCCCTCGACCAAGTCCCGTAAAGGTAACGATTCGGCCGCACGGTATAGACGCACCGGAACCGGTCAAGCAAATTCCTGACTTTCCAACAAAAAGGCCGGCAGTGCCGTTGTAGTATGGAACTCGGGTCCGATTAATGAATAGAAAAGCTAGTCGCAAGGTAATGTGCCTGGAGAAATTCGGTCAGCGGCCACCAAGCAAATTTGCGAACACCGTGATCGCCACCTTCGACAAGGCTTACATCAAGTACGGTTTCCTGATGGACCTGACCGCTCGCGGCGTGTTCTGGGTGGCGCGCGCCAAGGACAATATGAAGTATGAGCTTGTCGCGGCAAGACCGCTTGCCGGCGGCGGCAAAATTGTTTCCGACAAGAT
>SDBT01009094.1_pt1 | contig 16151 bp, 14 predicted proteins | sample 2277101 | NCBI WGS metagenome assembly SDBT01 (sample SAMN10404973, study PRJNA504765) | marine sediment metagenome | isolation source: marine sediment core GS10_PC15, 103 cmbsf | place: Arctic Ocean: Southern Knipovich Ridge | collected 2010 | reverse complement strand
TCGGAGGCCTTGATGGATACCACAATATCACAGAAGCCCAGCCTCTCAGCGCGCTGGACGCTACGGTGGGCACTTTCGGCGAGGGCTTCAGCGGTGGGATGGCCATACTTATCCAGGATATCTTTCTCCAGGGAACCGGCGTTTACGCCTAAGCGCACCGGAATGCCCGCCGCCTGAGCTGAGGCGATGACCGCCGTGAGGCGGCGGTCATCGCCGATGTTGCCTGGATTGATGCGCAGTTTGGCCGCACCACGCTGGGCGGCAGCTACCGCCAGGCGATAATCAAAGTGAATGTCGGCTACAACAGGGAGGGGACTACTGGTGGTAATTTGCTCAAAGCTGTCCAGCACCTGAGCATTGGGGATGGCGACTCGTACTATGTCTGCACCGGCCGCCGCGGCGGCGCGGATTTGGGTTAGGGTAGCCTCGGTGTCAGCGGTATCGGTCTTGGTCATAGTCTGCACCGAGACTGGCGCCCGGCCGCCGATTGACACTTCCCCGACCATTACGGCCCGGGTACGGCGGCGAGGCGCAAGAGCAGACAGATTATCGTCCCTCTCAGTCATGATAGCTATCTGGCCGCCGTCATCTGTATCCCTGAATCCCTGTATCCCTGTCCCTACGGTGTTCCATAGAGGATGAGGTTAGTAACATCTTTGGCCACCAGCCAGGCAAAGAACATAATGATCACCATAGTTCCTGCCAGGCGCACTATGGTCTCCTGACGGGGCCGGACGCGGCGGCGCACAACGGCCTCGTAGCCAATCAGGATGAGGTGGAAGCCGTCAAATGGTGGTATCGGCAAGAGATTTATCACCGCCAGGTTAGCACTAATTATACCGGCCCACGAGATTACGGCACCCCAGCCCGCCTTGGCCTGGGCGGCAGTGGCCGCTATTATACCCACCGGGCCGGTAGGCTGGATGGCCACGGCGCCGCGCAGCATGCTATGGAGTATATCCACCACCGTTAGCACTGCCAGAACTGACTGCTTCGCTCCGTATTGCAAGCCTTCAATCAGCCCGGTTCGCCGCAACCGGGGGGACAGAATCACGCCAATGCGCCCCGTGCGCCGATGGGGGGCAGCGATGCGCCCATCGGCAGTTATCGTCTCCAGACGGTCCCACACCACCTCCGGCTTCACCGTCCTGACCACCTGTTGTCCCTCCCGCTGGAGGGTGAGGGCCAGGGGTGCATCCGGGTGAGTGGAGATATAGCGAACAATCATCTGCTGATCAAGAGGCGCAAAACTTATTCCCAGTTCCTTCTCGGCCATCCTCGCGGCCCCTGCCTCATCCATCGTTTGCGGCGTCAATGCGGGTAATCGCAGCATGTGTATGCTTTCACTTATGCTGCTGACATAGGGGTTCACCACCGCTACTGGCACCGTTTGGCTGGCCGCCGTCATTAGCACTTCTATCAACTCCGCCGGCACACTGACGTCCCGGCCACCAACCTGCAGAATGTAGTAACCTTCCCTCAGGCCAGCACTGTCAGCGGATGAATCCGGCCGCACCCTATCAATCGCCAGACTGTGGGTATGTCCGTCAATAGCGACAATCCGGTCGCCGGCTCGCAAGCCGGCCGTTGCCGCTGGTTGGTCGGGTAGTACGCCGCTTATAAAAGTACCCGGGCTGTCAGCGATGGGCACGCCACTAAACACCGCCAGCCCCCAGAACAGTACCACTGCCAGTACCACATTCATAAACACTCCCGCCGCGATAGTGGTCACTTGCATCCACCGCGGGCGGGTGTAGAAGCCGCGCTCTACGTCCCGCTGGCCCGGCTCCATACCGGCAATGTCATTAAGCCCGCCAAAGGGAATGGCCCGCAGGCTATACCGGGTCTCCCCGCGCTGGAACCCGAATAGCACCGGGCCCAGCCCGAAGGCAAACTCCTTCACGTGCATCCCCGAGAGTTTCGCCGCCACGAAATGTCCGAACTCGTGAGCGAATATGCACAAACCCAGTACGACTACTACTGCGGCTATGCCATTGGCAATTCCAGCAATCTGTCCAATCATGTCACTATCCTATGAAGGGTGAAAGTATTAAGTTTGCTTAACTACGTTGTAAGTGTAATCTCGCGCCCACGCATCTGCCCGTCTGACATCTTCCAGATCATCCAGAGAAATCGGCTCATGGGCTTCCAGGGCGCGCTCGACCAGAAACGGCAAATCGCTAAAGCCAATCTGCTCCTGCAAAAACAAGTTCACGGCGACTTCATTAGCCGCATTCAGCACCGCCGGATAGCTGTCCCCGGCCTCGCCAGCCTGATAAGCCAGGCGCAGATTGGGGAATTTATCCACATCCGGCCGAGCGAAGGTAAGCGGCCCGGCCGCCACTAAGTCCAGGCGCGGAAAGTCATTGCTCATCCGCTCGGGATAGAAGAGGGCATACTGTATGGGTATCCGCATATCCGGCACTGCTAATTGAGCCAGCACACTCCCATCGCAAAACTCCACCAGTGAGTGGATAATGCTCTGCGGATGTACTATCACTTCAATCTGCTCAAACTGTAGCCCCAATAGCCATTTCAGCTCAAAGACCTCGAATCCTTTGTTCATCAGGGTAGCCGAGTCTACAGTTACCTTCCGCCCCATCTCCCAAGTGGGATGCTCCAGAGCCTGCTGGGGGGTAACCTGGCGCAATTCATCCACCTCCAGAGCGGCAAAAGGCCCGCCGGAGGCCGTGAGCAGCACTTTGTCCACATCCTGGCGACGCTGGCCGGCTAAGCACTGAAACACTGCTGATATCTCGCTGTCTATGGGTAGAAGCTGGGCTCCGGCGCGGCGCGCGGTGGTAGTCACCAGTTCCCCCGCCGCCACCAGTGGCTCTTTATTAGCCAGCGCTACATCGCAGCCACTCGCCAAAGCGGTCATCACTGGTCCCAGCCCGGCAATCCCAGATATGGCGCCCACCACCAGGTCCGGCTCGGCGGCGGCCACCAGCTCCTTCAACCCCTCCTGACCAGCATACACCTGTCGCTGCGGTTGCTGTTCAGCCAATTCAGCAGCCGCCTGCTCATCGGCCAGCCCCACCATACTGACAGAAAACTGCTCCGCCTGCTGGAGCAGTTTCGTCCAGTTGCCGCCGGCGGCCAGGCCAACCACTGCCAGACGCTGGGGATGAGCCGCAACGATCTGCAGTGTCTGGACGCCAATGGAGCCGGTAGAGCCTAAGATTACCAGGCGCTTGGGTTGCATTGTCAGGGAGGGAAGCGGTTCGCTTGATTGAGTCGCGGTCTTTAGAATACCAACCTCATCCTGGCTTTGTCAAGCCAACCCGCCCCGCCAACGGGAAGGTAAAGCCAGGCTAAGAAGTGAATTATCATCATAAATGAACTCCACTAAGGGCCGCCCAACGCAATCCCCCCGCCCTCAGGGCCTCAGTCGGGCTGCTCGCTTTGGTTTGTGGGGATGTGGTGGCTGTGCAGTGGTGGTGTCCATAGCCATTATCGCAGGCGGCTGGACCCTGGCCAGATTTCTGCGGCAACACCCCGACAGCCTCCAGCAACTCTACGGGCCCCACACTACCCCCGTGCTCATAGAGCAGCCCGGCGGCGTGGTGCGGACCATCTCCACGGACTATTTTCTCCCTATTTCCGTGGCCTGGTCTCCCGACGGCCGACGCCTGGCATTGTGCGCGATGCCGAAGATCGCTCCTTTCAAGAATCCGCCCCTAATGCCCTTTTTCCGTCCATGGGACCAGAAAGCCTCGATGCAGTCGGTCCTGCAGGCGATGGGCCCTCGCGTAGTCATAATTGACCTGGTTACGGGCACTGGCCAGGTTATATACTCGCCCTCGGGGGAAACTGTGGAAATGCCTGACCAAGTGTTGTGGTTTCCTGACGCCCAGCGGTTGGCAATCGTAGCTGCTCCCATGCCGATAAACGGTTCGGAGACGGGGGACGAGCCAACGCGACTGTGGACCCTAAATGCTGATGGCAGCAACCTGCGCAAAATTGCCGAGAATGCTTGGTTGCCAGTTATCTCTCCCGATGGGCAATGGATTGCCTACCGGCAACAAAGCCCGGATGCCAAGGCGCATCCTCTTATGGTAGTGCCGGCCGACGGCGGGGCTAAAATCCAGATCTCGGACGAGTCGGTCGCCCAAATGATTTGGGACAAGACAGGGAGAGTCCTGTATTTCCGGCCCTGCGAGGGACAATGGCAGCGAGTCAGACTACCGGACGGCATACCTCACCCGATTCCAATGCGCACGGTGGAGGAAACCAAACGAACGGCGCTGTCAAGCGAAGAGTGCGTTGGTATCCGCAGGTTTGAATCGGGCGAGACGGAGTATTACCACCTAATATCGGAGAACCCGTCCCAGGGACTAACCTATCATCTTAGCCCCCCGTTGGAGACCTATGCCAGATCGTTAGGGAATTGCCTGGGCGGTCGTTATATTCTGGTGAAAGTCGAGACCCCGCCACATTCCTACGAGTACCTGCTGTGGGTCTACCGATTGGCAGACAGCAAGTTTTACCAGATTACCGATGACCCTGAATTGGAGGAGGTCTTCTCAGGGGTGGGTTCCAGTTGCATCGCGCCGTCAGGCGACCAGGTTTGCCTGCAGTATGAGTTAGGTGCGCCAGACGTCTGGAAAATGTTCACCAGTGGCATCAGCATCCCCCTAATGGTGTTACATCTGGATGAGGAGAGAATCCTGGCCCAACCCGGCCGAGACGAACCGCTGACTGTATCATCCCCTAACCAAGGAGCAACTCAATGAACACCCCGAACTGGCCGCCGCAGCCTATTAAACTACTTATTCTGGATGTGGACGGAACCCTTACCGACGGAGGCCTGTATTACGGCCCTGATGGCTTAGCCCTGAAACGGTTTGATGTACGTGATGGCCTGGGACTGGTGCAGGTCCAGAAGCTGGGTGTGGAGGTAGTATTAGTGACGGCTGACGAAACGCCGATAGTGACGGCCCGGGCCGCCCGCCTGGGCATCCGGGCCGTATACATGGGCTGCCGAGACAAAGCCGCAGTCGTTCGGGAGGTGCTCGCTGAGCGGGAATTGACTCCCGACCAGGCGCTGTATATAGGCGACGATGTAACCGACCTGCCCGCTATGGACCAAGTCTCTCACCGGGCCGCACCGGCCGATGCCGTGCCAGCAATACAACAGAAAGCTGACTATGTTACCCAAGCAGCAGCCGGCCACGGAGCAGTCCGTGAGGTGTGCGATTTGATCGCCGCGGGCCGGCAAATTGATGAGTAGGTGCCATACCAGCCAACACTGCCCGGTATCTTGCACTGGGACAGCCAGTATGGTATACTATGATTAATAGGAGATCGCCCTGCTTGGTGCGTGACGTCCTAATAGTCCCGGGCCAACACCCATTGAGAGGGAGCCCGGGCTCCGTGAGTGGCGTGATATCCCTGCGGGGAAACGCAAAGCTCATGGGAGGGCACCCACTTTGAATCTGGGTTCGGGGACTTGCGGATGCACGGCTGCGGCGGGGCGTCCTTTTGTTCCTACTTGACCCGATGGTGGGGAGGGAACCCGGCGTGGATCTATTCGAGCAGACCCGTAACTCCAGCCGAGCACCTCTGGCCACCCGAATGCGACCCCGAAATCTGGCCGAGATGGTGGGCCAAGAGCATCTGGTAGGACCACAATCACTACTCCGCCAGGCGATCGAAGCCGATACTCTGCCCTCTATGATCCTCCATGGCCCAGCCGGCACCGGTAAGACTACCCTCGCCTATATCATAGCGCAGGGCACCCAGTCTCACTTTGAACTGTTATCCGCAGTGAGCAGCGGGGTAGAGGATTTTCGCCGCATTGCCCGCGAGGCTACTGATCGGCGCAAGTTCCACGAGCAGGGCACAATTGTATTTCTCGATGAGATTCACCGCCTCAACAAGGCCCAGCAGGATGCACTGCTGCCCACTGTCGAGGATGGCACTTTTACTCTCATCGGCACGACCACCGAGAATCCCTATTTCACCGTGGTCTCGCCGCTGCTGTCCCGCTGCCGCCTGTTCACTCTCCACTCTTTAGAGCCCCAGCATATAACAGTCCTGCTGGAGCGGGCCTTAACTGATAGCCAGCGCGGCCTCGGTGAGTTGACAATACAAGTTGAGGAGGGCGCATTGGCCCACATAGCTGAGAATGCCGGCGGTGATGCCCGCTCCGCTCTGAACGCCCTGGAGCTGGCGGTAGTGACTACTCAGCCTGATGATTCAGGCTGCCGAGCCGTCAGCCTGAACCAGATTGAGGAAGCTCTCCAGCAACCAGTGTTGAAGTACGACCGGGCTGGCGATGAGCACTATGACACCATCTCGGCGTACATAAAGAGCATGCGCGGCTCGGACCCGGATGCAGCCATTTACTGGTTGGCAAAGATGCTGGAAGCCGGCGAGGACCCCCGTTTTATCGCCCGTCGCCTGGTTATTCAGGCGGCCGAGGACGTGGGGTTGGCCGACCCCACCGCCCTGCGGGTTGCTCTCAATGCCGCTGATGCGGTAGAATATGTAGGGATGCCCGAGGCCCAGATACCGTTGGCGATGGCTACTATCCATCTGGCCGTGGCGCCCAAGAGCAACTCGGCCTACCAGGCCATCGCTGCGGCTCGCGGGGATGTGCGCCAGGAAGGTGGGGCCCAGGTGCCTTCTCACCTGGCGGGCGGGCCCCGACCAGAGGCCGAAGGGGAACAGTATCTGTATCCCCATGACCATCCAGGGGGGTGGGTGAAGCAGTCGTACCTCCCGCCCCAACTGGTAAGCCGTCAATACTATCAACCCAAGGACAACCCGCGGGAACAACGGATAGCCCAATACTTGGAGAAACTGCGCCGAGGGCAACAAGCGCCTCCGCGCGGTGACCAGCCAAAGGGTGATCAGCATGAAAGTACAGACCGAGACTGAAGGTGACTGGCTGACCGTCTTTTCTCTCAGCGGCGAGTTAGATGCCTATACTGCCCCACAGTTCCGGGAGTCACTTCTCGCCACTATTGATCGTGACTTGGTGTGGATATTGGTAGATTTAGGCGAGGTAGAGTACATTGACAGTGTGGCTTTAGGCATATTACTTGGAGCAGCCAAAGGAGCCAATGAGCGCGCTGGCGACCTGGCTGTGTTTTGCCATCGTTCCAACGTGCTTAAAGTCTTTGACATCTCCGGGACCCGCGAGCTTCTTAATGTTTGTGAAGATCGCAGCGAGGCCCAGCGGCTTCTCGAGCAGAGACGGGCTATGACCCAGCCCCGGGACAAAGAGGGGGGGCAGTAAGATGGCTGAAGCTGGAGTGTTAGAACTCAAAGTGCCCTGCGACCCCCGCTACATTTCGGTAGTCCGCCTGGTAGTGGCGGGTATGGGAGCTCAAGCAGGACTGACCGTGGACGACATTGACGATATGAAGGTTGCGGTTTCCGAGGCCTGCACCAACACCATTGATCATGCGTTCGCGGCCGAGGAATCTGGACCCGTATCTGAGCCAATTCTCATCCGGTTTTCTCCCCGCCCAGGAGAGCTACGCGTTGAAGTGGAAGATGTCGGCCAGGGCTTTGAACCAGATCGGGTAAAGTTAGACCTGTCCCAGCCACCCTCAGTAGAGGGTGGATTGGGGCTATACCTGATACATCAGCTTGCCGACAGTGTCCAGGTCCAGAGTGCTCCGGGCAGCGGTACCAAAGTCATCATGACTAAGCGCGCGGCGAGGTGACCTGGATGGTCTCCGGCTGGGACGAGCTCTCTACTCAAGACTTATTCAAGCAACTGCGTAGCACACAGGACCCCAAGCTACGTGATTACCTGATCAACCATCATGCGGGCCTGGTGCGCCACGTAGCCCGGGAATATGCCGAGGCAGGCGAATCCTACGAGGACCTGCTCAGTGTCGGGCACCTGGGCCTGATTAATGCTGTGGACCGATTTGACCCCCAGCGCGGTACCAAATTCGCCACCTTTGCTATCCCCACCATCCGGGGCGAGATTCAGCGCCATTTCCGGGATCGCACCTGGGGCATCCATGTGCCGCGTCGGGTCCAAGAGCTCAGCATCCAGACCCGTCAGGCGCGTGAAGTCCTATCCAAGCGCTACAGCCGTGCCCCCACCTATGCGGAGTTAGCCGGGGAGCTGGAAGTTTCAGAAGAGGAACTAATTCAAGCCGTAGAAGTAGGCCGGCATTATGACTTGCTCAGCTTGGACGCCACCACCAATCCGGCTGGTGATGATGACCAGTCTCTGGCCGACCAGGCCGGAACCCAAGACCCCCGCCTGGATCTGATCGCCGATCGCGACCAGCTACTTCAAGCGCTACGCCAATTGCCACCTCGCCAGCAGGTCATCATAGCGTTGCGCTATTTTGAGGAGCTATCCCAGCAGGAGGTGGGGAGCCGTCTGGGCATATCCCAAATGCATGTCTCTCGCCTCCAGCGCCAAGCCATTGATAAGCTGCGCCAAATCTTCGACCAGACCGACAACTAAGCCTTACCAGGAAGAGATTAACAATAGTGACTACCCAGCAGCTTAGAGAACTCTTCATTGACTTCTTTGCCCAGCGCGGGCACCTGGTTCGCCCCAGTGCCCCACTGGTTCTGCGTGATGACCCGACCAGTTTCTTCACCAGTGCCGGAATGCAGCCATATATGGCCGCTTTCCGCGGTGAAGAGCCGCCCCCTGCTCCTACTGCCGTCAGTATCCAAAAGTGTACCCGTACCAGCGACATAGACAGTGTGGGCTATCTGAATCGCTATCATACTTTCTTTGAGATGCTGGGCAATTTCTCCTTCGGCAACTACTTCAAAAAGGGCGCCATTGAGTATGCCTGGGAGTTCGTCCACGATGTGCTCCAGTTGCCTGAGGAGCGGCTCTGGTTGACCGTCTACACTGAAGATGACGAAGCCGAAGAGATCTGGCACCAGCACATTGGCATTCCCAAAGAGCGCATCTCCCGCTTCGGCCGTGAAGAGAACTGGTGGCCCAAAGTCCGCTGGGCGGGGCCGTGCGGGCCCTGCACTGAGATATTTATTGATTTGGGGCCAGAGATAGGTTGTCCCGAAGGCTGCCAGGTGGGTTGCCAAAAATGTGAGCGATATTTAGAGCTGTGGAATCTGGTCTTCCAGATGTACACTGAGGCTGAAGATGGTACCCTCACTCCTCTGCCTTCTCCGGGCATTGATACGGGCATGGGGCTGGAGCGGCTGGCGTTGGTGATGCAGAACAAGCGCTATACCGCTGAGACTGACGAACTGTGGGATATCCTCAGTCGCAGCCTGGATGAAATCAACCAGTATCGCCGCCAACCCTATGAATATGGGCAGGATGAGGACACTGACGTAGCCCTGCGTATCATCGCTGATCACCTGCGGGCTGCCGCCTTTCTGATGGCCGACGGCGTGGTGCCCTCCAATGAAGGTCCCGGCCATGTGCTGCGTCGCCTCATCCGCCGAGCTTACCGCTTCGGCCAACGAACTGGCGCCGACGGCCCCTTCCTCTATATGGCGCTACCCGCTGTACGGGAAGCAATGGGCCAACATTATCCGGAACTGAGCCCCCGCGAGGAGTTTTCAGCCACTATTTTGCAGCAGGAGGAACAGCGGTTCGCCGCCACCCTCCAGCAGGTGGGTGCGACTCTGACCGAACAGTGGAAAATAGAAGGCCAAACGGTTATACCCGGTGACCAGGCCTTCACTCTCTACGACACTTATGGTTTTCCGCTGGATATGACCAAGGAACTGGCCGCCGAAAAGGGCATGACCGTTGACGAAGCGGGCTTTGAGAAGGCGATGCAAGAGCAGCGCGAGCGCTCGCGCGGCGAGGCCTTTGGTGAGTATGCCAGTGGCTTGTCAAGCAGTTCAAGTTCAAGCAGTTCAAGTTCAAGCAGCTCGAGTTCAAGCAGCTCGAGTTCCTCTCGTGTATGGGAGAGCAGTTTCGTTGGCTACGAGTCAGACATCACTGAAACGGAATTGCTAGTTATCTTGAAGGAAAATGAGCAGGTTCAGAGCGCTGGCGAAGGCGAGGAAGTCCAGGTAGTACTGGAGAAGACGCCCTTCTATGCCGAGCGGGGTGGGCAGGTAGGTGATACGGGAACAATCCGCGGCCCCAATGGGACAGTCCAAATCAGCAATGCACTGCCCATCGGCGATAGCATACTGCACCTTGGGATAGTCACTGATGGCGAAATCAGCGAAGGCGAGACGGTTACCGCGCAGGTTGACATTGAGCGTCGTTATGCCATCAAGCGCCATCACACCGCCACTCATCTGCTCCAGGCGGCACTGCGTCAGTTCCTGGGCGAGCACGTGCGCCAGTCCGGCTCACTGGTCGCCCCTGATCGGTGTCGCTTTGACTTTACCCACCACCAGGCCATTGACGCTGATACTCTGCGCCAGGTGGAAGAACAGGTTAATGAGTGGATTGTGGCTGACCTGCCGGTGGTCTGCGAGGATGGTGTGCCGCTGGAGCAGGCCAAGGCTGAGGGTATCATCGCCCTGTTCGGCGAGAAGTATAGCGAGACGGTTAGGGTAGTGCGGGCGGGTGACGTTAGCGCCGAACTCTGCGGCGGCACCCACTGCGCCCGCACTGGCGAGATTGGCTCCTTCCGCATTACTGGCGAAAGCAGTATTGCCGCCGGCATCCGCCGTATTGAAGCCGTTGCCGGTCTGGCGGCGATCCACCGCAGCCAGAGCCTTGAGGACAGCTTGCAGCAAGCCGCTCGCGAACTGAACTGTCCGCCCGAGGAACTGCCTGACAGAGTAAAGGCTTTACAGGAGCAAAATGCTGACCTGCACAAGCGGTTGCGGGCGGCTCGCCAAATGCAGGCGAGTACCAATCTTGACAAAATCATCCATAGCGCGGAACACATTGGTGACGTTACTCTCATCACCCATCAGATTGAGGACGCCGACCCGGAAATCCTGGGCAGCCTGGCGGATCAACTGATAGATAAGTCGCCGGACAGCGTGGTCTTCCTCGCCACCCCGCACGGCGAGGAGGCAGTATTCGTGTGCAAGGTCCCTGATAACCTCATTGAGCAGGGCATCAGCGCCGGAGATATAATCAAGGCGGCGGCAGCGGCCGCCGGGGGTGGTGGGGGTGGACAGCCCAACTTCGCCCAGGGCGGCGGGCGCGCCAGCGCCATTGCCGAGGCGTTTGCCGCGGCCCACCAGGCCATTGCGAAGTGCGTCGGTCAGGAGCCGGAGTAAATGAGGATCCTGGCACTGGATGTGGGCCAGAAGCGCATCGGAATTGCCATTAGCGACGAAGACGGCAACATTGCCCTGCCCCTGAAGACACTGGTGCGCAGCGGCTGTGGGGACGACGACCTGCGTCAACTGGCCGCTATTGCCCGCGATCGGCAGGCTCAGAGGATTGTAGTGGGGCTGCCCACCAGTCTCAGCGGCCAGCCCGGGCCGGCCGCCCAGCAGATGGCTGAGTTTGCCGAGGCTCTAGACCAGGTTACATCCGCCGAAGTGGTGTTGTGGGACGAGCGCCTAACCACAGTCATCGCTGAGAAGACCATGATTGCCGCGGAGGCCAAGCGCCGCCAGCGCCGCCAACATATTGATAAGGTGGCCGCCACCCTAATTCTGCAGAATTATCTGGACGCACATAGCGATGATTACGGCTCCCAGGAGCACCCATCACCATAATTGGCTGCGAATACTGGTGCCGATAGTGGCGGTGGCGGCGGTGCTGGTCGTGGCCGCCGTCTACACCCGCTCCCTGCGACCAGTTGACTCACCTGCTGCTGCCAGTAAACAGATCATTCATATTGAAGAGGGTATGGGGCTGGGAGAGATCGCCGCTGTCCTGAGCACCACGGGTTACATCCGCTCGGCGACCGCCTTCAGAATATGTGCACTACTGAGTGGCCAGGCGGGGAAACTGCAGAGCGGATACTACCAACTATCCCCAGATATGTCCGTACCGCAGATCATTGATCTGCTATCTGAAGGTCGTCAGGCGGTAGCTACCCTCACCGTGCCCGAGGGGCTAACCCTGTCGGAAGTTGCTGTTCTATCCCAGAAGGTTTTGTTTACCGATACCGAGCAATTCCGCGCCGCTGCCACGGCACAAGCTGTTGAGGAAAGTCTCCAAATCCGGTTGCCATCTGCGATTACTTCAGCCGAAGGGTATCTGTTCCCGGAAACATATCAGTTTCAGGTGGGGATTGAGCCGCAGCGGATTGTGGCCCGAATGATAGAGGAGTTTCGCACCCGCTTTGTGGCTCCCTTATGGCAGGTGACGCCGCTGGCGCAGCGCTGGGGTAGTCTGCACGAAGTGGTTACCCTGGCATCTCTAATTGAAGAAGAGGCCCAAGTGGACGAGGAGCGGCCCCTGATTGCCGGGGTACTGCTTAACCGCCTGCGGGCGGGGATGAAGCTGCAATGTGACGCGACCGTCCAGTATGCCCTGCCGGCGCGCAAATCACGGCTAACCCATGAGGACTTGAAGATTCAGTCGCCTTATAATACTTATCTGCATCAGGGTTTGCCCCCTGGTCCGATATCCAATCCGGGGTTGGCCTCGCTGCAAGCGGCACTGAAGTCGGCCGCCACTGGGTATATGTACTATGTGGCCCGCGGCGATGGCACCCACATCTTTTCTCAAACGTACGGAGAGCATCAGGCTGCTATCCGCAGAATTCGCGGCGCAGGAGCGAGGTAAGCAATTGCTGGAGAAGCTTTGTCCCAACCAGATTGTTCAGCGGGTGGAATATATTGATCAGCAGGCTCTGGTGGAGAAGGGAATCCGCGGGTTGGTTATTGATGTGGACAACACCCTGACCCCGTGGCGGGCTTACGACATTGCTCCGGAGCGGCTACACTGGATACAGCAAGCCCAGGAGCGGTTTGCCGTCTGCCTGCTGTCGAATACTATTAGCGGCCCCCGCATCAGCCGGTTGGGACGCGAACTGGAAGTGCCCGCAGTTGGCCGGTTCTTCCTGGGACGTAAGCCCTTTGCCGGCGGGTTTCGGGACGCTATGCGCCATACTGGTACCATCCCGGAGCACACCGCTATGATTGGTGACCAGTTGCTGGCCGACATACTGGGCGGCAATTGGCTGGGTATGTACACTATTCTGGTCAGGCCACTATCTGCCCACGAGTTCTTTCTGACTCGCCTCAATCGCTCATTTGAGGCCTGGTGCCTGGCTCGCTTGGAACAAAGAGGGATCTTACCTCAAGTAGTTGGGTCAGATGATCATGAAAGCTGAGACTGCTGTTGACATCAATGGGAGCACCCAGATAGTCGGGGTGATAGGCTGGCCGGTCGCCCACAGCCTCTCACCTCCGATGCATAATGCCGCCTTCCGTCACCTGGAGCTTAATTGGGCTTATGTGCCTTTCGCTGTCCCGCCGCATTTGGTTGCCGAGGCCATACAGGGCCTCCGCGGCCTGCAGATGAGGGGTCTTAATGTGACTATCCCCCACAAGACCGCGGTGGTGGAGTATCTGGATGAAGTTTCCGAAACCGCCCAGATTCTGGGCGCAGTCAATACCATAGTCAACACTGAAGGTCACCTGACCGGCTACAATACCGATGGGCCCGGTTTTCTGCGCTCACTCGCCGAGCAAGACGAGGAGGCAGCGGATAAGCAGGTAGTTATCATCGGCGCGGGGGGGGCGGCTCGGGCGGTGGCCCTCGCAGTAGCTAGGGCGGGGGCGGGCCAACTGGCCATCGTCAATCGCACCATCTCGCGGGCCCAGCAACTGGCCTCGCTAATCAACCAGCACACCGCTTTGTCAGAAGTGGCAGCGATAGGTCTGGACACTTCCGAGGCGGCAGAGATGCTCAGCAGCGCCGACATAATCATAGACTGCACACCGGTGGGCATGCATCCGCACGAAAATGTCCCGCCAGTAGTGCCGGCCCAGTGGCTGCGGCCCCACCAACTGGTCTGCGATCTAACCTACAATCCGCGCCAGACGGTTCTGCTGTCCGCCGCCCAGCAGGTCGGCGCGCGCACCATGGATGGCACTGGCATGCTGGTCCATCAAGGCACTATTGCCTTTGAACACTGGACAGGCCAAAGTGCCCCGGTGTCCATAATGCGGCAGGCCTTGTTAGAGGCATTGGACCGGATGCCAGCATAGGGACAGGTTCGTACGACGCGGTACTGTCACGGAGCATTTAACCCAATAGACACAACTATGCGAGTAGCTTTAGTCCACGATTATCTTATGCAGGGGATGCGCGGCGCTGAGCGGGTGCTGGCCCAGCTTCATACACTTTACCCTCAGGCGCCAGTTTACACCCTGCTTTATGATGCGGCTAAGATGCGTGGTGTGACGGAAGATTGGGACATCCGCACTTCTTTTCTGCAGAAGTTGCCGGGCACTGGTCGCCTCCATCGTCGGCTGTTTGTGCTGATGCCGCTGGCCGTGGAGCTGCTGAACCTGCAGCAGTATGACCTAGTGATAAGCGCCTCCAGCGCCTGGGTTAAGAACGTGCGGCCGGCGCCCGATGCTAAGCATATCTGCTATTGTTACTCGCCAGCGCGGTTTTTGTGGTTCTGGAGTGACCAGTACATTAGCCGTCTGCCGGTAGGGGCAATTACCAAGGGCCTGGTGCGGGCGACACTGCCCGCCTTGCGGTGGTGGGATCGGCGGGGGACACCCCGGGTCACTCATTTCGTGGCCATATCCCCGACAGTTAAGCGGCGTATTCGTCGCAACTTCAACCGCAACGCTGAAGTGATTTACCCGCCGGTGGACACCGGCCGCTTCCTCCCCACCGATGAGGATGAGGATTATTTCTTAATCGTCAGTGCTCTGAATCCCTACAAGCGAATTGACATCGCTGTTGAAGCTTTCAACCGGCTGGGGTTGCCTCTGGTGGTAATAGGTGACGGCCCCGAGCAGCAGCGCCTGACCAGCCTGGCCGGGCCTACAGTTAAGCTGCTGGGCTGGTGCGACGACCAGCAGGTAGAGCACTACGTCGCTGGCTGTCGGGCGTTTATAATGCCCCAGGAAGAGGACTTCGGCATCGCTTCGCTGGAGGCCCAGAGTGCGGGGCGGCCGGTTATTGCTTACCATACCGGCGGGGCTACCGAGACCATCGTTGACGGCGAAACCGGGCTTTTCTTTGACCAGCAAACACCCGATTGCTTAGCTGAGGCCGTGCATCGCTTCCGGGCCATGAGCTTCGACAAACAGTGCTGCCGCGCCAATGCGCTGCGCTTTAGCACCGACCGCTTCCGGCGGGAGTTTGCAGAGTTTGTGGAAAAAGTCACCCAGCAATAGTCACCCCGCTGCTCTCCTTGAAAGCTACCCAATGGTGTGCTATAATCATCAGCGGAGAGACAGCAAGTCGCCTCCCCTTGACCTCAACCCAATATTTTCACAGTAAAGGACGGGAGCAATGAGTCACACTTTCCAACTGATCAAACCTCAGGTAGTGCCGCCGCTGGATGAGCAGTTTCGACCGGCCGCACTGGCTAATCGCGCTTTCCTGGCTTCGGTGGAGGCCGCGGGCGATGGCGTGCCCCTAATCATTGCCCTGCAACGAGAAAGCGGTCTCACCTCAGTTTTCTCCACCCAGGTTCATGCCCCGGACAGTCCCCAGGCAGCCGCTAATCTGTCTTATGTGGAACGCCTGGTCAAGACGCTGCTCTGGCTGCGCGGGGGGTGGCGCGTGATCATTGGTGGGCCCCAGCAGGTGGGTCAACACATTCAGCAGGTCTATTCTCCGGACGGCAAGCAGGCTTTTGATGCCGAGTTTATGGGTGGGGTATACGAGCAGCCCTTTACCGTAGAGATTACCGAACCGGGGGCAGTTGCTGAGCCTAAACAGAAGGCAGTGGCCGTGGGCCGGCATCTGAACGGATGTCGCATCGGGATAGATTTGGGGGCCAGCGACCGCAAGGTGGCGGCGGTTATTGACGGTGAAGCCGTTTACAGCGAGGAAGTGCCCTGGGATCCGAAGAACCAGAATGATCCCCAATATCACTATGACGGGATCACTAATGCCTTGCGCACCGCTGCCGCCCATTTGCCCCAGGTGGATGCTATCGGAGTCAGCGCCGCTGGAATCTACATTGACAACCGGGCCATCGTCGCCTCCTTGTATCGCGGGATCCCTGCTGACCTCTTTGCGGCACGAATAAAGGACATTTTCATAAATATTGTCCACGAAGAATTCGGTGACATTCCCCTGGAAGTAGTCAACGATGGTGTTGCGGAAATGG
>SDBT01009093.1_pt1 | contig 16151 bp, 19 predicted proteins | sample 2277101 | NCBI WGS metagenome assembly SDBT01 (sample SAMN10404973, study PRJNA504765) | marine sediment metagenome | isolation source: marine sediment core GS10_PC15, 103 cmbsf | place: Arctic Ocean: Southern Knipovich Ridge | collected 2010 | reverse complement strand
GATCCTCCCCCTCTTGATGATCGCCTTCCTGGCTCGACAGCTGACTACTTAAATGAGGGAGATTGGGATCGATGACAATTCCGGATCAGAGCGGTCAGAATATCAGCGTTCATGGCGTGGATATCGATATTGTCGATCTCAAGAAAAGGAAGAGCGTTTCGGAGGATGGGAATCTCCCCAACTATGTGAGGCCGGAATGGGTGCGATGGCTCCCGGATCTCAATCTCATCTTCCGGCTCCTGGGCGGCACTCGCGTCATGTGGGAGTTCGCCTGGAATTACATCCGGAAGTGGACTGATGAGGAGATCGACACTTATGTCATCCGCTCCAAGATCGAACAAGTCTTTGAGGGGCTAGGCCGAACGATCTCAGCAGCTATCGGGATGCTCTTCGCCAAGGCTCCCGAAATCGAATATCCAGAGGGCAGCCCAGCAGAGGGACTGATTGATCCTCTCTGGACTGACAACATCGATGGAGCCGGAACAGCCGGCGATGTTTTCCTCAAGCGCTTCAGCTATGCCTCCATCCGAGATGGCTTCGGATTGATTCTGGTCGATTTCCCTTCCCATGGCTTTGATGAGGAAGGGAATCGCATTGAGATCAATGCAGCCGATGAGGAGAATGATATGGGGCTCAGGCCGACATGGGCTCGCTATGATCGGGACAACATTCGGAATTGGCTTGTGGCCAACATCGATAATCAGGAAGTCACAACTCAAGTGAGCCTTTTCGAGCCGACAAATGTTGCTGATGGCATGTGGGGCGTTCGCATGGAAGAGCGCTGGAGGATCCTCACTCTCCGGAAGATCTTGGATGATGAGGCTGACATCTTCGGAGGCTTTTCGATCCAGGCCCATTGGACTCTCTGGCGGCTCCTTCCTCAGAAGGAGGGGATGGAGCTGACTGATTATGAAATTGTCAGTGAGGGAGTCTTCACAAACAAGGATGGAGAGATCGCCAATCGGCTTCCGATTGGAGTCGCTTACACAGGCCAGAAGATCGGCCCCTTTGTCGCTGTGCCTCCCCTCCTGGGAGTGGCCTGGGCGAATCTGGGGCTCTGGCAGATCGCATCTAATCTCCGCTTCTATCTGGATCTAGTTTGCTTCCCTCAGCCGACAGTGATCGGAGATCTCGCTGATGATGGGGGCTTCGATGAGGAAGGGAATCGGATCGGAGTCCCCGGCACTCTCAAAGTCGGGCCGATGGTGGCAGTCCATCTCACATCCGGGGATGCGGATTCGGGGCCATCGGAATACAAATTTACAGTCCCGCCCAGCGAAGGATTTGAGCCCAATGAAAGAGCGATGGTTCGGAAGCGCGAAGATATGGCTGCCCTTGGGATGTCTTTCCTTGATCGGGATAAGCGCATGGCTGAGACAGCGGAGGCGAAGAGACTCGATGCAGCAGCGGAGAATGCTACGTTAGCCACAGCCGCAACAGAGATCGACAATGCCGCCAATGAGGCAATGAAGTGGACAGCCTGGTACTTCGGCCTTGAGACAGAGCAGGCTCCGAGCATCTCTCTCAATAAGGATTTCGAGAGCACAACAATGAGCCCTCAGATGATGATGGCTTGGATCTCGGGAGTCGAGAAAGCGGATCTGCCTCCGCATGTTCTGCTGGAAGCTCTCAAGCGGGGAGGCCTCATCCCGAAGGGAGTAGACATCGAAGAAGTGGAGCGGGAGATGATGGCCATCCAGGCAGCGAGGGAAGAAGCAGCTCAACAAATCGCCGAGAGGGATGCCGAGAATGCAGAAAGGCTGATCGCTCAATCACAGCAAACGCCTCCGGAGGATGACTGATGGCCCTTGATCAAGCGACAATTCCGAGCCCTCCTGTCACTGTTGTTGAGACTCCTGTGCTGGGGCTCGACAAGGCCAGTGATCCCCAGCTAGTTCATTCGATCACTCTCCCCATTCCTTCGATCCTCTCCGGAGTGACAACGCCTCCGGCAGCTTCGATCTTTTCTGATCGCCTCCAGCTTGTCGCTGGGGCCTTGACCCTAGATCTCCAGGCCCTCCCACAAGGGAACATCATCCCGGATATCGATCTCACAGGCCAGAAGATTCAGATCCTCCAATTCACTTCCCCGGAGACAAATCTGGCCGACATCACAATCAGCCCTGGAGCCTCCGATGGCTATGAACTCGGGGGAGCTGCGATGTCGGTCACTCTGAGCCCAGGAGACACAATCCTTTTCCTCCTGAATGACAACGCTCCAGATGTGGCGGCAGCAGATTCGGAGATCGATTTCACAGGCTCCCTAATCGATGATATTGATATCCTGATTGTGGCGGGATAGTGACCGATCCTGGATGGCCCCAAGATCGGAAGCATCGGCCCCAGCCCCAGGAGGAGCCTCCTGCCAATGGGAAGATGATTCAGGATCTCACAGCGGCAGCGGAGATGGCTCGACAGGGGCAGATGCTCAAGGAGTCCATGCTCCGACTCAGGAAGCCGGCAGAGATCATCATCTCAGAACACCTTCAGGATGGGCAGCTCTACATTGTGGACACTTCCCAGGAGACAGCTCTCTATGAAGCAGAGGAAGATGGAAGGCTCCTGATTGTCCATCGGGGCATGGAGGAGGATGCCCAAGTCATGAAGGATGCCTTGGATAGAGTGCTGGAAGAGGTGTTGGCGGAAGAGAGCTGAATGGCATCCGCAGCCGTCAGGAGACTTCAGAGGCGGATTGCGAGATATGCTGCCACAGTCGAGCCCGAGTTAGCTCGCCGGCTCCTCCGGGCCTATGAAGTCATCCGGACATCCCTGAATGAAGCTGAGATCATCGCCATTCTCAATTCAGGAGCCGGAGTGGAGAGGGCAGCTCTCTCCATCACAAAGCTGGCGGATTTCGATTCCTTCCTGATCTCGGGGCTAGGCCCACAGCTGAATGAAGCTGCTCTGGGAGCTGGGGCTCAGTTTTCGGTCGATCTTCCGACTGCGGCTGCCAGGAATGGAGTGAAGAATGGAGTCTCCCTCCTCAATCCCAGAGTCCTTGATAGCTTGGCGAAGCTCCAGACTCGCATGTTCGCAAAAGTTGAGAGAGGGGTCGCCAATACGATCCGGCAAGTCATCACAAGAGGCCTGGAGGATGGGATCGGATCGAAGGCAATCGCTCGGGGGATTCGGGACTCCCTCTCTCTCGCTCCGAATCAGGAAGCGGCAGTCCACAATTTCGAGAGGCTGATCCGAGAGGGGAATCTTTCGGAAGTCATCGGGAGGGCTCCCAGGCCGACAGATATCCGGATCCCAGGAAGGGCTCTCCGGGATCGCCGATTCGATGGCACTCTGAAGAAGGCTTTTGCCCCTGGAGGGAAGGGGCTCTCAGAGAAGCAGATCGAAAGAATGACTGCTGCCTATCGCCGGAGGATGGAGGCCTTCAATGCGAACACTCAAGCGAGATCGGCGGCTCTTGATGCGACTCGGAAGGGACAGCGGATGTCCTGGGATGATGCGATCAAGAAGGGCCTGATCAGACAGGATGAATCATGGAAGAGGCGGCATGCTGTCGGGGATCGTCGGACTAGGCCGGAACATGCTCAGATGGATCTGGAAGAGCAGAAGATCGATGATGAATACACAAACGGGGAAACGACATCCGGAGATGCGTCCCATAATTGTCGGTGTTCGGATGAGTATTTCATAAGGAAAGTTTCGACTCGGGCGAGGCCCACTCGGGATTCTCCCTTGGCTGCTACTCCCAGAGCTGTCAACTCGACAACTCTCCTCCAGCCTCCTCCCATCCCAGCGACATCGGCTCCTCCTGTTGTCGCTCCCGGAGCCCAGGCTGGGGCTGTGCTTCTTGAGGAGGAGGCGCTTGTGGCGGCTGAGGCCTTCGCTGTGGAGGAATCGATAGCGCTGGATTTGGTGCTTCCTAGAGGGGCTTCAGCCCCCTTCATCTCGGATGATGTCTTGGGAGCGCTGCTGAAGGCCACTCCCGAGAAGATCCCGATTGATAAGATTGTCTTCGCCTCCGATTCTCGGATATCGACTGTCGGGCTCAGGAGAACAAGGCAATTCCTCCGGAGGGAAGTCACTCCTGTTCGGAATCAGATCGGGCAGAAAGGATTCCTCTCCGATGCTCCGGCTCTCTTCGCAGCGGATGATGGGACATTCATCATCATGCAGGGAGAGCATAGGGTGGCAGCTGAGGCCATCCGGAGAGAGGCATTCATTCAGGCCCGAGTTTTCCGGCCTCCTCCTCCCAGATTTGAGGCTGTCAGAATTGATGGAGTCTGGAAGCCTTCGATCCGAGCAACTAATCCAGCGAAGCTCACTCGGGAGGGGCTCTTGGCAGGGATCCCGGATGATGAGATCCGGGCTGTGCTCTCTGCGACTTTCCCTGATTATGGAGCTGTGAAGATCGCTGTCTCAGTCTATCGGAGGGAGCTGATCAAGAAGGGGCTCCTGCCTCCCAAGGGAATCGTCAAGCCTCCGGGTCCTAAGCCCCCTCCAGGCGTGAAGACGCCTAAGCCGACTCCCACTCCCACTCCGACTGTTGTGAGCCCTGCAATCGCTGATGCGGAATTTGCTCTGGCACAGGCTGAAGCTCAGCTAGTCGAATTTGAAGCTGTGATGAAATCAACAGGGCATGGAATCGAAGCGAGGCTGAAGAGAGCTGTTCAAAAATTCGGAGCCACAGATGGGCTTCTGGTGCCAGGGCAAACTACAGTAGAGGAGCTGATCAAATCCGGATTCATGAGAAGGATCGGGATCGCAGGAAGAGTCGAGCTGACTGAGAAGGGACAGGCTCTCTTCGCTCAGCTTGGGCCGAATGATGCCAATGTGCTGAAGGGCCTGATTGAGAGCCGGAAGAAGGCTCTCGCAAAAGCTCAGAAGAAGGGAGTCGCTACTGTTGAGGAAGTCGCTACTGTCGAGGAAGTCGCTGCTGTGGCATCGCCTGAGATCGAAGCTATAGAAATCTCACTCTCTGAGTCTGAAGCAGCGCTGGCCAAATATGAGAAGGCTCTTGCGAAAGATGCGGGAGGGCTCTCTGACAGTCTGAAAGTTCAAGTCCAGCGATTCAAGAACAGCGGAGGGACGACTTCTCCCCTGCCGGGGAAGGAGCTTGATGAGTTGATCAAATCCGGTTACTTCAAGAGAGTGGGCGGATCGGAGACAATGATCGGAAGGCTCGAATTGACAGCCAAGGGGGAGAAGCTTGCTGATGCTCTCGGGCCTCTTCCAAAAATACGATTGCAAAGCGATATCAAATTCCATACAAAGGCTCTCGACAAGGCGAAGAGGGCTGCCACAGCGGATCTTGATGTTGTCGCTGTTGCGGATCCTCTGAAGAATGCGGAGGCCATGCTGGAGAAGCTGGATGCCCATGGGAATCAGGGGCGCTTTGTCGATCAGGGGAGGCTGGCGAGGCTGGAGGCACAGCTCAAGCAATACAATAAGCAGATCAAGGAGTTTGAGGCCCGTCAGGCTCAGCAGGCGGCTGTTGAAGAATTCTCATCCCCGGCAGGGAAGGAATTCCTTCGGGCGGATCGGGGCCGATACATCGAAATGCTTGAGGAGGCTCGGACAAAAGTTCTAGGCCAGATCGAAGTTCGGAAACAGCTTATTGCGGAGGATCTCGCCTTTGGCCCCTCCCCTCTTCGCCTCCAGACGAATCAGCAGGGGAGCTTTGGATTCTTCAAGAAGACAGTCAAGGGCGAGAAGAGGATCATGGCCGATGCGGCTCGGGAATGGGTGGAGGCGAGTGTTCACAAGAAATGGCTCCAAGACACAAAAATTACTGTCCGGGGATCCTCTCGCAGCTCCTCCTATCAGCGGAATGAAGCTGTCCATATGACAAAGCATGCCCGGACTCCCGTTTACACTCATGAGTATGGCCACTCCATCGATCAATTCAATCGGGAGCTTGTGGAAGCGGCAGAGGAATTCTTCAAAGCGAGAGCCCAGAATTCTCCGATCAAAAATCTGGGCTATGCGAGGAATGGAGGGATGGAAGTCTCCAGGCCGAACGATTTTTACAACGCCTATGTGGGCAAGACTTACAACAAACATCATGGAGGATTGGATCCCATCGAAGCAGCCCTCAAGGGCATTCCATCGGAGATGGAGGCCTCTGAGATTCTATCGATGGGCCTGGAAGCGATGATGGAGGATCCGACCCTTTTCGCTCGACAGGATTTCGGACATTTCACTTTCATCTTGGAGATCATGCAGGGGAGGATCCCGACAGTTTTCTATGGAGCTGAGAATCTCGGGCATCCTATCCTCCGGCTCCGAGAGGCCCCCAGAATTGTGAGCTTCAATCCATGATGAGAGTCAGACTGCACACAGAGTCAGATGATAAAGTCGCATCCGTTGGAGCCATCGCTGAAGTCGGAGAGGATGGAATCTGGGAAGTGCTTGAGTCGGATGTGGCGGAGGAATTGGAGATCACTCTGAATCTCCTCTTCGGGGAGGATTTCGAGATCGATCCTCTGACATATTCTCCCTATCCGAGCTACTGGAGAGGCAGGGAAGCCATCAAGGCATTCTCTCCAGGGGAGATCCTGATTGAGCAAGTGGATGATCCCTTCATCGATGGAGCTGTCTACTAGCCTCCCTCCGAGTGATCTTCAGCTTGGCCTCTCGGAGCGTTTCAGCATGATCATCCTGGGAGCCTTCCGGGGAGCCGGGATAAGTGATCATCCAGAGGATTTCTTTCTTATTGTCGGGGGAGAATTCTTCATAGCCTCCGGGATAGCCCTCCCAGCGATTGACTTCATATTCTCCGCTTGGGGAATTGACTCTCCAGCATCCAGCCTCCGGACTCCAGAAGGAATTCATGTCGATTGGAAAGATCTTCGGAGGCAAGTCTTCCTGGCCTTGAGCCAGAATCCATTGGACGATCTGAGAGGCTGTCGCTCCCTTGTGAGTCCCGAATCTCTTGTCCACTTTCGGGCCTCTCACATCGGCGCTCCAGTGATAGGATTTGTTTCCGAAGACTTTCCCTTTGTAGCGTCCCCGAGTGACTCGGACTGTGTAGATCTCGCCATCCTCAAGCTCGACTGTGGCAGCCCATCCTGTGCGCCAGCGATGCGTATATTTTGTGATCATCTTAATCCTCCTCCGGCTCATAATCTTCCGGATGGCGAACAGGAGGCCCCTGATAGGAAGGATTGGCTTCCCAAGTATCGAAGGGGCTCAAGATCCAAGCCTTCTCCGGAGACAGGGCTCCATGATTGCGAGCATACTCAGCGACATGCATTGACATCGGAGCGTTCTCATTGGCCAGGGCATCTTCACGCTCCCTGATCGGATCGAAGTTGGCGCAAGAGCATTCATAGCAGTCACAGAAATCAGGCCCCTTCAGATGAGCCTCCTGGGCTGCCTTACGATACTCCTCCTCCTGCTGATATTGAATCTCCTCCGAGATCATGGAAGCCATCTCTTCTTCGCTGATCCACTCTCCGCTGATCCACATTCTCTTCCTCTCCTATCCAAGTGATCCTCCCCCGGCTGATCCAGGGGAGGAGCTTCCGATCTAGCCTCTCTGGGCCTTGCCCTTGGCGATCCTCTCCAGCGTCCACTCCAGGGCTTCCTCTGTCGCTGTCGCCTCAGCCGCTCTGCTCGCCCGGAAGTGTCTGACTTGATATTCATACTGCTCTGTGCTCCGATAATTATTGTGTCCGGAGCGAGTCGTCTGATCGTCATCCACAAGAGCATTCCACTCTTCAAGCGAGCTGATATTTCTCTGATGGCGGCAGAGCGTTTTGCCCTCATAAAAGCCCCGGCCAATCGAGATTGTGAAAGTCACTTTTTCCTGAGTCGCCAGAGTGCGCTGGCGGAGGATGTGAGCTTCAAGATGAGGGACTGTCGCTTCAAGAGCATCAGTCTCGGGGAAGGGGCGATGATGGACGCCTGGGCAGCCGCCAACAATCCATCCCCAGCCGGGGCGAGTGTAGCCATGATTTACTAGAGTTCCGTTCCTGACGGATTGAGTCTTGGCGCAGACTTGGCACTCATCTTTGGGCAGGCTCGACATCTTCGGGCTCCTATCTGATTGGGCTGAATTGATCATACTAAAATATGCCAGAAAGTAACCGATACATCAACACCTTTTTGAAGGGGGAAAATGGAGGGCCTTTTCTTTGTCGAGTCGGATGCATTATCATCGGAGCATTGCATGGAGGAGTACACGCCTCCTTTCCCTCATCAGGAGTGATTCCGGATGCCATGGCCAGAGTATGAAAAGCAGGAGGATATCCCAGAAGGCCAGCGGGATATGTATGAAGAAATTGAGTCAGATGGGGGAGTAAAAAAGTGGCTCGCCAAGCCGGCAGCTCCGGCAGCAGGGACTCCCACTCAGGACGATCTGGACAAGATCCAGGGGGCTCTCGACAAAGAGCGCGAGCAGCGGAAGGAAGCCGAGAAAAAGGCTAAGGCTGCCGGCAAGGAAGCGAAGGAGGCGGCTGAGAAGAAAGCAGCCGAGAAAGCCGGAGTGACAGATGAGGAATTGGAAACGCTCCGGGCCAAGATCCGAGATGATCTCAAGGCCGAATCTGCGGAGGAGATCGAAGGCCTCCGGACAGAGATCAAGGATCTCTCTGGAGTGGGCGATGAGAATCGGACTCTCAAGCTAGACAATGCTGTCCAGCAGCTCATGCTCTCCAAGGATGTCGGAGTCAGGGGAGATAGGGTCAAGGCCCTCTTCCGGCTGAGCAGGGATGAGTTCGATCTGACTGAGGATGGAAAGCCGAAGCTTGTCAATCATCCGGGCAAGACTGTTTCGGCTTTTCTTGCTGACGATTTGAAGAAGCAGTATCCTGAGTTTTACAAAGGCACTCAGGCAGGAGGGGGAGGCGCAGGCGGGGCCTTTCAATCCGATGGGACTCCAGTAGTCGGGACGACTCATGAGGACATCATGAAGAATCCGAAGGGGGCTCTCTCGGCAGCCAGAGCTGGAGGAGACAAGTCTTAAAGCTGGAGTGATTCCAGCCAGAACGTTCGGCCTGAATGGGCCGGTGATAGGCTGAAGGGAGCCGAGGGATTCGGCTTACTGAGAAGGATCAGGAGAGTGACTCTCTTTTCCATCTCGGCAATCGAAGCGAATCCCCTGGCTCTCTTTTTGCGTTTCCAGGGGAGGGAGAAATCATCTCTGGAAACTGAGGAATCAAAGCCATGTCGCTGACTCTGGTCGAAGCCATCAAACTGATGGCCAATCGGGGAGAAACGACTCGGGCAAGTGTGATCGCCATGTTCGCCCGAGCCTCCGACATTCTCATGATGCTTCCCTTCAAGGACATCACTGGGAATGCCTATGCGTATCAGCGGGAGGGAGCCCTTCCTGCTGTGGCATTTCGAGGAGTGAATGAGTCTTACACTCCGAACACAGGGGTGATCAATCCCCTTGTGGAAGCTCTCCGGATCGCAGGCGGGGATCTGGATGTGGATACGTTCATCGTCAAGACTGGGGGGCCGAACGTTCGGGCCACTCATGAGGAGCTGAAAGTCAAAGCCCTCGCAGCGGAGTTGACCCGAGTCATCATCAAGGGCGACTCCACATCCCAGCCGAGAGAGTTCGATGGGCTCCAGGCTCGGATTGTCGGAAGCCAGCTGATTGAGAACGGCACAACGGATGGGGGCGATCCCCTTTCGCTGCTCAATCTGGATGAGCTGATCGATGCCACGACAGGGCCGAACAAAGTCCTGCTCACAAACAAGCCGATTCGCCGGCTGCTCACAGCAGCCGCTCGGACGGAATCGGTCTCCGGACACATCAACTATGAAGTTGATGCTTTTGGCCGGCAAGTTACGAAATACAATGACTTGCCGATCATCACAGCCTATTCGGACAATGATGGAACGGATCCCATCGCGTTCGATGAAGTGGGAGGGACTGGGGCGACTGCCACAGCGACTTCCATCTATTGCCTCGCTCTGGGCGATGGGCTTGTGACTGGCCTCCAGAATGGGGTCATGGATGTCCGGGATCTTCAGGAGCTTCAGACGGATCCTCTCTGGAGGACTCGCGTGGAGTGGTTTGTGGGCCTCGCCATTGAGCATGGCAGGGCAGCTGGACGCCTCCGGGGCATCTCCAACGCTCCTGTTGTGGCCTAGTAGTGAGCCAGCGAACGATCACCCGCCGGATAGCCGCCTTCGATCTTGAAGGCGGCATCCGGGCTCGCCGGAATCTTGGCGTGGCTTATGGCCAGCATATCACTCTCTCCGCATCGGATGAGATTGAAACGGGCCTGATTAGGGTGGAACAAGTTGTGGCAATCCTTGATGATGATCCGGATGTAGATGCGGCTTTGATTACTGCCACTCCAGGGGATCAGAATGGCTCTCCAGATTTGGGGAATGTGCTTCTGAAAACTTGGAAATCGACCGGCCCAGGGAATACAGCTTTGATCCCGGCGACAGCTTTCGGGAAAGAGATAAATTGGATTGCTCTGGGAACACTTTAACGAGCAGCAAATAGCTGCCGTATACCCCATGCGGAGTGGATCTCTGCCAAGGAGAAAATCATGACTCGGAACAGATTTGATCGAAGCTTCGATGCTGCGACTGAGCTGAAGGATGCTGGGCTCATCGCAGCCGATGCCGCTGCCCAAGTCGGAGGCTCGGATCAGATTCTTGATCTAGCCGCTGATGATGGCGTGGATGGGCCTCCGAGCGGAAGCGATGGCTCCCGGATTGATGGGACAGTCATTGTGGAAGTGACCGAAGTCGAGATCGCATCGAATGATGAGCGATATCTGATCGTCGCTCAAGTGTCGAACTCGCCGACATTTGCGAGTGGAGTCAAGAACGTTGGGATCCTTGAGTTGGCCGATACTGTTGTGGCGGCTGGCGGAGCTGATGATGGCGTTGTTGGCCATTATGAGTTCGGGATTTCCAATGAAGTCAATGGAGTGGCATTCCGCTTCCTCCGCCTCTTCACAGATGTCTCCGGAACAATCGCCACAGGCATCAACTACTCCGCCCATTTCGCCAAGGCGGCATAGAGACAGATCAGGCTGTTTCTGAGAAGCTCTCTCCTCCCTTCTGAGACACGCTCGGGAGGGAGGGGCGCTTCCATCCACAGGAGATATTCCCATGGTCGATCCTAGACGGCACGACTTGCCCCAGATCCCTCAGATGCCGGCTGCTGGCCCGAACAAAGTTCTAGTCTTCCACAAGGAGACTGGAGAGGCTTTCGAGAGATGGCCCATCGATGCCCGAGAGATGCTCGCTCAGGGATCCTATCAGATGCATCCTCCAGGGGAGGAAGCTCCGGCTCCAGATGTCATTGAGCAGCAGGATCATGTGAAGGCTGCTGAGAGGCTCTTGGAGGAGGCTCAGGATCCCGTAGCTGCGGAGAGGGCCACAAGAGAGGCGGCTGATGCGGCTCAGGCAGAGATGGCTGAGGCCAAGCCGGCAGCTCCAGCTCCTCCGAAGAAGCCGGGGCCGAAGCCAAAGGGTCAAGGCCGGACTTCCGTAGCATCAAAGAAGAAGGGCAAGGGAAAGGGGAAGTAATCTATGCCGACTCCCATTGATGCGACTGTCGGCGGAGCCGATTCCAATTCCTTTATGCTGGAGTCGGAAGTCGATACTTATCTTGATGATCGGCTCAATGCCGATGCCTGGAATGCCGAGACAGATCAGGATCAGAAAATCCGGGCAATGATTGAGGCGACTCGGGAGATCACTCGCCTCAGCTACATCGGGAAAAGAACAGACGATATTCAGGAGCTATCTTGGCCCCGATTTGAAGCCGAGAATCCAGATCTCCCAGATTCGGATGATGGCCTGGGGGCGATCACTTTCTTTGATGATGATGAGATCCCCGATCGGGTCAAGAATGCTCAGGCAGAGTATGCTCTGGAGTTCCTCCGGGCAGGCGGGACAGACATCGCTGGGCATGATGATGATCTGAATATCAAGCGATCAAAAGTTGATGTGCTGGAGACAGAATTCTTCTCCCCGACTCCGACATCAAATCCTGTCGGAGTGAATGCTTTCCCCCGAGTCATTCAGGAGCTTACTCCGCTGCTGGATGATTCTGTGGCGGGGAGAGGGACTCTCCGGATCTTGAGGGTCTGAGAAGATGGCTGATGTCGTAAAGATCGCAAACAAGGATATCAATCTCCCCTTGCTGAAGGAGGAGCTTGCTGCATCCATTGTGCCTGCCTATGGGCTCTTGATGGCTGGCTTCAATCTGCCTAGAGGCTCGCTTTTTTATGAGCCTAATTCCCGAGCCACTATCATCTCAACTCGCTCGGATGGGCAAGGCGGAACAATCAATGACATCGCTCAGATCGGAGAGCTTCGATTTGAGTTCCGGAGTGCTCTCTCGGGGGCTGAGGATACAGCTCTGGATGCTGTTCTCACAGCGCATGTTGCGACCACAAATACGACTGAGCAGGATAACAAGGCTCAGGATGTGATTGATGCGGATCAGCTTCTTGTGGATTATGGAAATTGGGATGGGATGAGCGCAGCCCAGAGAGATGCCACAACTAAGCTGATGCTCCGGCTCCAAGTGCGGAAGCTTTTCGGCAAGGCAGCTGATATCTGATGGCTATTCAGCGAGCCCTGGCAAGCGCCTCCCTGGCTCTGGATGCTCTCTCCTATACGCTCATCGATGGGATGACTCTGACTCCAGGGAAGGCTCCGGGAGGCGGAGGATATCTGGCATTCTTCTCCATGGATCAGACTTTTGCTGATCCTGTGAGCGGGACGGCTCAGCTTGATACTCAGATCTTTGAGAATGGAGTGGGGCTGGGCCATTCGATCCGGAGGCTCGCCGGAGAAAATTCAATCGATGCTGCCCAGATCCCCACACTGGGAAGCGCCTTTGTGGATCCGGAGGATGGGGAGACTATTGAAGTCCGATATCTAGTGAATCAAGCCGGAGAATTTGAAGGCTTCAATCGGGAGCTGACCCTCTTCCCTGCCAAGGATATTCTTCAGGATACAGCGACAGGGGATGACACAATCGACAGCTCCACATTTGCTCTGCTCGGGAGCATGTCTCGGACTCCTCCAGCGGGGACTTATCTCCTCCTCTTTACGACTTCAGCAGATGGGCCTGGGGATGTGCCCATAGGCTTCCGAGTGAGCATCGCCGGAACTCCTGTCGCGCATACTCTCCGGCAGAAGGAGGATGAGGGCTCAGCTCCAGACACAGCCTATTCCATAATGATCGCAGCTTTGATCACAGTGAATGGATCTCAGCTTGTGGAGATCGAATGGAATAGAGTGGGAGCGGGGACAGTGACTTGCCATGAGCGGAATCTGATTTTTGTTCCGACAAAGCCCAGCAATATCTTCCAAGCGACCGGAACAGCGAATGACACAGCGACATCTTTGGGAGATGTCCAGATCGATGATATGAGCATCTTGGATCCGGGGCCATTCGATTATCTGGCTCTGTTTTCGGCCTATGATTCCTATCAGTCCACTCCGGCTGATGCCAAGACTCGCTATTCCATCTTTGTAGATGGAGTCTCTCCGCCTTCCCTTGATCGGACTCATGAGCATGAGGATTCGATTGATGATGCCTTCATGTCTGTCTACTCCGGGGGAAGGATCACTGTCCCGAAGCAATTTCCTCTAGTTCCGATTGTTGATGATGATTTCGGATCCGGAATTTCTGCTCCCGCCACGACTCATGATATCACTGGAGCTACACATGGCCTGACAGTCGGATCGGGGAATGATCGATATCTCCTAGTGGCTGTTGGGCAAGGAGACACTACTGAGGATGTCGATTCTGTGATATGGGATCAGGGAGGCTCCAATCAGGCCATGACCCGCATCGGGGCGCTTTCCTTTCTGAATGACACAAGACTTGAGCTTTTTGAATTGATCAATCCTGCGGCTGGCAATTTGGCTCTCAGAGTTGTCTTGGCGGGATCAGCAGGGATTGCTGTCGGGCTCTTTGCGTTTGAGGAAGTCAATCAGATCACTCCGCAGAGGAATCTGAATATCGAATCCGCTGATGTCTTGACTCCGGTCACTAATACAATCCCCTCCAGAGTTGGCGATGTAGTTATTGATGCTGTCTCCACAAGATTCACAGCCTCCGGCCATACTCCAGGGGCAGGGCAAACTGAGAGATTCGATCTGGCTGGCAATGACCCGGGAGGGATTGATGATGGGCTCATGGGATCTCAGGAGGCTGGAGCTGCGAGCGTAGTTATGAGCTGGAGCGTTTCAGTCGATTTTGAGTGGGTGTCCATCGGGACATCTTTGATCCCTGCTATCGGGCAAACGATTGATAAGGATGTGAATGTCTTTTGGCGGAGCAGCATTGCTGATGATCGTGTAATTCATGAGCGAACATTTGTTCTTTTAAGGGAGCCCTTCTCTTCGCTGCGACCTTCTTGGCCAAGGCGCTTCCCCCAGCTGAGGATGTGAAATGAGAGGAATTTATGCAGTCCCTTTCTCGGGATACACAATCGCTAACTCCGATGGCATTCAGGATCTTTTCGAGATTCAGGCTGCTGTGGATCAGCCGATTGAGTTCATGGGATTCAAGTTCTCTCAGAGAACAGATTTCGGAGACTCGAAAGAGGAAGGGCTCCCCCTCAATGTCATCCGGGGGAATCTAGTAGAAGGGACTGGAGGGACTGCGATCACTCCGAGGCCTTTGGATCCCCGAGATGGGGCTGCCAGCTTCGGAGCTGATTTCGGAAACACTACTCCGGCTTCAACAGGAGTGGAGCACATCCTAGATGCGGAGGGCTGGAATATTCGGCAGACGCATTTCTATGTCCCGATTCCGGAGCTTCGGGGGAAGGCAGATAATCTAGCTGCCAACAGAATCATAGTCGTCAGGCTGTTAGTGGCTCCGGATACGGATATTGTCGCCGAAGGGACAGCCTGGATTCGAGAGCTTTAATCACCATCAAGGGGAGGAACTCATCATGAGGACAGTGGAGCTACAGGAGCGCTTCGACATGACAGCGCTCGAAATAGAAGCGGCTCGGGAGCGCTTCTCTGGGAAGTTTGGATCTCAGCCTGGGAGATGGATCAGGCGGAATGGGATCCTTGTTCATGAGTACACAGGAGAGATGACTTGGCAGCATAATCTTGTTGTCAATGAGGGGCTGAATCATGCCCTGGAGACTGTGATCAATGCCGGGACTCCGATCACAGTCTGGTTCCACACAGGATTTGTGGACAACATCACTCCGCTGGCCACACACACAGCAGCCGTTCCGGGGATCACAGAGATCGATGTTGCTGATGTTGCGGAGGCTGTCCGGGAGACTTTCAACGCCAATACAGCTGCGGGCCAGAGCATCGATAATGTGGCGGGGCCTGTTTCCCAATACACAGCGGATCAGACTTTCACGATGTTCGGAATGATGCTCATCGGCGGAGGCACATCGGCCTTCGGGAATCTGGCCGGAACTCTCTGGGCTCAGAATCTCCTTTCGCCATCCAGGCCTCTTGTCGCTCTGGATACTCTCGATATGGTCTACACATTCCCGGCGACAGCCACTTAATCGGGCAGCCAAAAGGAGGCAAATAGGATCATGGCCGAAGCTCAAACAAAAGTCACAAAGAGGGCATATCCGGATAAGGAGTCTGCGAAGAGGGGAGCCCTCTCAAAGACTGTCCGGAATATGGTTCTTTCTGTCCAGCGCTGTAAGGATGCTCTCGCTCAGCGGATCAAGGATGGAGAGAAAGAGATCGCGTTTTTCGAGAAGGAGCTTGATAAGGCGGAGAAAGGCTTGGCAGCTTTCGAGGCCGGCATAGCCAAAGCAGCGAAGGAATAAATCCAGATGTCCGGAGTGTTTCGACATAGGCCATTTTGGCCTCAATTCAGGAGGAGAGCATTCCTCTTTACGGCTGCGGCTGGAGGGGCATTCAATGCCTCCGAAGTTGCAGGGATTGAGTTCGGATCTTCTCCGGATGTCATCGCTGCATTTGAAGCTTCTGAATCAAGCGGCATCGGCTTCGGGGCTACTCCCCTTGCGATTGCTTCTTTCAATGCTTCGGAGTCTTCAGGGATCGCATTTGGATCTATTGAGGATGTCGCTCAAGCTTCTCTAGCGTCTGAAGTAGCAGGAGTAGAATTCGGATCCATCGAATCTGTCTCGGCAGCCCTCCAGGCTTCTGAGTCTTCTGGAATCGGATTCGGATCTGCTCCTGTTACTGAAGGCGATTTTATTTCTTCGGAATCTTCCGGGATCGCTTTCGGGAGTTCCCCA
>SDBT01009092.1_pt1 | contig 16151 bp, 16 predicted proteins | sample 2277101 | NCBI WGS metagenome assembly SDBT01 (sample SAMN10404973, study PRJNA504765) | marine sediment metagenome | isolation source: marine sediment core GS10_PC15, 103 cmbsf | place: Arctic Ocean: Southern Knipovich Ridge | collected 2010 | reverse complement strand
CACCGCCACCCCACTGGTTTGGACGACATTGTCCAGGAGCACAGAAACAGTGCCGCCCACCAGTTTCTTAATGATCCGGTCGAAGAAGTCAATCCTGTCGTCCGACAAGTACCGCTTGGTGACCGGGAAGACGACGGTCGCGCCATCCCCCAAGCCAATCCGCTGGTTGTCGGTCGTAGGGTTGTCCTTGTCCCCGATCTCGAAGTCGGACCAATCCTTAAGCCTGAAGCCGTGCCCTCGACCTCTGCGCACGTAAAAGAAATTGCGCACTAGGTGCACGTGCGTCTTTAGATTGACTGGGTCCTCGGCCATGTTCATGAGGCCGTAGGATATGTCCCACTCGCCCCGCGTGTCTGACCAATCTATGTTGCGCTGCTCGAACCCACTCTCGAGCGGGAGGACGCGCGTCTTGAACCCCGGGCCGCCGACCGCGTCGCGTTCGATATCAATAGGCAGTCTCACCTCGTGGAAGACAGGGGGCATGTTAGTTGTTCCTCCGGTTCGCGCGCCTCAGCAGGGCCGAAGTCCGCGCGGATATCTGACTCTCAGACCGGCGGAAGCCCTCTACGTCGGTACCCGGCGGGAAGTTGAAGATAGCTGTGAGTGCGCCACTAATACTACCTTGTAAATTCTCACCCCGTGGTGTTATCGTTACCCGCTCGCCGTCGTTGGTTTTGATGCTGGTCAAGCGATTGTCGAAGCCTGACCCTAGTGCTATGGAGTTAGCGGCGCCGACAGTGAAACTCCCACCGTGGTTGAACCCGGCCGCCGCCGCGAGCGACTTGACCCCACTCACTATTAATCCCCCTACACCCGCACCATTGCCCGCCGCGCCGGAGAGACTACCCAGGAGCTCGCGTAGCCCGAGCCTCAGAAGGTCCGCTGCGATGGCGTTCACGAAGCTTCTGAAGTCGACTTTACCCGTCTCTAAGAATTCAGACAGTGCGTCTGCAGCTGAGTCAAAGGCATTCGTGAGGAGCTCCTCAGTATTACCCGCGAAGTCTTCCACTTCTCTGTTGAACTTGAGGAAGAACCTCTCAGCGCCTGCTGAGGCCGTAGTCTGTGCGTCGAGGAAAGCTATCCGCGCGTTGAGTCTTGACCGCGCAGCTATATCTTCGTTTATAGCCTCCTGTGCCAGAAGTGCATTAATATCCTCCAGTGCCTCGGCATAGTCCTTGGCGGGCGCCTTTATCTCTTCTAGCAATTCCCTTTGCCTCTCGAGGGCTGGGTTCATATCCTCGAGGCCTTCACGTACCGCTAATTTACTAGCCTCAGCCAGCCTCTCCATAAGGAAAGTGTAATCCTCGAGACTGATCTTGCCGACCTGGAGGGCAAGGTTGAGGAGCTTTATATTCTCTGCCTCCTCGCGGAGGGCCTTGCCGAATGGGTTAAGTTGGTCGATGAGCTTTTGGATGGCCGTAGCCTGTTTCTTCGCGAGCTCTATTGCCCGCCTGATGATCTCGTTTTCAACCTTCCTTGCGGCGGCCGCCTTTTCCCTCGCCTCACGGAGCTTGGAGACCTTGATCGCCTCGTCTTTTATTTCAGCTACTAGCTTAGCGATGGGCTTGAGGTCCAAGCCTTTCAAGAGTGCTGCATTTATAGCTATGCCAATATCTTGGGTAGCCCTAAGGGCCGCGACCTTTATCGGCGTGAACGTGACTTTGGCTATTTCCAGACCAAATGCCCTGAAATTGTCCAGGAGCTCATCTAACACGGTGGCCGCTAGCTTCCCAAAGCCATTGAAAGACTCAATATATTTTAGCTGCAAGCCTTGTGGCAGGGCGGCGAACGCAGCCTTAAAAGCAGCTGCCGACGCTAGTGCCACGCCAGCGGCAACACCTATAATACCATCGGCTATCTTTACAAAGAACTTGAAGGTATTTGATAAAGCAGTACGTATGTCACCTACATCATCGCTCACGGACTGGAAGGCAGGGCCAAGCTCGTTACTCACTGATTTGGCCATGGTTTTAACTAGCCTTTTACCCACGGTGAAGGTCGCGTCCATGATGTCGCTTAACTTCACAGTTGCCCCTTCCGCCTTGAACAACCCGCCCGTTAGGTTCTCTGCGGCAAAAGCTAATGCAGTTAGGGCAGTCACAGCTATTCCGATCGGTCCAAGAGAGATCACTAGACGCCTAATCGCAATGGTCACGGCGGCTATAGCTTTCAGCGTGAGAGGTCCGAATGACTTGACAAGGAAGCCAATCCCTACAGCACTCAACGCTTGAACTAATATATCGAGGTTGTTCGCTAATACCTCGACTACTTTAATAGCACCCCGGAACACCCCAGTCACCGCATTGAAGTTGCCCACGAGTTCTATAGCATTATTACGTAGCTGTACAAGGGTCTGTGCTAGGGTAAACCGGATCTGCGTGAAAGTCTTATCTGCTGCATCCGACTGGCTTAGTATGGCTTTGAAGAATTCCTCTGAGGAAACCTTACCTGAGATGACGAGGGTACGCAGCTTTGAAACGGACCCACCCGCAGCGTCTAGTCCTTTAGCGGCCGCCAGGGCCACCGAGAACGCCCCTTCCAGAATGGAGTTGAACTCCTCACCACGTACAATACCGGAGCCCATGGCTTGCGTGAGCTGGATCAGGGCACCTCTGGCGGCTTGTGCCGAGCCTCCCTGGATCGCCAACAGCTTACCCGTTGTTTCCACAAACCTGAACAAGTCCTCCTGCGAGGCCCCTAGCTCCTTCGAGGCGAACGACAGACGCTGGAATAGCTGTACGTTGCCCTCTATAGCTGTCCTGGTCTTGCTCGATATTACGAACAGCCTTTCCATGGTCTCGTTGAGGTTACCCACGCCATCGTTCACGACGCGGACCTGGTTCTGCAAACGCAGAAACGTATCGGCGAAGTCGATGAGAGTGCGTAGGGCAATTATACCCCCGAACAAACCTAACGTCTTGCGAAGTAGATCAACTTGCTTGCCCGAGGTCTTTGCGGCCTTACCAATACCATTGATGGCACGGCTAGTAACGAAAGCTCCGCGCTCGTCGATCGCTACTGTGAGGCGTTCTGTTACCATCTACTTGAGCAGCCTCGTCCTGCTTGCCTCGGCTTGTGCAGCTTGGACAGCTTGCTTGACCATACCGCTAGGGGCTTGGGCTGAACTCCCAGCCTCCAATTGCTGGATATAAGAGACATTGTTGGAGATAAAGATTGTTCCTTGACCAGTACGATAGCCGGCAATGACACCTAGTGCCAAGCTAATGGCCGTCGCACCTGTCTTTTCAGGTGGATCGACCTCGCCCTGCTCCCTCGGTACGAGCCCTATACTGGCTAGCCAGTTAGCCCTGGCCCTGCCTGTGTCGACGGGAGTGGTCGTGGTCACTACTTGGTCGGCGACTACAGCTGCACGACGGACGGCATTAGCCGACTGAGCTAGAACTCGTCCCGCTATCTGTCCCATCTTCTTGCTGAATTGTTCCGGGGTTGCCATCGTTCCTGTTCCGTTTCAGCGCCGCTTTGTCCAGAGCCCTGACTAGGTCTTTAAAGATGTCAAAGTCTCTTCCTAGTATCCCGTGCCTCTGTGCGTAGCCATCGATCGAGGTCCAGGGTATTGGCATCCCGCCGGCGTTGCGGTCGCTGTCAAGTTCAAAGAAGGCATCGAGGTAGAAATCCATCCACGGCTCGCGCTCTTCCACGTGGTCTGCTACGAAATCAGGTAGTCCTTCTCCGGCCATCTCCATCCGCCCGAGCAGGACGCCCACGTGGCGCCCATGTGTCAGGCGGAAGTCGAGGGCCTTTACAAGTTTTTTCTGTCTTCCTCGGTGATCAGGAAAACGTCGTCCGCAACGGCATTCTGCATGACCTTCCCGAAGAGGACCTTACCCTCCGAGGTGGCTGTGAAGAGCTCGCGACCGACATCAACCGTATATTCGACCACCTTGTCGTCATCGTCCGCCAACGGGCGCTCGCCCCAGCCGATCACGATCGCCTCGAGGAAGAGCTCCACGTCCTGCTCGAATGACCCTGTCATGCTGCCCTTGTCCGGGACAATGGACTTCCGCTTGGCGGCAAGGCTGCGCTTCGCGATCGCAGCTCGGAAGCTCTCCGAGTGCACGGCCGCTTGCCTGATACGAATGTCGAAGGAGCCGCAGTCGAGGTCGGAGAACTCCGCGAGCTCAAAGGGCTTTAGGGCGTTGCTAACATTGAGTGTCATATCGCGTGCTCCTTATGCGATGTTGGGCGGGACTCTTTTTGAGCGCCCCCGCCCAGGCGGCGCTTTGGTTCCTTACTGTGCCGCGTTCGGCAAGTAGGGGAAGCGGTTGATCAAGAGGGTATGGTCGAATATTGGATCCGCACCCGCGTCGATGGTGAGGGGCAGGGTGATCGGCGCATCCTGCTCGATGTTCAGCCGGGCATCGCCCAGCGTGACGAGCGGTAAGTCCCACACCCAGCCGGCGTTGTTCTTGACGATCGCGAAGTCGAGGCCTACGTCCTCGTTGTTCCGCACGGCCGTCTTGGACGCCAGGTCAAAGAAGTAGGCTGTGATCGAGGCGGTGACCACGAACTGTCCCGTCGACACCTCGAAGGCGCCTAGGCTTGCCACCGACTTATTCGCCGATAGACTGTTGTCGATCGTGATCGTAAACTCCGTGATCTTCGCGAATAGGTCGAGGCCCGTCGAGATGCGCGTCAGCTTGAGCCTGGAGAAGTCCGAGGTCGTGTTGAAGGGGGGCTCCTTGACGAGGGCTGGACGGGTACCCGACTTGACGCCGACTGCCCCGGTGCGCGTCTCTTCGTCGAGCGCCAGAAAGGACATGTCGACGGTGATCTTGTCCTGGCCACTGACGTTGAACTGGAGCTGCGCGGGAACCATGCCGATCTGATAGGCCGACTGAATGCCACCGCCGTCGTCGCCGAGAGTGTTCTCCTGTTGGAAAGTCCTACGCTTGATGAGCGCGGCCGTGGCCTCGTTCTTCAGGGTCTCGGGCAAGAAGATCCGGATGGTCTCCGTGGTCGAGGGCTCGGTTATAAGGGCCTCCGCACCGCGGTCCACCTCGAGGATGCCGGCAGCAATCGAAAAGACACGCTTGAAGCCGTTGTTTATGGCATTCGTGAAGGCCAGTGAAGCAGAGTCTCCACCTACAAAGATCCACGAGCCAGGGACCAAGCCAAGGGTCGTGAAGTCAAGCGAGGTCGAGGTATACTGGGCGAGGTTGCCACCAGCAGCAGCGACGACGTCGATGTCACCGGCTATGCCTTGGAAGCCCACGACTACGACCTTTGCCGCAGCGGGGGCAACGGCCTCGTCCACAAGGTTGGTGGTTACTGCGATTACACCCACGGCCACGCCGGCGTCCACCAGGTGCAGACCGTTGTTGGTCGCATTGGTATAGCCAGCGGCGAAGACCAGGCTGTTCTCCAGGAAGTTGTCCTCCTGGTCGTTGACGTAGAAGATATCGCCCGCCGTCTCGACAGAGTCCCTGCGGTGCAGCAGGCGCGTGGCGTCGTCGACGCCGACCGCGTCGGGATCGGAGTCCAGGGCTGTGCCCGCGACCGCGTCGGCAAGCGACGTCGCGATGGAGAAGTTGTCGTCGTCGATCCGGATGATCCAGTACTCGGTGGCCTCCGTCACGTCGTCCGGCAGCGTGCCAGACCCCTCGACGAAGTGGAAGGGACCATCCCCAGTAATCAGGGTGTGTGCGGTGATGTTGATGTTCAGGCCTGGGGCCAGGTCGGAGCTGGTATACTGTACCGGGGTGAATGTGACCCCAGCAAGACCACCAACCAAGGGGCCGATGTCTTCGGGCTCCAAGCGCCAGTCAGCGAACATGTAGCCCTGGAGGATGTCTCTGAGCTTATCCTGCACCCAGTCCTGGTTGAAGCCCGCGCCGGCGTCGAGATCAGTGGTGACACCCTTCTGGCGTTGACGGGACTCGTTGATCGGGCTGCGCGTGATCGTCGTAATTTGCGCGCCAGTATCCGTGAAGCTGTTTGGCTCATAGACGACCCAGTCGGGGGTGACCGGCAATACGCCAATGGTCAGCTCTTCCGCGATCCGCGTGCCGACGACATTTGAGTCCTGTGTGTTAGCCATTTCTCGTGTGTCTCCTACTTGAGTGTGTCGTATAGGAACTCAGCGGTCGTATTGACTTGGAACCATCTATCCGTCGGTCCGACCTCCGCCATGCGGACGTTACGGAACCACACTTCGTTGGCGGGGCCCACAGTCTTGCCCTCGAACGCCACCACTGCTATATTAGCGAGAGCTCGCGCCAATGTAACCCCAATACCTTGATCCACAAAGACCTGGATTGTCACTATCCCAAAGCGACTGAAGAGCCGTTCGCCTTCAGCCCCTATAGAGGTCTGGCCTCCAGCCCCGGGGTTATGAGCTACATTGACGCGAGCCCAGTTAGCCCTAAGTGGGTCCGGGGGTGAGAGGTTGTCATATTCTACAGGTGGGATCGAGCCTGCTACGGCTGCACTGTCCGCGTCCCACTGAGCTTTGAACTGCACTTGAATGGCGTCCGCGGCCGCGTCATGCGTGAGCGTCGACATCCTACTTCTCCACCATGAGTTCGTATAGGAGAGCGATGTCCGCTGGCTTCAGCGTCTCGACGTCACTGATCTCCCAGACGTCGGAGCCATCGACCAGCCTATCCTTGCCTATGGGCACAATCGTCCCGAGGTTCTTGGCTGCGATCAGGACAAGCGACATATCTTCGGGTATAACCTCGCCCGTGATGAAGCTTCTTTTCGTCTCGAGGAAGACTCCTTTCGTGACGGTATCAGCCGTCTTCTCTGCTCCAGGTACCCAAGGTTTAGCCACGTCAGCCGGTGCGCCGGTTGTGACCTTGCGTACGGATACCGTGCGACCGAACTCCTTTATGAGCTCCTCCGCGGTAGCAGCCATCTCCGTGTAGAAGTCAGCCACGTATGAGCCCTCCGCCTGAGTGTACGTACTCCGCGAGCAGTCGGTCTGCTGCGGGATACGGCGGGATAGGTTGTGACAGGGCACCGCCTGTCTCGTACTGTGTCTCTGTTTCGAGTGGCCCTACCTTCTTCATTATGCGGTTGACGGTCCTGCCAGTCGCATCATGGGTCGGGTCAGGCATAAGGGTTGCAGAGAGGGCACGGAACGTATACTCGTATGCCGCTTGCTTCAGCTTCTCCGGTATACCCCGCACCGTTAAGCCGTCGCGATCCGTCAAGCCGAGGCGCGGGAAGGAGAGGGACTGTGGCACTAGGACGTCGCCACCGCCCAGTAGGGTCGTGCTGCTCCAGGAGCCGGCCGTGACCGTATCCGTTGTGGCAATCCCGTTGCCCGCAGTGCCCTTCTCCAGGGCGACGGCCACTGCCGTGTCTCCTATACCGGCGGACAGGACTACGGTCAGGTGCGAGGCAGCCGCGAGCACTAGGTTGTCGATGGTCTCTGCCACGCTCGCGCCTATGGTCACGTTCGTCCCGAAGGTAAAGACCGTCGTGCCGATTGTCACGGTCTCAGCAGCCAGAGGTTGCCCTGTGAACGTGAGCGTAGAGCGCCCAGCGGATACATCGCTGAACTGCCTGGTGCCTTTGAACCTGATGCCCCAGCGCTGCTCGATAAAGTCCGTGGCCTTGACTAGGGCTTGTTCTATATCCGGCGTACCGAAGTTCGAGATGTCGACCCCGCGGTCGCCCTGATAGGCTTTGAACCCAGCCACCGTGCCTAGCGAGTTGGCCCCAGCCACGCCCGTACCGTCTTCCACTGTGAATGTCATTTCGATATGTCCTGTTCAATTTCACAACGGCCTTTGATGCGTGTGTCTACTAGGCCTCCGACCGTCTCTTCCAAGTCGTAGAAGTACTTGCCGGGCGCGACCGTGATCGTGGTGGGCGCGAACCCGACCTTACCTGTGGCCGCGTCGACGATCACGCCCGTGACGGTGAAGAGCTCCGTACCAGGGTCCGGGTTCTTGTCCGTATTCACTGTTAGACGATACGTGCGCCCGGCGATGTTTTCGACAACTCCGTCGCTGTCCTGGATCACGAACCCACGGGCAGCACTGTCTCCGCGCGCCCAGCAGATATCCTTGGTCTCGTCGGCTGTCTTGTCTATCTTAGCCATTCTATACTCCTATGTCTCCACCCGCTGGGACCGTCACGTCCGCTGATCCTAGGACTATCACGTCCGCCGCAGTCACCCCTGTCCCTATGATTACGTCCGCCGCCGCTTGCACTGTGACGAAGCTCGAGATGAAGCCAATTATAAGGCCCTGCGCGCTCTGTAGTAACCCAGGAAGTGTTTGAGCTGCTGTTCCCGTTAGGCCACTAATGGAGAGGCCGGTGGCGAGCTGAGTGATGGATGGCAGGGTCTGTACTGCGGCCCCAACTGGCAGCATCAAACCGACGCCCGTTTGTGTGATCGCCGGCAAGGTCTGCACACCAGTCGCGGTGAAGATCTCCAGGCCGGTGGCGACTTGCGTCAGGGACGGCAGAGTCTGTGCGCCCGTCGCCGCGAAGACCTCTAGTCCGGCGGCCACTTGGGTAAGTGAGGGCAGGACCTGGACGCCAGTCGCGGTGAAGACCTCGAGCCCAGCGGCGACCTGGGTAATCGCGGGCAGGGTCTGGGCACCCGTCGCGCTCGGCTGCATGACCCCGACTGCTGCCTGCTCCAGGGAGGGCAGGGTCTGTGCTCCCGTCGCGGTAAAGATCTCGAGTCCAGCGGCCACCTGGGTAAGTGAGGGCAGGACCTGGGCGCCCGTCGCGGTGAAATCCTCGACAGAAGTGCCAGAGGCGACTTGGGTAATCGCTGGGAGAGTCTGGACACCCGTCGCCGTGAAGACCTCCAAGCCTGCGGCGACCTGGGTGATTGATGGTAGGGTCTGAACGCCGGTCGCACTAGGCTGCATCACCCCGACGGCAACCTGGGTGATGGACGGCAGGGTCTGGGCACTAGTCCCCGTCACGACGATCGTGTGGATACCGGAGGCGACCTGGGTGATGGATGGTAAGGTCTGTACGCCCGTCGCGCTCGGCTGCATCACCCCGACACCGGCCTGCTCCAGGGAGGGGAGGGTCTGGACACCAGTCGCGGTGAATACCTCGAGACCGGCGGCGACCTGGGTGATTGATGGCAGGGTCTGAACGCCGGTCGCACTGGGCTGCATCACCCCGACGGCGACCTGGGTGATGGACGGCAGGGTCTGAACGCCGGTCGCTACGAAGACCTCGAGCCCAGCGGCGACCTGGGTAATCGAAGGAAGTGTCTGAACTCCTGTCGCGCTCGGCTGCATCACCCCGACTGCTGCCTGGGTTACAGCTGGAAGTGTCTGGGCGCCCGTCGCCGTGAAGACCTCGAGCCCAGCGGCGACCTGGGTGAGGGCCGGTAGGGTCTGAACGCCCGTCGCCGCGAAGACCTCGAGCCCGGCGGCGACCTGGGTGATCGCGGGCAGGGTCTGCACCCCGGTCGCGGTGAAGACCTCTAAGCCTGCAGCGACCTGGGTGATGGAAGGAAGTGTCTGTACCGCTGTAGCGATGAACTCCTCGGCCAAAGACGCAGACTGAGTCAAAGAGGGAAGTGTCTGAGCAGCGGTAGCGCTTGGCTGCATGACCCCGACGCCCGCCTGGGTGAGAGACGGCAGGGTTTGAGTCGCTGTTCCGGTGGGGTCTGCTGATGAGATAGCAGTAATAACAGGACGATCGGTGTAGGTGCCAAACTGCGTACCGCCGTTAAGCCGAACCTCGAACGTCATCGTGTCGTCGTTGGCGATGTTCGCCGTTGGCATAGTCAGGCAATATTCCGGTTCGATAACCGCATTGCCGGTAATCGCCGCGCCACCGGATATGTCTCCGGTCCCGCCCTGCTCCTTGGCGGCGTTGTTGTCGGTGATGTAGGTCTCGGAGCCGCTTAGAAGCTGCTCGTCGGTGTCGACACCATCAGCGTATTCGCTGGTAAGCTCAAACTGAACACCTCCGGTCGACGTGTCAGTGACTTCGAAATAGCTCCCGGCGTTCAACTGCGCCCACAGTTCGAAGACCGGCGTGGCCTCGGGACCACCAGAATTCAGGATCTTGAACCTGATCCTGAAAGCGGTGTCGACGTCATAGGAAGCGTCCAGGCCCTCGTTCGCCTTCCACGTCGCACCGGGCGTTTTAAGCGTGAAGGCATGACTGACAGATCGCGTCCCGCCGCTGTCGGTGACATAGGCGTAGACCGTGCCGGGGGTGAGATCGTTGAGCAGAGGATCGCCCGTGCCGTCTTCCTCAAGATCGACCGTGATCGAAGTGTCCGCCCACGCGGTTCTCGGGATTGTGATCTCGAAGCTGCCGGAACCATATGTCGCGTTATCAGTGATCTCGACCTTGGCCGACCCGGTGTCGGTCGCGCCAAAAGCCGTGCCGGTAATGACGACGCCTGTTCTGGTATCAGGCTCGCTGTCATCGGCGACCGCCGATATAAGCGGATCACCTGGGGGCTTAACATTGAGAGTAACGCCGACCCACTCATCAGTGGCGTCAGCGGCCAGCGATATAGTACCTGTAGCCGTGCTGACCTCTGAACCCGTGTCGCGCTTCGCCATCGAATAAGTGATGGTGCCTTGGCCTGAACTTTGAGACGAATTTTGAGTAGCAAGGTCAGTCCACCCGGTCGGGGAGAACGGCGCATCCGCCATCACGACGGTGTCTATACACCCAAAAACGAGCAGCAACCCATCGGCGACCGTCGGTGTTACGCTCGGGCAAATGATAGTATTGCTTAACTGAGTGGTTAAAAAAGCTGCTGCACTGACATCTATCGGATCGGCAGGATCGAAAGTTCCGTCATCAATAACGACAAACGCTCCGGTCCACTCCTCGCTGTCAGCAGTAAACGTATATTGTGACGGCTCACTGGACGCGATGCGCCAGCCTATCCATATATTAGGATCGTCAGTACCATCGGTAGCTTGGATTTTAGTAAAGCTGGCGTGGTCATCAATCGCACCCGAACTGTCTTTGCAAATGAAGACAATAAGAAGATCGCCATCCGTATGTGACGATACATTCACATTGAAGGATGTTACGTTCGACCCTTCAATCGTATCGCCTGTCTGATTGATTACTGGAATGATAGCCATTAGGCTGCCTCGGTCAACGGACCGTCATCGTTGCGAATGCGATGAGTGACCTGGGTCCAGATCGGATCGGAAGGCTCCTTGAACGTACTGACCCCGACCACCATTCCATCACCACTTCCCGACGTGCTGAAATCGGCGGTTATTGCAGCCGTGGCGGATAGATCCTTAGTCGCGACCGACAGGCCGGGGTCGACGCTTCCATCGCCGGGCAACCACGTTCGCTCGGTGAAGACGCTCCCCCCGGACCAGTCACGCGGCGTGGTGTTGGGAGCACTGTCCGATGCCATCAACGCGACGGCCAACTCGTCGGCCTGTGCCGTCGTGCTCGTCGCCCCACTGTCTAGATCTGTCGTTCCCGGACCCCCACTATTCGACGAATGAACGTCTTTAGGTGTTATCGTTAAACCGGATACTTCGATAACTTCAAATGCTGAAAGGTTCTCGTTAGTCCATTCAATGTATACCTGTGTCTCGTCTCCATCCGAAACCTTATAGAAAATCGATCCACGAACTTCATTGTTGCTACTGGTCTGGAAGACTTCTGTCCAAAGATCCCCGCTGGGTGTGCTATCTCTAACAACGATTGAAGTAGCGTTTTTTTCGACCGCAATAATAAGGATGAGCGTCCGGTCCAGGGTCCCAGTAAACCCGAAGGTTATAGTCCGGTTTGTCTGATCTCCTTGATTTTGCAGAGTGGCAGAGTTTTCGATGTTCCACGCCATCAGACTCTATTCCAAACTGTCCGTAGATCCATCGGATCTTCGTTGAGGCCGAAGGGTATTCTTGCCTGACCGACGAGCCTGATGGTGACAATCCCGTCCGACAACTTGCCAGTCAATGGGATCTCACGGCCACGCATGATAAAACTAATTGTCCCGGTGGCTTCGGGTTGAGGCTCGATACGAATGCCCGTCACCAGCCCACGAGGAACATCAACACCGTCACGCAGATCAGTGCCCTGGATCGTCCGCTCGAGGATAACCTCGAACCCTTGAGTGCGAACAATCAGAAGATCGGTCATTGCTGCTGTTCCTTGAAGTTCGGGGGTGGATCTCGCGACCCACCCCCGTCATGTCAGTGATCAGCCGCTTCTAGCTTTCCGGCTGTGTCACGGTCCAAGCCGTCAAATCAACTTGGGCACCCATAACGATGGCCAAGGTATTGAAGTCGAAATCATTGCCGCCGCCTGTGCCAGCCTCTCCCTCGAGGTGATCATTGAGAGGAGTGTCAAGGGAGTTCGCCGAGGATGCACGCACATAGAGAAGGGTACCAGTGGCAATCGCCGAGGTCTCGGGATCGATTACGCCCGCTGTGGCAATCGCGCCTGGACCCGCATCGACTGCACCGCCAAAGGTCGTGGCATCATCGGAGTTGAGCAGGAAGAGCGCCGTTCCAGTGACAGCATCGGTGACGTTGGATGGACGCGGAGTGGTACGTCCATCCAGGACCGCGCCCTGAGAGCCCTCATCGAGCAGGAGGAGCCCAGCGTCGGCCATGGCGATGGCGAAGTTGAGGGAGATGCGCGTGGCGAAGCCCATCTGGGTGCTGGGCAGGATGGAAAGCGGAACAGCGGAGTCGGGGAGAGCATCCACGACGCCACCCTCACCGGACGCCATGCCCGCCTGCTCCTCGGCGTAGCGCTCCTCGAGCTCGCCGGCGTAGGTTGGCCAGTAGTCCGTGGAGAGCATCTGCTTGGTCTGGCGCTGACCTGGATCCTTGCCGAGCACCATCCGCATATTGCGGGTTCTGATACTGAGCTCGGTCTCGACCTCGACCAGCTTTTTACCGACCTCGCGATTGCCGTACCGTACTTTGCCGATTGCACCGGGAATGTGATTTCCATCGATGTCAACGGCATAGTGCTTCTTGAGCTCCTCGACTAGGGTCTCGTCAGAGCGCGGGGTGAACTTGTCCGCAGCGAGGGCTTCGAACTCGACCAACGTGTCCGGACCCATCCGACGCTTGATCCCAGCGAGTATATAATCGAATTCATCCTTCAGGGTGAACAGATAAAAATTCTCCATCACCCAGGATGGGCCATCCATGAACCGACCCTCGATGCGCCTGTGAGGCTTATCGGGGCGCAAGAACGCGGCAGCATAATCCTTTGAGGCCAGGTCCAGCGTGGCAGTGTCTAGCTGTCTTGACATAGCTTTTTCTCTCCTGTCTATCGTCTAGTTGAGGTTCTGTGAGACGACGAGCTTCCAGTGCGTGGCAGTCGTGAGCCCGGTCGGGGTGGCTCTGACCCGGCTCAGGTTGCCCACGCTCTGGTGAACGACCGGGTCCGTGGCGTCCAGGGCCGCGACCTCCGTCTGGAAGTAGTCCTGCGCTATGAAGTGCTCTGCCTCGATGAGAACTGTTCCAGCACCTGGATCCGCGAACGTCGTGCCGGCCGAGTCGCTGAAGAACTGGACGCCGATGAACGAGTTCGGCAGGCGTGTACTGAGGCCTGCCAGCGTTATAGTCGTGCCGACGGTGACCACGTCACTCTCGTGCACCTCGAACTTGCCGTTCCGCTCCAATGTCTTCGTCATGCCGTCATGCCTCTCTGGATCGGTTTTCTTACGACGCGCTTCGACCCGCGCTTGCGAGAGCGCTTTGACGCGGCGTCGATGGGGGCCGCGCTCGTCAGGCCCGTCTCCATGCCGGAGTTCCTGTTGATGGTTGCCACTATACCAGCCCGGCGCATCCTCTCTCTGTGCGAGGAGTCCGCCGCGTGACGCAGCGCCTTGGAGAGCGGGATTGCACCGACCTCGCCGTCCAGCTTGTTCGTGATTTTGGTGGCCTCTTTGTCCAATCTGTCGATTACAGTGTTTGCCTCGTCCCTCGCCTTGACGGCGGCCGCGCGGCGTTCCTGGACCTCTTCCAGCTGTGCGACAAGCTTGACGCGCAGCTCTTCCTTCTCGAAAGCCTCGGAGTTGAGCTCTTCTGTGACCACCTCTTGAGGCGACAGCTCGAGCTCGGGTCGTGGTGAGGATCTTAAGCCTGGCTCAGTCAACGGGTCCGTCTCAGTCAACGGGTCCGGCGCCGGGGGGTCTTCGTCGGGCAGCTCTTTTGTCCCTTCTTCGTCGGACAGGCCTTCTTTGCTTTCCGTCTCGTCGGATGCGCCGCCATTCTCGTCCTCCCCGGAGGTGCCTGTGCCCTCGTCCTGCGTGCCCTCGGGCTTCGCGGCGGCATCGGCAGCAGCTCTGTTCGTCCGTGCAACGTCGCGGTCGTAGTCTGGCACGGCTAGCTCAACTTGCCGGCGCTTGATGTCCGGTTCCGCGAGGGGGTCTTCTAAGAGCGTCGAGTAGGCGATCTCGAGGGCGTCCATGCGTGGCAGCCCTGTCGTCGTCCAGTGATCGTCATTCTCAGGGTCGAGGAGGGCAAGTGCCTCCATGATACGGTCTTCGTCCATGTAACTGTGCTCCTTATACTCTACGCTAGTTTAGTCGTCCAGTAGGACGCTGAAGATGAGGGTGACCTTACCGTCTGCCGTGAAGGCGATGTCGTCGGCGCTAATGTCTGCGTCGTCGACTAGCACGTTAAGGTTCAACTCGAGGGAGCCGTCCGTGTTGTCATGGATTTCCCCGACGTCTGCCGCAAGGTGGGTGGCGCGTGTCAGGGGCGAGACCTCCGCGGTCGCGGCCGCGAGGGCTGTTTCCACGAGGATATCCTCGTCGCCATCGCTGATCGTGGCATCGGACATAGGGGTCGTGCCTACGGCATAGTCCCCAGCCCAGGTGTCCGCGAGGCCGGCGTCCCCGCCGGGACCCGAGATCTGCATGTAGCCGACCGCGCCGAGGAAGACGATATTGCCCTCCGGCAGTTCACCCATTTCCACCGTACCGAAGCCAACGCCTGAAGCGCCATCGATCTCAAGCGCTAGGTCTTTTAGAACGAAGGTCTGCTTCATCACGTGCTGGATCTGGGGTTGCCCGCGGGAGAGCGAGCGAGTAAGTCCCTTGACCATTTTAGTATTCCCTTCTCGTGTGTGCCGCTTTGGGGGAGTAGAAGACGGGGCGCCCTCCTGGTGAGAGGGCGCCCGTCCGGTTCTACGACTCGCGGGTGATCAAGCGCGCGATCTTGATCTGCTTCCGTTCCGGGAAGACGCGTGACCAAGAGTCCAGATGGCCGAGGTTATTGGAGGACGTCGCGTTCGACGGCCCACCGCTCGGTGCAGTGCCCTTGTACTGGTGGCCGGCCGGATGCATGGCCCACTCGATGCGGTTGTGCAGGATGTCCTGGCCACCGCCGTCACCGGCCGCGGGCTTGCGGTCGATCTCGGTCGGAACCTTGGGATCCCCTCGGCCCCACCGCATATGCCCCGCACCCATGATGTATGAGTGGAAGACACCTGACGAGGGGTTCGGCATGCCATCGTCTACGATGACCTCGCGGCCGAGGAAGAACGGGATGTCGACCTCGCCCCGTGCATCGGGGATGAAATCGATCAGGTTGTTCTTCTCCATCCGAGCCTTCACGATGGAGTGCACCATGATGGCGGTCAGCAGATCCTGGCTGTCGCCCATCGTTACGGCCGCGTCGATGAACGACTCCGCCGAGAAGTCGGTCACACCAGAGGCGAAGGCGGTGCCGGATACGTCGACGGTCATGTCGTCTTCGTCGTGCGTGTCGCCACCCGTCGGAGCCGCGTCGTTGTCCGCGAAGACACCGACGAGCGTCGCAAGGTAGATGACCTGCAACCTGCGGACCCAGTAGGCCGCAATACGTTCGGCGATCGCCTTCATCGGATCCGGGCCGGCAAGGGCCGCGGTTAGATCCATGGACGACCAGCTCTGGTTACGGGACAACCGCACGCTGATCTCCTGGCTCGTACCGATCTTATTCGGGGTGCTGTCCGACGTCTCGTCGTCCGTGGAGACGTTGTCGGCGTCATTCTCTAGGTCGCGGAACGACGGGGAGTTGAAGGTGAGGCCACCGCCTGCGAGATCCGCGTCGATGGCCGCGTCGCGGGCCACGACCCCGGACTGCACCAACCGGGACTTCTCCTCGGTCAACTGCTGCACGTAGGGGCTGAAAACTTCGGGGACGACTACGTCCGCGATTTTGGTAACACCGGATGCCATCTCGAGTCCCTCCTTATGG
>SDBT01009091.1_pt1 | contig 16153 bp, 15 predicted proteins | sample 2277101 | NCBI WGS metagenome assembly SDBT01 (sample SAMN10404973, study PRJNA504765) | marine sediment metagenome | isolation source: marine sediment core GS10_PC15, 103 cmbsf | place: Arctic Ocean: Southern Knipovich Ridge | collected 2010 | reverse complement strand
AATCTCATTGATCCTTCGGATTATTTCCATGCACGCCCTGCCGTTGTGGTAGGGGCATTTCCAGAAACCGGCTTTCTCTTTATCAGTCATGGGAACGCCTTCTCTGTTCACGCTCCAGTACCATTCACCGTATGTACGATCAATGATCTTCCCGGAAATAAATCCCCAGCTGTTCAAGGCTTTGGTGGCAAATTCTTCATCACCCGACAGCTGGTAAGCATTCAGATAGCCCACCATGGCTTCGGCCTGGGGCCACCAGTGCTTATCGGTATCAAGCCTGTTTTCCAGGGGGAACAACTCATAGAAGAGTCCGTGATCACTGTCCAGACCCGTGAAATTTGCACGGGCCATGTTCACGGCTACTTTTTTTGTATTCTCTCTCAAACCTGGTTTCCCCAGGACCACGGCTGCTTCATGGAGCAACCAGGAACATTCGATTTCGTGCCCGTATGAAATGAAGGATGATTTCCGGTTCCAGTTGTCATCGAAAAAAAGGTTCAGGTGATACGTATCCGGATCCACAAATTTGTCCAAAAACAGAACAACGATGTTTTCAAGGGCCCTTTCCAGCCGGGGATCTTTCCAAACCCTGAAAAGGTTTGTGTAAGCCTCAAGGATATGGAGGTGGGTGTTCATGGTCTTGCTCTCGTTGTCATCCTTTTCACTGAGCCGGAGATCCTCGATGGGGGTCCAGTCCCTAGCCAGGGCTTCGGTATACCCATTCCTATCCCTGTCCAGGGCATGGTTTTCAATCTCTTCAAACAGGGTGATGGCAGTTTCGAGAGATTGCTTTTCTCCCGTTGCCATCCAGTATTCTGACATGGCATAAATGACAAATGCCAGTGCATAGATCTGCTTCCGCGGGGATGCAACTTCTCCTTTATGGTTGAGTTCCCAGAAAACACCACCAAAATCCCTGTCTACGAAATGATCCTGTATATACCTGTAAGCCCGATCGGCTGTTTCCAGGTAACTCTGATCAGGAAACATCCTGTATGCAGCCGAAAAGGTCCACAAAATACGCGCGTTCAGGATCGCCCCTTTGTTTGCTTTTTCAACAACCTGGTTGAAGTGGGTAACATGACCATGAAATCCCCCATGCCCGTGATCCGGGGTAAATTTCATCCAGTAGGGCAGGATGTTCTTATTTAGCTCCTGCTCAAGTGCGCGCCCGAGTTCTTCAAGCGGTTGTCCGGGTTCTTCAAGCTTTCCAGTGATCATTTTCCAGCCGGTTTGTCATCAGGAAGCCTGTCCCACCAGGTTTTCTTCATGATGATAAAGCAGACCACAATAATGGCCAGGGAGATGCTCAGTGGCAACGCCTGCTTGAGAACAATATAGATGGGGAAAATGACAAGGGCAGTCTGGGCAATGATACCCAACAGTATGTTGAACATATCCCTCCTGAAGTCGGTGTTCTTCTTAAAGTCCGGATCTTCGGCAACAACCTTATCATGTATGGGCTTCCAGAAGCCCCATGGCCTGACATTCTTATAGAAGTTCTTTAAAGTCTCTTCATCCGTTGGAGGGGAGGTATAGGTGCCGATCAGACATCCGGCCATAGAGATCACAAGAATGAGGGGGAAATAATAGAGATCGAGTGTATCGAAAACGGATGGGAAGATGAGGGCAGGGATGATCCCTGAAACCATGCCCCAGAAAAATCCCGAACCGTTGAACCGCCACCAGTACCATTTCAATATATTGGCAGCCATATAACTGCCCCAGAGGGCGGAAACGATCCATTGAAGGATGCTGTTCACATCCAGGGCAAAGATCCCGAATACAATACTGATGCCCACCACCACGATCCCGGAGATGTAATTGGTGCGGCTCACCTGTTTCCTGGAAGCCTTGGGCTTAAGGTACTTGAGATAGACATCGTTGACAATGTAGGCCTGGGCTGCATTCAGTGTGCCCGCAAAGGTGGACATGAATGCTGCCAGTAATCCGGCCAGGAGCAGGCCCATCATCCCAACCGGTACGAACTGGCTGATGGCCGATGGAAGGATCTGTTCAAAATCGATCCTGCCACCCACCATCAGGTCGAGCTGGTCATAGAACACCAGTCCCAGTACCGCAAACCCGGTGATCATGAAATACCTGGTTGGCATCAGGACCACAGAAACAAATCCGGACATCTTGGCGGCATCTTTGGGAGATCTGGTGGAGAGGATCTTTTGCATGTCATAGTTGGGAGCGGGCCCTGCAGCACTTACCAGGATCCCTTTGAAAAGCATCATGGAAAAGAAAATACTGAACAGGGAATATCCGTCGCTGGCAATCTTGTCATTCACTTCATCAATGATCCCTGTCCAGTTCATATCCAGTCTGACTCCGAAAAAGGGATTCATCCAGCCATCGGGCACATTCAAGGGGTGGACAGACAGGGCATTCATTGCAATGACGCCAATGACAACGGCAGAGATGGTCATGATGGTATACTGGATCACATCTGCCCAGACGATGCTGGTCATTCCGCCAAGGATGGCATAGAACATGGCGAACAGGGTAAAGACGATCCCATACACATGTGCCACATATTGGGGAGCCACTTCGAAGGGAATGTAGGGCGAAACTATTTCCCAGGGGATGAAGATCTCCACAAATTTACCCAGACCGATGAATCCGTAGGCCAGAAATCCAAGGCAGCTGATCAGTGCAAATACGATAACGACCCCATGTGAAAGCTTGCCATCCCTGCCCGAGCCAAAACGGGTGCCGATCCACTCAGCACCGGTGGTGGCATTGGACCTGCGGAGCCAGATGGAGAGAAATACCATAAGAAATACCTGGTTGAATACCGGCCACAGCCATGGTATCCAGATGCTTTTTAAACCATACACGAAAGCCAGTGTAACCAGCCACATGGTTCCTGAGATATCGAACATCCCCGAGGCATTGCTGAGTCCCAGCATGTACCAGGGAAGCTTGTTTCCCCCCAGCATATAGGCGGTTTTATCTTTTTGCGCACGCTTCTTCAGCAACAGGCCAATGACGATGGTCGACGCAAGGTAGGCACAGATGATCAGGATGTCGATGGGGGTAAGTTTCATAAGCAGTTTTGAACAGAAATTATTGCGTGTATAGATCGGGTAATTCTGAAAGTGATAACATCAGACTGTCATTCATAAATTCGATGAAATCCGGAGCACTGGTATGCCCCGGGTAGGGGGCATAGAAATGGTCCGGCCGGCCATTTCTCCAGAACAGGATCCATGCTGCTTTCCGGGTTGAGGCATTGGCTTTCAGGGTGGATAACACAACATCGGTAAACCATACCGGGTTGGGAATGGTCTCCAGCCCGGTTTCAGAAATGGTCATGAGTTTCGCATGGGTGGTGGACAGGGAGTCCAGTGTCTCAAGCATGAATACCGTCTGATGTGTGGTCTCTTTTTTATTGAGGCCCTTGTAATCATCAAATCCCATTACATCCACATAGCCGTCGCCCGGGTAAAAAGTCATGTACTCTTCGGGGGAAGTGAAAACGTCGGTTGAATATACAATGATCAGGTGATGAAGGTTTTTTTCATTCCTGAGATAGTCTACAGTAAATTGAAACAGTGCTTTATAACTCCCGGGAGAACAGGATTTGCTGCCCCACCAGAACCAACCACCATTCATTTCATGGAACGGGCGGAATACAACCGGTATGTGGAGCCCGTCACTGGTTTTCAGGCTGGAGAAAAATTCAGCAGCCAGATCAAGTTTTTCCAGGTACACCTCATGTGCACTCCCCCCGGGAAGCACTGCATCCACGCAGGAGGCAATGTCCCAGCTACTTCCCCCGGAAGCATAATTGCGCATATGCCAGCTGTACGTATTGATCCCGCCCTTTTCAAAGGCCGAAATGGCCCACTGCTTCATCTGGCTGAAGGGTACGCCATCAATGTTATCAATGTCACCTATGTGTCCCAGGTCCCATCCGAAAACTGCCGGGTGGTCTCCGCACACGTCGTTAATATCGGTGCGGAACCGGTCACCTTTCCATCCCATACCATAGGCCAGTGCATCCTGATGTCCGAGAAGGACATGGTCGGCTGCAATATTATACAGATTGAGAAATAATGCAGTCGCCATTGGAGTGGCTGAAGCATCACTTAAAGTCAATTCCGGCCTGCTCTCAGGGGCATTGGCCGACTGATCCTGGCTGGTTCTTGTAGTGCAGGAAGCCAGGATCGTCACAAAGAGTAAAATTAAACCTGGTTTGGTCATGGAGATGAGGAGTTGGTTATCACGGGATAAAAATATCATTTTAATGCGAACGAGAAAAAGTGCGTCCGTATGTAAGCCTGCGCCAGACCCATTCCAGAGGTCCGAACCGGAAGCTCTTGAGCCAGAGTGGGCTGAAGACAAGCTGGAATAGCCAGATGCCCGGTACCAGGTAGTAAAGCTCATGGCGCTGCCATTGTCCGTACTGCTTAAACACGATAAATACCATGGCCGCAATGAACGTATGCATCACATAGTTGCTGAGAGCCATCTTACCCACTGCAGCAAGGGCCCGCTTTAGTCCCTTCAGGAAGTTCAACTTGGCGCAGATCATAATGAGTCCTATGTGACCTGTGGTGGTGGCAAGCCTGCCAAGGTCATAGGTCTGATTGAGCCTGAAGTAGGTGATCAGATCAAATTGCGACTGGATGTATGTGGTCGTTTCATACCAGTTCAAAGGAATACCGATCCCATACCCCACCAGGACCATCAGGCCGTAAAACCGGTACTTCTTTTCGGCATGTAGAATCCGCCACCTGAAAAAGGCCATTCCCAGCAACATCATGCTCAGCGCATCCAGGAAGCCGTTTCGGTAGAGGTAATCTGTCTGCATGAAGCGGACATAGGGAGCCATTGTTTTAAAGGCTGTCAGGTATCCCGAACGCATGGATGAGATGACCCTTTCCCTGGATGAGGAATCCGGTTTATAGGTGGCCATTTTATAGTACCATAAATTGATGCTTTCGTATTGTTCTGCAGTAATCTCTTCCCCGCGGACCAGGGCTTCCTCTGCAACAACGGTTTCTTCATACATTGTTTTAACATCATGATAATCAGCTATCCTGATCACGATAAGGACCAGTACCAGGAAAGTTGAGAACAATGCGAGTTTTGAAGGTGCCACCTGCCTGACAGGGAACAGGAACAGGCCCACTACGCCGTAATAAAACAGGACTTCACCGGGAAAGACAAGGAAATATGCATGAATGAGACCAAACACGATGAGCCAGATGGTCCTGCGGTACCAGGCGTTGGCAATTTCAAGTCCCCCGCCTTTTTCCTCTTTGTACGCTGTAAAAAGGATCACCCCTGCTCCAAACAGCATGCTGAAGATGCCCCTCATGCTCCCTTCGATCAGCAGGTTGTTGATAAAGAAGATCTTCAGATCCAATCCGGTATCTCCACCATGTCCGGATGGATCCCAGTATGCAGGGTCGGGCAGGGAGAGGCTCACCACGTTCATCAGCAGGATACCGAGAAGTGCCACGCCCCTGAGGACATCAATTGAATTGATCCGGTCTTGTGCCCTGACAGGTTCCATAGGCTAACAAAGATATAAGCTAATCTATGAAAAATTCGAAAGCTATTTTTTAATGATGGTGATTGATCTGGTTCGCTCATCCCGACTACCGCTCCCCCCATCCAAATAAAGGGTGAGTATATAAGCACCGCTCTTCAATGCTGATATGTCAAGGATCTCACCTTGATGAAATTTACCTTTTTTTATCACGGCAACACCTGACAGATCCGTGATAACAATGGATTTTACCATTTCAGATACAACATCCAGTTTCAGAATGCCATGGGTGGGATTTGGATAGACCTTAAAGCTAATCTCAGACCTGGCATTTATTCCAACAGTGTGATTAACAGTTATCTCAGATCTTATGGTTTGAATGATTCCAGTCCCATCATCCACTGTCCAGTTAACCACCGTTTTACCCGGGCTGAAAGAAGCACCTTTTAGAGAATGGGAGTGGTTAAAATCATTTTCCATCCGGATCCGGTTACAATGATCGTTGGAAATGACCGGATCAAACTCTGTATCCTGAACAGTGTAAGCCCCCAGCTGATCAGCATCCACTGTTATGTTCTCTTTGCAGGTGACAACTGGAGTAATGGTGTCAATCATCAGAGTGGCCGGGTTGCTTGTAATTGAATCCTGCAAATTGGAAACCAGGCACCTGTATTGATTGCGATCATTTTCATTCAATGCTGTGACAGTCAAAATACCTGAAGCTGAACCATCAGAGTTCGGGCAATCTTTCAGGTTTGTCCAGGAAATTCCGGCGTCACAGCTCTCCTGCCACTGATAAATGTCAATGTTGGCACCTGTGATTGAAAAGCTGACTTCACTTCCCTCACATACATTGACCTGGTGCTCCGGTTGATTGTAAATACAAATATTATCAGACCTGAAGATGTGAACTGCGCCAGAATTGGTACCTTCACTGGTACTTGAAGAACCCAGAAAAGCGTAATTTCCTGAAAGAGATACTGTTTTGCCAAAATTACATTTTTCTGAACCATCTGATGCTGTCAGTTTTCCTGCCTGGTTCCACGCCTCCTCGCCATCAGGATCTTTATGGAAAGTATATACAGATCCGGAATTGATGCCCAGGTCGTCATCGTTGTAAGCGCCCACGATGGCATAATCCCCCGATATACTGGTGGACCATCCGAAATAGTCATAGGGTGAAGGATCATCTGCTTTTAATTTTGCCTGTTGCCCCCATTTGCCGGTTCCGTTTTGATCCCTCTGAAAAATATAAGCTGCCCCGGAATAGTTTAGACTGTCATTGTGTTTATGCGCTCCCACAATGGCAAATTCATCCGAGATATCCACAGATATTCCAAAAAAACTATGGGCTTCACCATCGGAAGCAGTTAGCTTTGCACATTCGTTCCAACCATCTGTTTCATAAAGATCCTTGTTAAATATGTAAGCAGAACCTGAAAGAGGCCCGTTGTCTTCATCTCCATACGAACCAACAATGGCATAGCCTTCGGAGATGGCTACTGAAAAACCGAAATGCTCCAGCAGTGATCCGTCTGAAGCCATCAGTTTTTTGACCTCTCCCCATTGATCGGGCCCTCCCTGATTGCGGCTGAATATATAAGCTGCGCCTGACATGTATCCTGTTTCGCAATTTTCGAAAGCACCTACAATGGCATGATCCCGTGACAGACTGACTGAATATCCAAACCTGTCATCAACGGCTCCATCCATGGCCGTAAGTTTTGTTACCAGTCCCCAGTTGTCTGCACCACCCTCGTTCCTGTAAAAAATATAGATTGAACCGGATTCATGACCTCTGTCGTCATCCCCGTGAGCTCCAACAATGGCATAGGCTCCCGAGATACTGACAGCAGCACCAAAATGGTCTTCTGCACTGCCGTCCGCAGGAGCCAGAGTTGCGATCCGGCTCCATTGATCTCCATGGGTTGAATGACGGTGATAAATGTACGCTGCTCCAGTATTTGGCCCGTTTCTGTCTTCCCCGCTTGCACCTACGATGGCATACTTGCCTGAAATTGAAACTGATTTTCCAAATCTGTCGCTGGATTCACCCGTAATGGAAAGCAGTTTTTGAACCTCCGTCTCCGGTTGTGCAAAGAGCACCTGTACAGCGCCGACTGCTATTCCAATAAATAGGAACTTCGTTTTCATGGTAAATATCCTTTAACGTTTACAGGGACTGTTTATCCTACCCTGTTTGATCTGCATATATGCAAAGCACAGGCCATTAAGTCTAAGCGGCTTATTATTAGTATTTAAGGGGATTCTTGTGAGGGGTTGAGTATTTGATATTCTCGGAATATCATAAATATAACGATATTTCGTAAATTCAGACATGAACTCAGATTCGCTTTGATGTCGTTCACAGAAACTTCGTTTGCATGACAGACACATCCTTTTTCGTTTACCGGGACTGTTTATCATACCCTTAGTGATCTACATGAAAAGATTCTTACCGTTTAATCAGAAATGACGAAGAATTGTTACCCTTAGATTGAAATTATTTTTAATGAGTATTTATGAGATACCTTTTAAAGAGATATCAGGCCAGCAAAAGACAAACAAAAAATATCAAACTGCTTTCGCCTTTTCGTGAATTCTCAAATGCTATTAAAAATGATGGAAGAGCAATTTCCTGCTTGCTGGAAGACTAATTGAACCGAGGAGATATTGCGGAAGCATTAAGTGTGATTGACCATAAATTCAGATCAACCAAATTGGGCTGTTTCAAACAATTAAGACATGAATTGTGGTTCCGTTTAGCAGTTCAAACGTTGACTAATGCAAGCCAAACTTCCACCAACCGATGAAATCTATAATTTAACTTGCAGCACAAGTCTGATCTGGATTATGACCTTTTATCACCTCAATATTCATTCCTGTCAAATATTGCTGCGGTATCCTAACCCGGAAGGGGAAATTCCAGTATAAACAATCATAGATTCAGTAAATAATATTGAAAAATGACAATTTCAAATAAACAGACAGACATGATTCATCACTCATTAAATACAGTTCATCAGGAATCAATTAATGTCTGCCAACTCAGTCTAGTTTTTGTCGAAGGAAAAGATATCTTATATTACTTTTGGTCAATCCTAAATGTACCCCTAGGAGGAAAGCCAGATTCAGTTTACATTACCTGTCCCTGCGGATTGAAGGATTTAATTTTTGAGCCATGAAACAGGAACTGATAATGATGATTTTAGGTATCGTGTTGAGTATCCCCTTAAGCTCCCAGGGTGTACACATCGGAAGTACGAATTCCGATCCGGAACCATCAGCTATATTAGAACTGGAAAGTACCAGTAAGGGAATCCTGATCCCTCGGATGACTTCGGCCCAGATGCGGGCAATCAGCTCACCTGCTGAAGGACTGATGGTATTTAATACAGACAGTGCCAAATTGGGTTACTATAATGGTACCAGGTGGCTCAATGGAGATGGATCAACAGCAACCCTGGAGGTGGGTGACCCTTACCAGGGTGGAGTTATTTTTGAGGTGGATGGTACCGGGATTCACGGGAAAATTGCAGCAACTGCTGATGTTGGCACTGCGATTCCCTGGGGTTGTCAAGGGACAGCCATTACTTCCGGCAACGGGGCTGAGTCGACTACGGATGGTTCCGCAAATACTGCAGCCATCATGGCCGATTGCGGCGAGGCCGGCAGTGCCGCTGAGCTCTGCGACAGTTATAGTGTGGTGGAAGGCGGGGATACCTATGATGACTGGTATCTGCCGGCTGAGGATGAGATGTTGACGCTCTACAGTGAAAGGGTTGCCGTCGGAGGGTTCAATGGCAGTGACTATTACTGGACTTCCACCGAAAGTTCGAAAACCAAGGCCGTTATGGTTGATTTTAATAGTGGCAACACCCGCGGTGAGCCCAAGGATGATACTGACAGTTGGTTTGGAAGCAGGGATCACAATACCCGCCCGATAAGAGCATTTTAAATTGGAAAGATTTTAATGAAAATTTTGAGATACATATTGATCTATGCCCTGGTGATTATCACGGTTACAGAGATCTCGGCCCAGGGTGTGCTGATTACCGACGATGCAACCACATCGCCCGACACATCTGCTTTGCTGGAGCTTAAGTCCACATCATTGGGTTTTCTGCCTCCCAGGTTAACGTTGGACCAGATCAATTCAATAGCAACTCCGGTGGCAGGAATGATGGTATATAATACAACCAAGAAATTACCCATGTTCTATGACGGGACCGATTGGCTCGACCTGGCAGGTGAAACGGTAAGTACCACGCTTGAAATCGGTGATGCGTACCAGGGGGGGATTATATTTTACCTGGATGGAATGGGGGGAGGATTGATCGCAGCCACGGCTGATGCTGACAATGGTGGTGATTATACGGTAGAGTGGGGTTGTACATTTACAACCACCAATGCTACAAGTAATACGGATGGTGCCACCAATACTTCAGATATACTTCTGGTTTGCGGAACGGCAAATATTGCAGCAGATCTCTGTGATAGCTATATCTCCGATGGTTATACGGACTGGTACCTGCCTGCCCTTGACCAGTTGGATTCCCTTTATGTTCATAAAGACGATGTGGGAGGATTCGCCTCGGACAATTACTGGTCATCGACGGAAGATTCTGACAGGAGGGCCAATAAATGTGACTTCAGTTCCGGAGCTTTCTCCGTTCAGTGGAAATTCAGACAGTACAGGGTAAGACCCATCAGAACATTCTAAGAAGCATGAAAATTTTATTAACCATATTATCATTTGTGTTGCTGGCATCCTTTTCAGCTGAAGCACAATCCGTGCTGATCTCTGATAACACTTCATCCACTACCCCTGATGCGTCGGCCATCCTGGAAGTGGAATCCACTGCATCGGCTTTTCTGATGACACGGCTCGCCAAAGCGGAGATTCAGGCCATCGCATTGCCTGCCACCGGATTGATGCTCTATAATACGGATGATAATAAGCCGGTCTATTACAATGGCAGCGACTGGGTATTCTTTGACGGAACCCTGGTCGTTTTCAGTAAGAAGAAATCGGCAGAAGTGGCAGGGGAGAAACCATTGGAGTTAAATAGCAGGAGTCAACAATGAAAAGCATACTGTACATACCGGTGTTATTGCTGTTTTCAAGCGGTGCTCTTTCACAGGGCCTTATAAATAATGAGGCGCAGATCAGGATTACCAATGGTGTCAATGTGGTTGTGAGCGGAGTCACCAACGGGGATCTGACCAATGGGGGTACGATCACCAGCTATGGAGACCTTTACATTGAGAGCGATCTTACCAACAACGGCACACTGATCAATGGATCGGATGCCACCGGAGATGGCAGGATCAAGATCGATGGCTCCATAGCAGGTTCAGGAACAAGCATTGCCGAGCGCTATTATTACGATCAGAGTAACAACGGAACCAAGGCAGACGGACGCTGGTGGTACATCACTCCCAGTGTGAGCGGGGTCCAGAGCGACAGCCTGGCGGATGCCGACTATTATCATTTATTTGAGTACAGTGAATCCGGAAACGCCTGGTCACAAATCATTGGTCAGGGAAACGCCCTGAACCAGATGCAGGGATACGCCACCCGTGTTGGCAGCAACCAGACCATCCAGTATGTGGGCAATGACTTTTTCCAGGGAACACTGAGCATTGGCCTCACCGCCGGTAACGGCGGATGGAACCTGGCGGGTAATCCCTATCCGTGTCCCATTGATTTTGACCTGGTTGGAGGAGGTACTGCTGCCATCTATGATGTGATCTGGACCAGGACAAACAGTCAGTTTGCCACCTACAATACCACATCTCAAACCGGCACCAATGGCGGGACAAACCTGGTTGCACCCATGCAGGCATTCTGGTTGTGGTGTACTTCAGCAGGGACCTTTGAGGTCTCCAATGCGGCAAAAAGCATGGGGTCGGTAAGCCTGCTTAAGTCAACCCAGGAAAAAAATCATCCGGAGATCCGCCTTCGCATTTCCAATGATGTGGGCGGGGATGAAGTCGTAATGGCATTCATGGTTGGGTCTGAAGATGGGTTTGAACGCTATGATACTGAGAAGCGTTTTGGATCATCCGGGGCCGAACTCTTCTTTCCACATGAATCGGGACGGAACCTGGCTGTGAACATCATGCCTCTTGTACCCGAAGAGAGTATCTTTCCTCTGGGTATTAAAATCGATGAGACTGGGAGCTATTCGATTTCAGTGGACAACTTCAGAAACATTCCACCCGGAACAGGGGTTTTCCTGGATGATCTTTATACCAATGAAAGTGAAGAGCTGGAAAGTGAAGCTGCCTATACATTCGACAGTGATCAGGGAACCATCACCGACAGGTTTGTCATCCGGTTTGTGCAGAAAACCATCACTGGTGTTGAGGAGGAGGCCGGAGCCGTGCTGAAACCACACATCTACAGTTACCGCAACATGGTGAATATCCATACCGGACCGTTTGGAATGGAACCCATCAACCTGAAGGTTTATGACATACAGGGAAAAGTGATGGACAGCAGGGTGCTTGAGGGCTCTGATTTTTATTCTTTTCCGATGGATGTTAAGGCCGGCATTTATATCATTCATACCACGGGGGCAACCCACCAGTATGCGACAAAAATTGTATTATCTTTACCACAGTGAACAACATAATTTCAATAAAGTTTCACACTGTAATGAGCAAGCGCCGAACCTACGTTAAACCAACCATTAAAAAGCTGGAGATCGATAACCAGACCTCCATGATCCTGCAGTCGCCCCCCATAGATCCTCCTATAAGTCTGAATCCCTTCAGATTTCCATTCTGATCTGTCTGATATGCATCAGGTTGTATGATCCATGATAAGAAATACAGGAGAAAAGGAGATTATGTGATCCGGGAGGTTGAAGGTGAAACGTTGGTAATTCCCATTAATAATGATGCAGTTGAACTGGACAGTGCCTATGTACTGAGCAGTTCAGGTGCATTTATATTCAATCTGCTGGACGAAGCACATACTTTCGCAGCAATTGTGGACAAGGTCACTGCGGAATTCAACGTATCCAATTCGGAAGCTGAAGCGGATGTGAAATTGTTCATCTCCGAAATTGAAGATGTCTTCTTAGAATAGTGTGGCATGTTGTCTTTAAAATCTTCATGGAAGATCAGGATATCTGATCTGCTTCTCAATATCTCGGCAGAGGATGAAGGTTACGCAATAAACATACCTGAAAACTTCAGCGATTTTGTAGCCGAAACACCACAGATGTGTGACATCCATCTTTCGGTTCACACCGTACATGAAGTGGATGAGATGATGGCAAATGGCGATCCTGTCAGCCATGTACCCGCGGATGCCGTAAAACTGCCACCGGAGATGACTCCTCCGGGTCCTTTGTGGGAGGTGAGACGGAAAAGCAAAGGTTACCGGATCTCCACCTGGAGCCATAATGGAGAGAAGTTTCTTCCCCTGTGGATAGATTTTGATCCGGGACACCCCAGGGTGAAGCTCCATGCAATCCCTGCCGGCAACAAGCTCAATCCGTTGGGATACCCGGCAGGTGCATTGATCGTTTACCTGGTAAGCACCATGGTCCCTTCAGTCCTGATTCATGCTTCGGCGCTATCCAGGGGTGAAAAAGGTTTCCTCTTCACCGGTCTTTCAGGTGCCGGAAAATCAACCATGGCGTCAATCTGGTCCAAAGAAGGAGCCTCTGTGATTCATGATGACAGGGTAATGCTCAGGCCCGGCAAAGATTCCTGGCATGCCTACAGTACACCTGTCAACGGTACTGACACTGATAATGAATCGCCCCTGAATGCCATCTATGTGATCAGTCACGGACCGGTAAACAGCGCCAGAAGAATCGGAGGGATGGAGGCCTACACTGCAGTATTGAAAAACTGTATCCAGCACCAGTATGACAGACAAATAATCAAGAATTTGCTGGAATCTGTCCATCAACTGACAGATGCAGTTCCGGTGTACGAACTGCAGTTCAAAAACGATTCGGAGTTGGTTGGGTTTGTTGAAAAGATGAATATCGATGACTAAGCGCACAGCCATAATCCAGCTCCTGCCCGATCTTGCCGGTAAGCTTCTACAGGAGGGACGCACCGTCAGGGTGAAGGTGACAGGCACCTCCATGTATCCATTCCTGCGGGACGGAAACCTGGTTACAGTGGAACCTGCCGGTGCAGACCGGATCCTGCCGGGTATGGTGGTGGTGGCACGGATGCCGGATGTATATGTGGTGCACCGGGTGATCCGAACCAACCGTGAAGGGAGTGTTATACTGAAGGGCGATTTTTACAGGAAGATTGATGCTCCGGTTGCTCCCCGGCAGATCATTGGTGTTGTTACAGGAGTATCCGGCCAGTATTCGGAACACAAAGAGCGGAAGGTCCGCAGGTTGAATCCCGGCATCATCTCACTGATCCGCCCTTTCTGTAAAATACTGTACCGGATCAGCGCCTCCTGAACTTTATCCGGAAATACCGGGCGGTATGCAGAATGATCCGGCAGGGATAATAGAACAACAATAAAAACCTGTTGGAGATCCCGTATGCTTTTTGCATATACTGCATGCCTGGAAAGAAGACAGACCAGCTATACCTCAATCTTTCGCCCATTTGTGCAGCATGATGATATTGCGGCCTTTCCCAGGGAGGTATTACAGGTCGCTCCCGGCGATCACCTTTCCGCATCCACTTTTCCAGTTTGCGATCTAAATCACTGGAACCAGATGGTTGAGGAGAGGATAACAGAAGGTTCATCTTAAACTTACGGGAAATCAGAAACAGCCAGTCACATATCAGTCGTTCGTTGGGAAGGGCTCCATAAAGGGTCGAGAATTCCATCCATTTTTGCCGGTCCATCTCAAGAACATCCCTGTTTAATCGCAGGAACAGAATAATATCAACCAGGTTGGAATAGCGGGTAATCCCCTTTTGCAGATGCTTATCCAGATGAACGATCAAATGTTGCAAGATTCCGGAGGGTGACAGACAGGTCATATCCTGATGCTGAAATACACATCTTTCACTGTTTTGCATCACATCTTCCGAACTGATGTGGTGCTCACCCATCCCGATATTGATGCGGGAGTGGAGGTCTACCAGTACCGGGCCTTTCTGGAAAACTGCCCATCCTTTGTCAGCCTGATCCCCAAGATCAGCAGCGGTACGACCTTCAAACAGCCTTGCTTCATGATATCCCAATCCGGTCAGCAGTTCCTTCATGGGTTTGAAATCAGAAGCTGATACCAGCAGGTCCATATCATTCATGGGCCGGAGTCCCGGATCCTCATAAACCTTTGCAAGCAGGGCAATCCCTTTCAGGGTCACCACATGCAGGTTTGTCTCCGCGGCTTTCTGTAAAATCTCCTTCCAGGCATGGATCAGCCGGGTGTTATCAGCAATGGTTTTCAGGTAATTTATGCGAAGCCGTTCCTGCAATTCGCCCGGGAGCATATTTAACCGGTCACATTGTAACAGACGCCTGTATAACAGGGGTGCCAGTCCGTGAATGAATGCCGCCTCTGCCAGTCCGGTGATACCATTTAAGGAGAGACCATTTAACAGCCCGGCAGTTTCATCTTCTGAACGGGTCGTTACCAGGCTGATCAATAGTTTTGATCGTTCAGACCTTTTGAACTGGTGTTCCTTCATTGTTCACTCTTCATCCAAAACTACAATAAATTAATGAACCTGAACCGTTTGAACATATTGGCCGATTCTTTTGATAATCCCGTTGAATCTCCTAAATTGCGTAATTCGAAAAAGTTAAGTTCAATCAATCATGCCTGTTTTTAAGAGTGTCAATCCATATGATCCCTCCAGGATTGTGAATTACCCGCAGGTTACCGATATGAACCTCGTTGTGGTGCTTGGCAGATCAATGACTGCCTTCAGAACCTTTAAAGATACATCTTTTGAATACCGGGAACAGCTGATGATGCAGGTTGCTGCCGTACTCAGAGAGCGCAGCAGGGAACTGGCTGAGGTAATTACCCGGGAAATGGGGAAACCCGTAAAGGAAGCTGAGGCAGAAGTCAGGAAATGTGCCTGGGTTTGTGAATTTTATGCTAAACATGCTGTTAAATTCCTGGAGCGAAGGGTTGTTGAGACAGAAGCAGACGAGAGCATGGTCATTTACCAGCCATTGGGACCGGTACTGGCCATCATGCCATGGAATTTTCCGTTCTGGCAGGTGTTCCGGTTTGCGGCTCCTGCCCTGATGGCAGGAAATACAGCGTTGCTGAAACATGCTTCCAATGTGCAGGGCTGTGCCCGGGCCATCGAGGGGATCTTCAAAGAGGCCGGGTACGATGAGGGTGTTTTCCAGAACCTGGCCATCGGTTCAGATCGTGTTGCCGGGGTGATTGCTCATGAATACGTCAAAGCGGTAACCCTTACAGGAAGCGAAGCTGCCGGAGTGGCTGTGGCAACAGAGGCCGGACGTCAACTGAAAAAGTGTGTGCTGGAGCTGGGCGGGAACAATGCATTTGTGGTATTGAATGATGCCAATCAGGAACTGGCGCTGAATATAGCCCTGCCGGCCAGGTTGCAGAACGCCGGACAGAGTTGCATAGCAGCCAAACGGTTTATCCTGGAATCGTGGATTGCTGAAGACTTCGTCCCTCAGCTGGTGAAACGGGTGGGACAACTGGTTGT
>SDBT01009090.1_pt1 | contig 16153 bp, 6 predicted proteins | sample 2277101 | NCBI WGS metagenome assembly SDBT01 (sample SAMN10404973, study PRJNA504765) | marine sediment metagenome | isolation source: marine sediment core GS10_PC15, 103 cmbsf | place: Arctic Ocean: Southern Knipovich Ridge | collected 2010 | reverse complement strand
ATGTGTTTTTTGTATATGTTATCTGCTATCTTTTCTGATTTTTTGTAAACCGTGGTTTCTTCGTTTTTGCTGTTAAAACCTGGCGTTAAGTTGTTTTCGATTATGTAAAATCCTTTTTTTCCTTCAACAATATCCATGTCGTTTATGTCTGCCCCTAGTGCCTTTGATGTTTTGAATGCTATTTTAAGCAATTTTTCCGGCACGTAATCAAATGGAATTATTTTTGAGCCTTTTGAGAGTATCCCTGCCCATTTCTGTTTTCCCCACGAGTGAGGTATTAATGTTCTCTTGTATGAACTTATCAGGTTTTCTCCTCCTACAATGCACACTTTGATATCACAACCATTGACTGATTTGATAAACTCTTGAACTATTATGTCGCCAGAATAGCTGGTGTCATTAAATCTTCTTTCAAGTTCTTTTTTTGCTTGGAGTAAATTAAATGCAATTGCTAAATCGTATGCCCTTCCAGCGCAATCTCTTTTGATTACCACCGGAAACCCTGTCTTTGCTATTATCGGCTCTATTTTTGTTTTCAGTTTCACTTTATACGTTTTAGGTGTTAGTACTCCTTTTTTCTCTAAAAGTTTGCTTGCCCAGTACTTGCTATAATCTGCTTTTGAGGCATTGTTGGAATTAACAACTGGTATTCCATTTGTCTCAAGCCAATCCACGATTTTTATTGCCTTTTTCACGTTTTCATAGTTTCTGTTTGCTACACTGGCATAGACCCTATTCAGAACCAAAGAGTATCCTAAAAGTTGTTTGCCTAGAGGGAAAGACAGATTTCTAATATCAATCAAGTCAACTGAGACTTGTTTTCTTTCAAATATTCTTTTAAATTCTTTTTCCCCCCACTCCAAGTCTTCATGCAATATAGCAATGTTTTTCATCTTGTAACCCCAAAAATAAGTTTATCTCTTTAAAATATTTGATATGTTTAGAACTAATTTAATTCCCCAATTGCCTTTAGATAGTTGTCCTTTCTGATGTTTATAAATATTGTGCTTTGATTCGACAACCAACGGAGACCGTCAATGGGTAAAAAAAGGTTTTAATCGGTTATCTAGATTTTTTCTTGCTGTTTGAAAGCCTTTCTTGCCATATTTTTAAACGCATTTCTTTTGTGATGAATTCTGATAAATCTGTTATTTTTGGATTTCCTAAATTGTTGCCTAAATTGTTTGACCAGAAGCAGCATTCTTCGCCACGTGCCTCACGGTTTTTCCGCTTCTAGCACTGCCAAGATTGGTCTTCTTGGGCAAGACAGACTTCAGAGCACGAACCATAATGAGAATACAACACTTTTTACACTTTTAAGTCTTTCTCCTTCAGTCGCCCAACCCCTTTTTTAGTCAAAAATTTCCAGACAAAGGCATTAGCAACATTTTTATTCAACAACAATATTAATAGTAATAAAGCATGAAGTCAAAAACACTGCCATCGAAAGGGGGACAAAAAGCCCAAGCTGCTTTAGAGTATCTTATTACTTATGGCTGGGCTTTAATTGTAATTGCTACAGTAATAGGAGTTCTTGTCTTTGCAGCAAGCGGTGGCGTAAACACCAATACCTGCACTACTTTTCTTACCATTGTTTGTAAGGGCATTGGAGTAGACGGAGACACACTTATAATGGTTTTACAAAATGCCACCGGTCAAACTATTTCAATTACTCCTTTTTCAGACATTTGCTTTGACGACAGATGCGGTTATGCAGCCATTGAATACGGAGGCACAACATATCGCTTTGAATCAGTTGAAATCCCAGCAGGAGCAGAATTTAGAATACTAGGATATGGTCAAGTACTAGCAGGTGAAGTAAGCATAACCTATGTTGAAGAAGAAACAGGACTAACCAAAACAGTAGAATCAACAGTGGGAACGGAAGCAGATGAGGGAATAGAAATAAGCAATGATGGGATAGATAATGATGGGATTGAAGGTATAGATTGTGAACAAGGAGGAGTATCAACTTGTATATATGTAGAAGAAGAAACTATTCCTCCAGTAACTTTTTCAGCAGGAAGTGGCACATTTGAATTTGATTTGCCACCGTTAACAGGAAATAAAATTGAAGCATATACTTTGGCAATTTATGCAGAAGATTTTGATGAAACAAATAACCTAACAGTGAAGTTATTATTCGGGTTTCCGCCAGTAACAAGAAACATTACTAAACCCCCAAGTGAACTAAAGGTAGGTTGGAATTACTTTAGTGAAAGCAGTTTGAATATTAATAAACAAGGAGTTGTAAAAGTTAGCGTGGACGCAACTAGTTTAGGAAGTTTAACCTTGCCAACCAATCTTGAAAATAACAAATTTGCTCCAAAATTGGTTTTAGACGTAGTAACACTACCTTAAATCACAAAATAAGCTTTTTTTAACTTATTCACGTGAATACAAAACAAAAGCTTAAAAAGGATGAAAAGCACAATATATTACAAGATGAAATCAAAAAAACAGGCAATATTATTGCCATTGATATTTCTTACATTAATTACTATTTTGCCAAGCACTTTGGCAGCTACAGAAATAAATGACTGTGCAGGCTTATTAGTAATGAACAATGGTAGCGACGATTATTTTTTAGGAAATGATATTCCTTGTCTTACAGCAACAACTTTTGGCGGAAGCCTTTGGAATGGCGGACTAGGATTTGAGCCAATTTCAGGATTCATAGGAAATTTTGACGGCAGAGAACACAAGATAATTGGCTTGTTTATAGACAGACCTATTAACGAAGTTGGTTTATTTGCAAAAACAGGAGGCTTCACGCCAGAAAATCCAAAAGTAATAAAAAATTTAGTTTTAGAAAATGTTAATATAACTGGCTTAAGCAATGTAGGTGCAGTCATTGGTCGAAATAATGGTCACTACATTGACAACGCGTATGTTTCAGGAATTGTTAATGGAACCGACAATGTTGGAGGGGTCGTTGGTACTAATGGTGTAAGGATTACAAATTCAGGTTCATCAGCAACTGTTACGGGCACCATTTATATTGTTGGTGGATTGGCAGGATTCAATTCAGGATATATTAGTGGCAGTAATGCTACAGGCGCAGTAATAAATTCTTCAGTTTCTGCAACAGGAGGATTAGTAGGATGGAACTCTGCTTTTATAATTAATTCATATGCAACTGGAAATGTTCAAGGCCAAGATTATAGTGGCGGCTTAGTAGGATATAATGATGGAGGATATGTTAATTTCTCTTACGCTGAAGGAAGTGTTGGAGGCGCAGATAATGTCGGTGGTTTAATTGGAAGCCTTTATGGCGAAAGCTCTGCAATCAACAATTCACATTCTAAGGGAACAGTTACAGGAACCAGTAACGTTGGTGGATTAGTAGGAGAAAATTTAGGAATTATTAGCAACAGTTATTCTATTGGAAATATAACAGATACCGGAATTGATGTAGGTGCATTTGTTGGAAGTGATGGAGGTTTCATTGGAACTTGTACAGCAAGTTTTTGGAATCCTACCGATGCAGCCCCTACTCTTACAAATAATAGCGATTGCGGTACACCATCAACTCAAACAGAAATGAAACAAGAAGATACTTATATTAGTTGGAACTTCGACGGCTTGTGGGTTATTGAGACTATAGAGAATAATGGTTACCCTTACTTTGCACCAATTACTTTACACCTTACAGAAATGCCTGTTTACGAAAAAGAAGATGTAGATCCAACAGCTGGAGAATTTTACAGCAGCGGCGCAGCAGTTGCAGAAATGATTTTGGATTATGTTAGAATTGCAGCTATTGATGATGGATTTGAATCAGAAGATGCCGATTTGACTCAACAAGAAATATATCTAAAAGCAACAGGCGCAACAACAGGAAATGATTTAACACCAGATCAAATGGATTTGGTTTTGGGACACTATGACCCATATGACACTCTGGTAACTCACGCCTACTATGACAAATTTGATTCAACACCAGATGGAAAACCATACCAAGGTTACAATTATACAGTTGACACTTATCCTGATACCGAACTAGGATTTACAGAATATTTGAGAGACATTGCACACTGGATGGATTATGAGGTTACACAAAATGCATGGTGGATTACCCCAAGATATTTTGTAGCAGAACCAAATACTCCAGCAGCATTACCAATTTATGGTGACATTGAAGGTTATAGTCATTGGGTTGCAGTAAACGGCTTTGCAGCAAGCGGTGATCCAACCCCTGACGCAACGCAATATGTTAACCCATTTACTACGCCAGTAATTACAATTTATGGAGTCTGGCTAACAGACCCAGCATTAGGCGGGATAGGACAACATGTTTACGTAACTGCCGCAGACGCAGAATTTACTTATTTCAAAAAAATAAAAGCAGGAGAGCCTTATGCAGGAATGTTTGTCCAAGTCGCCGAACCTCCTCCAATGCCATTGGAAGGAGACTTTGTTCCAGGTATAAGTGCTGATGCAAAGATTGCACAGCCTGAAATGGATTTGGGTAATTTGGATTATATTGGAGTGAATGTTGACAGCGAGGTTATTATGAACGTGACTGGAATGACCGGACTGGCTTTAACCAATTTGAATGTGCCATTGATTGAAGAAAAATCAGGATGGAAAGACATGGTAGACTTCCACTTATTGTTTGACGCTGACGCAGTTGCAGCCTTTGAAGATGCAAACATGGGAAAGTACATGCTTGTAGACAGTTTGACTGGAGCAGATTATTACCTTGTTCCGTTTGAAAAAGACGGCTTGGCAACAGGTATAATATTGCTTGATGCAGGCGACGGACACTTTAGACAAGCAACCTGGACAGCAGAACCAGAAGAATACTTACCGGTTGGCGAAAGGGAAGCGATTAATCTTGTCAAAAAGGCAATAATGGAAACAGGAAGCAATAAACGCATAAAACCAGGCCAAGCAGAAACACAACTTGTATGGCAAGCAGGCGACTATTCACAAAGCCCTTTTAGCCCATACTGGATTGTAGAAATGACAGGACAGGAATGGGTTGTAACACAAGAAGGACAAGTTGAAAGACTTTCCTAAAAGCAAAGCCTTGGATAAAACCAAATACAAAGTGCTTGGGGTAAAATAACAGCATATTTTTATAGTTCTTTAAGCATTGTATATATAGGCACTTATTATGGATTTTGATATTGTTTTAGAAAAGCAGAGCGAAGGCGGTTATACAGTTTATGTTCCTGCCTTACCTGGATGTATTTCTGAAGGAGAAACAAAAGCCGAAACCATGAAAAACATAAAAGAAGCCATTTCTCTTTACATGGAAGAAACAAGAAAAAGCAAGCTAAAGAAACTTATCAAAAATATTTCAATTGTAAAAACAAGCGTGAAAGCTTATGCCTAAGCTGCCAACTGTTTCTTCAACCAAAGTAATTCACATTGCTTCAAAACTTGGATACAAATTTGTAAGACAAAAAGGAAGCCATATAATACTCAAAAACAAAAAAGAGAAAATACTGGTAATTCCAAACAAGAAGACACTGAAAAAAGGAACTCTTCTACAAATAATCAAAGCAATGGAAATAACAAAAGAAGAATTCACAGAAATTCTTTGAAAAAGCAGGTGACTATTCACAAAGCCCTTTTAGTCCATACTGGATTGTAGAAATGAAAGGACAAGAATGGGTTGTTGCGCAGGATGGAGAAACCGTTAGGCAAAGCTAGTTGTTTAGGATTTCTTTTTTTCGCTATGTTTTTATTGGTTTTATTGTTCTTTTTTCTGTTATGTGTGGCTATAAGGTTTTTGTAACGCAAACTTTTCAGTCAAAACTTTTGAAAGAAGATAAAAAATTTAGGGAATGAACAGAAAAGGTTTTTGATCAGTTAGCTGCAAATGCTTTTGCTGGAAAGCCTTTGGGCGTTGGTTGGTTTCGGGAAAAGCGCTTTGAGAATTACAGGCTTTACTTTCTGGTTTTTGAAAACAAGAAAAGCGTTTATGTTGTTAATCTTAGTACAAAAAAAGACCAGCAGAAGATAATAAACTCTGTTTGGCTATTGCTGGATACTTATAAAAAAGAATTAGAAGATTTGTTAAGCGACTAACTACCTGACTTGTTTTATCTTACCTGTTTTTATGTCAAGCAAGCTTGAAAAAAGCTCTTTCAAAAAACCAGTGTCAATTTCAGACTGGTATTTCAAACGTAAATACTCTTTTTTTGGAATGGTAACAGTTTCTTGCATAAAATTTCACCAATAACTTATTGTGTAAAGCCCTATAAAAACATATTGTAGGGATGCAAGGCGCAAAGCACAACCTATTTAAATGAGAAATGCTATTAGTCCTACAATTAAGTACGTTGAGAAAATACTTGATATTTTTCTAATATAGATAGATTAATATATATAGAAAAAAGAAATAATAGTAGTACTTAAACAAGTGGATTTTTCATGGCTTTGGGTGACATTTACAGGGGAATTGAAGACAAGTACTATGCTTTTGCAGATTGGCTTGACGACAAGGGCTTAAACCTATATCCAATAATTGACAAAATTGAAGAACACAATATTCCATCATTTCCGGTTGCTCTTTTGGCAATTGTGCTAATAATTGCAGGAATTACTGTCGGAGTTGGAATGCTTTCAGGTCCACAGACAGGAATTACTTTTACTGTTTTAGATGAAGACGGTGTTGCAGTTGAAGGCGCTAGAATTATTGTTACAACCGATTCAGGCACAGAATTAAGTGCTGTTACAGGAACGAATGGAACGGCAATCATTGCTATTCCGCCAGGAAATGCAGAGGCAGAAATTTCAAAAGACGGTTATACAGACAAAACTGTTTCGCTTGATATTACAGGAATGGGAGAAAAAGAAATCTTGTTAATAGAAGAAGCCAGTATTTTATCCAGAACAATTCAGTTAATGAAAAGCGGTACAAGCCAGCTTTTGGATGATGACATTTCAGTAAGATTTACTTGCTCTGACCCAGATGCATCTGATTTTGACGAAATAAAAATTTCAAGCGGTGGCACAATTGACATTGAAGTGCCAGACAATTGTGGTTCGCTTATTGCAACTCCTTTAACAGGTTACAATGCACCAAACGGAGTAATTGATTTACAAAATACTGCTCCACAACTTTTCTTACAAGAAATTGAAACAAATACAGGAACAGTAAATGCTTTTGTTGAAACAGAAACAGGAGAGGCTCTTGCAGGAATTACAATTATTGTTTATACACAGGATGGAGTGCAGGCAGGAACAAAGTATACCAGTGCTGCAGGAACAGCGGTCTTTGAAAGCATTCCAACAGGCTCGTATTATATTGTTGTCCACGATTCACAGGGACATTATGCAGGATATGACAGCAGCATGGAAGGCGCAACAGGAGTAAAGGCGCTTGTAAAGGATGCAAGCATTTCTTTTGATGTACAGCTTTCAGAGGCAACTGTTGGAACAATAAAAGCAATTGTAAAAGAAAGTTCAACAAGTCTTCCTGTTGAAAATGCCACAGTTTATCTTAAGAAAAATAATGCAACTGTTGACACAGCATACACTGATTCAGACGGAGTTGTTGAATTTGATGTTGGAGAAAATGTTGATTATGATTTGGAAGTTGATTCAGGCGCTTATCTGATTGCAGTTGTGAAAAATGTAAGAGCAAGCACTTCGTTTAATGAAATTTATTTGGAAGCTGCAACAGCTGACAATACTCAGGTTTTAAAGGTTGAAGTTGTTGACAACAGGCAAAGGCCAATTGATGGTGTAAGGCTTGTTTTGAAAAAGGCTGATGGCACAATTTATGCAAACAATGTTGTTACAGGCGCTGACGGTATTGGTGAATTCACAAACCTTCCTTTGGAAACATATTATGTTTATGCTGTAAAGAAAGGTTTTGAAGGAAAAGACAGCGACCCAATAACTTTGATGTCAAGGCAGGAGAACAAAATAACTGTTTTGCTTCCGATTGGTTTTGGAAATTTAGAAGTATTGGTTTTGAATGACGAATTGCAACCTGTTCAGGGAGCGGTTGTTGAAGCAATTAATGTTATTGATGAAGAAAAAGAACAAGAGGCAATTACAACTCTTGATGGAAAGACAATTTTTAATTTTAGAGCTGACAAAAAGATTTTCTTTAAGGTTGATGCAGAGGGCTTTTTGCCATATTATAGTATTGCAGTAATGCCTGATTCAGACAGTACTCTTACAACAGAAATAGTTCTTGCAAAGGACCCGGGTCAGGTACAAGTAAAACTTCTTGGAATGTATCTTGACGGAGAAGTTGCTCCAAAAGAACTTGCTCCTGGTCAAAAATATACTGCAAGACTTTTGCTTTTGCTTCCGAGAAATAGTCAGTTTGATGAAGCAGGATTGCATTTAAGGGTTGGAAATGCAAATGAAGGCAAGACCAATATTATGGAAGAAGATAGCATTTACATCAGAGATGTTATTGCGTCAACTGCAGGAATTTTAAGAGGAACAAGTTTTACTCCTCCAAAAGGTTATGCAATTGACTCAACTCATTTGACAACAGGAGATAGTAAGTGGGCAAGTCTTAGCTGGAATAATGTAGGACAGGGAGCTTATGCTGTTGAAGCAGAAATTCAGGTAAAGGACTCTGCACAACTTGGACAGTTATTATACATTAATTACAGGGGATGGGGAAAGAAAGGCACTATTACAAGATTCCCTGCAGATGCTGCTCTTGGAGGAGCAGAGGCAACGACTTCAAAGCAAGGTCTTTATGCAAATACAGAACAAGCGGTTTATACTGCAGGACCAAGCAGTCTTTGCGGTCCAAGCTTTTGTAAGACTCTTGGAGTGGAAGACATTGTTAGAAATTTGAAAGTAAGTGTTGTTGACCAGTATAATGGAACAATTGGAAGCATTTACAGACTGCATTTTACAATTACAAGTATTGCAGAACAGGCATTTACAAACAGCAGTATTGAATTCGGAAGTCAGGGAGACGGCTTAAGATTTGAAGATTATGCAATAACCGATGCTACTGGAAAAAGAAGCGAAGGAAGTGTAGAGGGTTATTTGCTTTCAAAGGAAATCGGAACAATGAGAGATGGAAGCAGTGTATTTGGATTTATTGATTTTAGAACAGAAAAAGAAGGAAGCAATCCTTTAACCATTGTGATAAAGTCAAACAATCAGCCTGTATTAAGCGATGCAGTTGACATAAGGGTTGAAGCTGCAGAGCAATTGCAGATTGATGTTTTGCCAAAGGAAATTATTCCAATGATTGACAACATGATTCTTGTAAGAGTAAGTGATGAAAGCAATGAACCAGTAAGTAATGCAATTGTTACTGCAACAATTAATGAGGTCATAGTTGTTTCAACAGAAAGCAATGGTTCAGGAGTTATTGAGTTTAAGCTTGAAATGCCTGCTTCAGGAAGCGTGCTTTTGATTACAGCAGAAAAGACAGGTTATAAGAAAGCAGAACTTGAGGAAAAAATTGATTCAAAAATTTTAACAGTTACTCCGCCAAAGATAAATGAAAAGCTTGATGTTTTGTTAACAGAGGTTGAAAAACAATTATGGTTCAATAACCAGACAGTAACTGATTTGGTAATTTCAAAGCTAAGGTTTAGCAACGACTTTGAAAACCTTGTTACATTTGAATGGGATGACGATTATATTGGAGAAGAACTTAAAGCAGATACCGACATAAATGTGTTTTTGCTAATAGGACTTACTGAAGAAGGAACTCTTGTTGAAACACCTGTAAAATTAGAGGGTTCTTTGTCAATTTATTTACTTAGTACAGAACTCCAGCAGACATTTGTACAAAATTTGTCTATTGAAATAAGAATAGGGCTTGGCGGAGAAGTTGACAATGATAATTGTATTGAAATTGTTCCGGTAAAATGGGATATTGCAACCTCTGTTGAAAGCACTGTTATTGAAGAATTTGCAGTAAAGAACAATTGTGCTGTTGAAAATCAGGCAATTGCTCTTTCAAAACTTGAAGCTAAAATAATTAATAGTCAAAGCGATTCTTTAGGAAAGTTTACTGTAAGCAGTGAAGATTTGGGAATTGCTTCAACAATAATTGGAGACGAATATACTTCACTTGCAAACTTATTACCTGTTGGATTTGAAGGAACAATCCAGATTGAATTTGCACCGGATTCAGCAATTGAATCAGGAACTGCAAAGCCAAAGATTGAATTCAAAGCAGTGCACCCGATAATTGGAGGAGAAGAAAAGATTTCAACAAAGCTTCCTGTTGACATAAGTGTAAGCAATCTTGCAAAATGCATTGAGATTCTTGCAGATGAGCCTATTGAGGTTGAAACAACTCCAATGAATACAGGATTTGGACAGTATGGAAATTATGGCGGAAACTATAATCCAGGCTACCAAGGCGGTTACGGTGGCTATGGAGGATATGGCGGAATTCCTGGAAGCGGTGGAGGATATGCAAATTCTGGTTATGGTGGCGGTTACGGCGGCGGTTATAGTGCAACAAGTGGTTATGGCGGCGGAAATGCTTACCCTTACTCTAACTTTAGTTCACCATATTACACAAATTATTATGACAATGACGAAGACCAGTCTTGGAAATACGGTCTTGGACAAAACAGCTTTATTATCAAAAACAATTGTTCAGAAGCAGTTGAAATAGACATTGATACACCTGCACAAATCAGAACAGAGGAAGAAAACTTTGAGATTTTGCCAAATTCAGACAAGACAGTAAGGGTTGAGTCAGGATACAGAATGGGCAAATATGAAATTGATGTTTTGGCAAAAAGAAAAGGAAGTCAGGACAAGGCTTTGAAAATTGATTCACTTGATGTTCTTGTAAGAAGAGCAGGAGAAATGGACGAAGAATGTATCCAGCTTAGTACAAACAAAATAAAGCTAAACAATTTTATCGGCAAGCCAGTTAAGACAGAAATATACAATTACTGTTATGATATCGGAGTAAGACTGCCAAGTGGTGGTAATGTAATAGATTTCAGATGTAAAGTAGCAGGTCAGCCGCAGAATACTTACAGATTTGCAGAAAAGGAAGAAGGCACAACAGCATTCTTTATGATTGGAACAAATGTTCCATACACAGGAACTTCATACCAGCAACAATACACCAATGTTCCATTTACACAGCCAGGCGGATATATTAACCAGCCTCCTGGAAGTTATAGGGGAGAAACTTATCAATCAACAGGACCATATGGCCAAGGCTATAACCAACCTCTTAATGCAACACAAGGATACAATTTCCCTGCAGGAAATTACCCTTACGGAAGCAACAACTGGGCAGGAAACCAGGTTGGAGGATACGGAGGCCAATGTGAATTGATTGATTCTGTTTACGTTACAGATACTCATACAAGTGGAGCTGAAGATGGCAAGACAATCCAAACAGTTGAATTTGAAATAAAGCCTGCTTTGAATTATAGAAAAATGATTTGTGAATTCCAAAGCCAGATGCCATTCCAAAGCATTTTTGGTTTAAGAGTAATGTTAAGCCAGGCATTTTACAGAGTATTTGTTGATGCTTCAGCAAACGTTAAATACTACAATCCTTTTGGAGGAGCTTCAAACAAATACTTCGCAGTAGAGCTTGAGGACATGTGGGGAATGGGAGACACTGCTGATGAATGCATGAAAAACGCAGGCACTACAGGATATCCAATTGAAAAACTACAAAAATGCAGAGAACAGGGAAGCACAGCACCAATAACAGCTGTTGTGAACTCTTCTGCTCTGGACCTTACAACAAAGGGATTCCAAGGAGGATTTGTACCACAAAGCAGGTTCAATGCAAATAATGTTTATGAATATGTAGCAGACCCTGATGTTTTGAACATTCCACCTGCGTCAGGAAAAGCAGACATTGTTGAAGTACCAAGCCCAATAATACACGAAAGTGGAGTAAAAATTTCATTTTATCCTGTTAAAACAGATTGTCCAGCACCATATCCTGGAGGCAATTGGACAATTAAAATGATTATTGACAGATCTGGAATGGATCCAAATGTTGGATGTGCAATAATCAACCAACAAGTCGGAATAAAGGTTGCAAGACCATTGTTTTGGGATACACCAAAAGAAGCACTTTTGAATGTAAGAGTTAATGTACTTAACAAAAATGAAACAGTTGGAAGCGTTGATGCAAGCAACTGTAATAACGCAGGCGTAGTTACTCCTGCAACTGTAACATGCCCTGCAGGAAGCCTTACAGGAAAGGACGATTATGAGAAATACGGCTTTAACAGACTTCCATTTGACTGGAGCTGGAAAGGTATTGCAGAACAGCAATGTGACGCAAAAGAAAATGGTGGAGAAGAAAGCTTTTGTGACGGAGTACAATTCTCAATTGAATTGAACAAAAAGGCAGAAAATATAAATGAGTTTGTTACAAATTCAAGCAATAAAACAATTATTGATGATTATGCAGACTTAACAAGCGCAACAAAAGAATCAAAGAATCTTTACAGACTGGTGAAGAAACAAATAAAGGTATTCAGCAAACCAATTGGTGCAACAACAGATACTAATACAATATTCTATTTAAAGGCAGACGGCGAAATTCTTGAAACGGAAAACAAGAAAAGCATAACAGACAAACTTACAAACCTTAAGAATCTAACCGATGCAGGTGTTGGTGCAAACATGTATAGTATTACAACACAAACTGAAACGACATTGAAAGCAATTCCAGAAAAAGACAGGAAAAGAGTTGTTGCAGTTGTAAGCGAGACATTTGCAAATGCCGTAGCAAACAAAGATATTGCTGACTTTATAGGAATAAGCAAGCCAGCGCCTGGAGAAGGAGCATTGTTTAACAAAGAAGTGCTTACACTTGACGAATACAAAGTGCTTAATGAAAAATTACTTGAAGCACTTGCAACCCCAAGCGCATGTAAAGATGTTGCAAGAACTGAAATTGTTAATATTACTGAAGTCAATAAGAAGCTTGCTGTTTCATGTACAATTAACGGAACAGAAATTACCACCACTTTCCTCCAAGAGCTATCCAATGCAATTATAGCAGACGGTTTTGTTGTCGGAGCAGTTTCAGCAAAAGACAATGAAAATGACAGTGTTAAATATATAGTTGGCAAGGCTGATGATGCAACAGGACTTAGTACAACTGACTTTAATAAATTTTACAATAAGAACATTGCATTTGTTTCATTCCTTGTAAAGGACGGTTACAATGCAAGTTTGAGAACAGACTTTACAACGTTTTACACTAGCATAGCCTTTGGAGGAACAGAAGAAGGCGGAGACACTCTGACAAAAACAGAATATGGAGCAGGCGACTGGAAGTTTGAAAATAAGGACGCACATCCTTTGGGTCAATCAGGTCAGTACAATGTTTTGTTAAACCTTGACTTTACTTCTGAAAAGAACAAGTGGAATGTTGAATTTACCAGAGAAAAAACACTTGAAGAAATTAGCACAGAATTTGGAAACAATTACCTGTTAAGCATGCCGTTTGACGGACAAGTAGGACTTGCTGAAGGAAACAGTGGAAGAAAAGATTACGGAGTCCTTTTGACAACAGGTGGAAATATACTGCTGGAGTATAATAAAGTAACAAAAAAGAAAACAGAGCTTACAAAACCAGTAGTTGAAAACACAAGCAATGACTTTGAGAAATACAGTTTGCAAACATCTAACGTACTTACAGTAACAAACACAGGAGTTGTATTCAACGCAATTTCAGGAAAGATAACAAGCAATCCTTCAAAGCCTGCAAGGGTAAACCTGGACCTCAATCCAAGAAGCGGTACAGGAAACGAAGGGCTTGTGTATAATTTGCTTGAAGGAGGCATTGAAAAAGGATTAATTGGCGATCCAAATCCATGGCTTGTATGGCAGGAAGGACAGAAAACGTTTTCAGACCAGGTACTTTCAAGACCGCTTGCGCAAACACTTTGCCTCAAGGTTGAAACACCTGGCTACCACGGATTTGCACAGGAAATCGGAACAAAAACAAACTTTAGGGGATTGATAATTCTTCCGTTTGAAAAAGAGTATGTGCTCCATATTTTGTGCAATCAGGGAAGCATGAGTGCAACTGCAATAAACACTATTACGCCAGCTGCAGGCTGGAGCACAACAGGGGCAACAAGCAATCTTGTGCTTAACACAATTGATGATACAGAAAACAGCAGCTTAAAGAACTTTGTTGCAAGCATTAGCACCAGCAGAATGTGCTTTACTCCAAGTAAAAACGTAATTGACCTGAGCTGGAACAAGGAATATTTGCTTTCAAAGGTTGAACCAAAAGAGTGAAAATAAATTCACTAAAACTTTTTCTTAAAAGCTGTCAAAAGCGATTAAATTTGGGCAAATATGCAGAAAGCAAAGTAATTTATATATAGAAAGAAATATTCTAATAGCCTTGAAATAATTTAAGGATTTAAGCAGCAAACAGCAGGGGAAAGGCAAAATGGGCATTGAAGGACTCAGCAAAGGTTTGAAGGATTTCTATTTTGGAATCGAAGACAAATGGTATTCTTTGATTGAAAAAATTGACACAAAAATCCCTATTCATGGACTTGTTGATAAAATAGATACAGTAGTTCCAAGTTTTGCACTTTTTCTTGTAGTAATTGCACTAATTGTTCTTTTGGTTGCACTGCCTCTTTTGAGTGCACCAACAGTTTTGTTTTCATTCAAGGTTACTGACGCAGATGATTCACCAATTGAAAACGCAAGCGTACAGGTGTTTTTGGATGATGTTGAAATTTTTTCAGGTTCAACAAACGAAAATGGTGAAACTGCAAATGCAAGACTGGAGCCTGGTTCAACAGTAACTGTTTCTGTTTCCAAAAACGATTTTGTCGATTACTCTGAAACCATTGAAGCAAATGAATCAACATATCTTTATGGAATTACATTAAGACCGCTTAGAGAAAATACTTATCATATTGCATTAAAGGACGGGCTTGGACAGCCAATAATGGAATTGCTTAACCTTTCATTTACCTGCAGAAATCCTAACGCAACCCCACCCAAAAATATTACAACTTCTACTGGAACCGCAACTGTTGTAGAACCATCAAACTGCAATGGATTAATTGTAAGTGTTCAGGGAGATGGGTTTGATTTTAAAAGCTCAATTGAATTGGTGCAGGTTGAACAGACAATTTATCTGATGGAAACTATTGAAACCGGAGCAATTATAAATGTTGAATTATACAGCAACAATTTACTGATTAGCGAAAATGTTACTGTTTATCTTTACAAAGACAACGGAACTGTTTCAGGAATCGGACCTGTTGAAACAGAAGTAAGTCAGAATGGAATTGCTGTATTTGACAGACCAATAGGAGAATATTTTGCAAAGACATCAGGTTATGGAAGTTTTGCTGCGGCCGAATCCGGCGTTTTTACAGCAAGTGAAGATGAAACAACAACTGTGAGAATTGATTTAGAAGAAAGTATTGCAGGAGATATTAAGGTTTTAATTGTTGATGGAACAACAGATGACGAGGTTGAAGGCGCAAGAGTTGCTTTAATGCTTGGCGGAGAAGAAATTGATGTAAAAACTTCAAGCGATTCACCGCTTGAATTCCCTGTTTCACAAAACACAACTTATACAGTTATTGTTGACCACGAAGGATATTGCCTAAAATCAGTTCATGATATAACTATAAGTGAATCAATACAGAAAATAGAGCTTACTCCTGTAAACGAAGAATGTGGCGGAAATTTGGAAACAAGGGTTCTTGACCAGTCAGGAAATCCTGTAAGACATGCAACTGTTGGGCTTTACAATGCTGAAGGATTTAGTGTTGGATTTGGAACAAGAATCACTGATATTAACGGAGTGGTTGAATTTTCAAGAGTTCCAAGCGGAGACTATAAAGCATTTGCATTTAAAGAAAACAGCAGTGGCTGGAGTGACTCAGGGCACTTTATTGAAAGAGCATCTGCAAGCACTGTGCTTACTGTAGTGCTTATTGCAGGAGACGGAACAATAAGAGTAAAGGTTTCTGACGCGGAAGGAAGGCCTGTACAATTTGCAGAGGTTGCATTTGTTGATGCTTTAACAAACAGACCAATTGGCGGAGGCTCAATGCCTGTTCAGGATATTAATGGAACAGTAGAGCTTACTACAAGAGCTGACAAAAAGGTTTACATTATTGCAAGCAAAAATGGTTATACTAATTTTACTTCAACAATTGTCCCTGTTATTGCAGACAATGTACAGTTCATTGATGCAGTTCTTGAA
>SDBT01009089.1_pt1 | contig 16155 bp, 8 predicted proteins | sample 2277101 | NCBI WGS metagenome assembly SDBT01 (sample SAMN10404973, study PRJNA504765) | marine sediment metagenome | isolation source: marine sediment core GS10_PC15, 103 cmbsf | place: Arctic Ocean: Southern Knipovich Ridge | collected 2010 | reverse complement strand
AACATTTTCATGCCTGGCCCAGGCCATAACCCGACGAACCGCGAATATTGGGAACGACTACCCCGTAACCCCTTCCCAAATAATATTGAGTTATCGCGGAAAACCAGGCCTGAGCCTGAGATTCCGGCCCTCCGTGCACCTTAACAATTACCGGTACTCTCTCACCGGGCTTTGACCCGATAGGCTCATAAACGAACGCGGGTATCTCGATTCCGTCAAAGGTCTCGTAATGGATTAACTTCGATGAAGAAAAACTATCGGGATCAATACCGGAAAGAAAAGGTTCCGTTAGTCGCTCAACCCCTCCCCCGGCGATATCCCACTTATAAACCGAGGTGGGGTTGGTCGTGTTGTTATGGGTAAATACCATTATTTCATCGTCGCCGGTAAAATGCTCGCCGCTGAATTGGCCGATAGGCATCGCCGGCGGTTCGATATATTCGTTCGCGATTAGGTTCTTCACAACCAACTCGTCAATAGCATCGGCGTTGATTTCATAAACCAGGTATTTACCACCGTAGCTGACGTAATAGTCCTCAAGGTCCCAATCGGGAGTTTCGGCCCACTCCCAACCGCCCCCCGCAATATTGTAAAACGCTAACCCGATAAACTCACGCCCTTCATTGCTGGAGAAATAGAAACCGGAGCTATCGTCGAGCCATTCCAACCCACCGTACTCGGCGTCGCCCTCGTGCGGCGTTACCAGGATAGGTTCGCCTCGTTCCTCCATATCGTATAGAAATACATCCGAGTTGTTGCTATCGTAGTAACGTAAGAAACCGACGAAACGCCCATCCGGCGAAAAGCCGGAGATGGACTGGTAGCTGTCGTCCTGCACCAGCAGTTCGCTTTCGCCGGATACCAGGTCGTACAGATAAATATCGAAGAAGGCAACGTCGCGCACGTTACTCTTATACAACATCCAGCGGCCATCGCGCGAGAAACCGCCGAAGTAGTTAATCGTGTCGCCGCCGGACGTTATCATCTCCGGGTTCTGCCCCGACGAATCGGCCAGATATACCTGATATCGTTCGTTGCCCCCGGTATCGACGATTATCGCCATCATATCCTCGGTAGGATGGACGTAGATATCCTCGATACCCTCCTCAAATTGAGTAACCTGTAACGGCTCCCCGCCCGCCAGCGGCTTTCGATAAGCCTGGTTTACGCCGGTAGCCGAATCGTAATAGTAGAAGTCCCGGCCGTCCGGGCTGATACCGGCCACGGTGTTGCCCCGAATATTGAGATACTGTTCTATAGTATATTCTACTGCGTTGGCGGAAACGCATATTATTAATAAAAACGCCAACGGTATTATCCGATATGTACCTTTAGCTAACATCATTCTGATTCTTACCACCTGTTTATCTTCGTGTAAATAACTTTTTAATGGCCGTAATCCACCGTTTATTCGGCATCAGTTTGCTTAATACTTGTATCGTCTCCCGCTCGTTTACCGAATTGTAGAACAACCACAATCCGACAGTTCCTACCAGAACATTTGGGAACCAGAGCGCGGCCGTAGCAGGAAAAACCCCGCGCTCGGCGAAGCTGGTCGCCGCAACCAATAAAACGTAGTATACCAGAAAAAAGAAGACGCTTATACCGAAACCGGCCCCTTTCCCGGAGCGCCGGGCGACTATCCCCAGCGGAATGCCGACCAGCATAAACGCCAGACAGGCGAACGGTAACGCTAAACGTTCATTAGCCCGGGCCAGATACCCGTAACGGCTGTTTTCCAGCGCTTCTTTTTGTTCGTCCAACGATATATACTCCGGATCGCGTTTCGACACCCCGGCCTCTATCATCGCGATGCCCTCGTCGAGTTTCCTGATGCGGGCTTGCATCTCGGCCCGGGTCATCTCATTGACGCCTTTAAGCCCTACTTGGCTTAACTCCAGCCCGGCGGCGAAGGGCAGGTTTATCTGCTGCGAGGTGAAACTCAGCCGACGGTATGCGTCGGGCGCGTCCGGGTCAATCTCGTGTATCTCTCCCTCGTACAGCATCACGCGCATCTCAGCGACGCCGGGGTTCTCCAGCACTTCGCCCTCATTGGCTATTATCGTACTGGTCAGCTTCCCGTCGTCCTCGACGAACACGGTAACGTCATACCAGCGCCCGGTTCGCGGGTCTATCTCCGCTATATAAAGTTCATACCCCGGGAAGTCATCGATAAATATCCGCTCCCGCAGTTCAAGGTCGGGGCGCTGTGTCGTAACGTGGAATAGCATCTGCTTGAAACGCAGGTTCGCTTCGGGTACGACGTTATCATTGAAGAAGAACATCACCGCGCTCAACAACCCGGCCAACAGCACGACCGGAATCGCCATATTATATAGGCTAACCCCGCCCGCTTTCAGCGCGATTATCTCGCTATCGCCGGACATCCTGCTGAACGCCATAAGCACCGCTACCAGTATCGCCATCGGCACCGTATATTGCATCAGCCAGGGCAAGAGATAAAGAAACATCTCCGCAACGGCCAGCGCGTCTACTCCGCGCGATAGCACCATCTCGACCATTTTGAAGATACGCATAAGCAGCAGTATCGAGGTCGTTATGACTATCGCGAAGAAAAATGGAGCGGTGATTTCGCGCAATATATATTTATGTAAAATCTTCAATTACTTCGCCGTAAAATTAAACTAAACCGGGTAGAAATCGCTCATATTTGTAAGGCAGAATCCGCATTTCGACACCTCAAACCGCGCGGATTATAATACATTCAGCGATTACGTACAAGAGCAAAGGCCGGGATAGCTCGATATCCCCATCGGGGCATATCCCGTGTATCGAATTTAGGCGATTTACGTTGAATATTACGCAATTCAATGATACTTTACTGGTTTTATTTCTCCAACATGGCAAATCACCCCGTTATTGAAAATTTGAAACAGCTAACCCTAAAATCTATACCGGTAGCAATAACTACCCTCCTCATCTTCGCATTCGTCGCAGCGCCGGCTTCGGCAGCTTACGACGTCCCCGACGATTGGGAGACACTACGCCCCATTATCGCAATGCTCAAAGCGCACGGCGTCGAGTTTGACGGTTCCGCCGCCGACCTCGCTCGCCTGCTCAACCGCCTTTCGCGCCGCGCCGGCCTGGCAGCGTACGAAGCCGAGAAAACCGGTTTCGATAAACTGTTCGTTCTGCCTACCGAGACGGTAGTAACCACCGAAACCGAAGTAATAGAGGAAGACACCTTAATTTTCGGCGCCGGGACTTCCGTGGACTTCAGTACACGTCTCTTCTGGTTTGAGCCGATGGAGTACTCCAGGCCGTCACCCAATAAGGAATACGATCTGGGCCGGATACCGATGCGGCAGGAACTGCATTTCCGTACCGACGCCACCAACTACATAGACACCCCCGACGAAGCTATGGAGAAAGCGGCCAGCTACATACGCTCCGGCGAATACGAGGGCATCATAGACCGTGAGCTGGCCAAACGCGTATTAGCCGAGATTGAGTACGAAGAGGGCTTAATTGAATGGGAGCGCGAAGCCGGGCTTATCCGCGACTTCGAGTTACCCTACGATTCCGAGTTAAAGTTCGAGGGGCGCAAGCTGTTCACGATGGGGTATTCACGTACCCAGTACGACAACGAATCGACCGGCGGGGCCGGCGACGGCAACGACATCAATATGGAAGGCGAGCTGCAACTGCGCATCGAGGGAACCATAATGCGCAAGACGCACGTCAACGTGGATTATGACGACACCCGCGAGAACGAGAACCGCAACAAGATATCGGTAATATATAAGGGCGACCCCGAAGAGCTGGTACAGGAAGCCGCCTTCGGCGATATCATCCTGTCGCTCCCCGGCACCGAGTTCGTCAGCTACAGTTCTTCCCGTTCCGTGTTCGGCGCCAAAGTAGACTTGAAATACAAGTGGGCCCGGTTGATGGTCATCGCCTCCCGCGAAAAGGGCAAGGCCGAGCAGACGACGTTCACCGGCGGTAACGAGATAACCATTAGCGAAATCGACGACATGAACTACGAACAGAGGAAGTACTACCGCCTGAACGCCGGGCGCGACCCGGCGACGACGATAGATTTCTTCGAGTACCCCGACAATAGGATAGCTAAAGACGCTAACGAAATACCGAAAGTCGCGCTGTATATATACCGCCCCTCCAAACCTATCGGCGATATTGATCCAAATAAGAGGGCCGAAATAACCGCGTATGAATTCGAGGATAATGACGTATTCACATATAACGAAGAGAACCCTAAAAGCGGCGGGATATCGGAATACCATCAGGTTTGGGAGCGTCTGGATCAGGCGATTGACTACGACATAAACGTTGAGACCGGTATAATCACGATGCAGACCAACGTAACTGGGGACGACTCACTGGCTGTCGCCTACGCCGTAGATCGCGATACATATCCCGATTATTCAGTCGGTTATCAGGGGGATGGTATCAACCTCGATCTTGATAATATGAAGCTGTTAAAGGAATCGGGGAACGGCGGCGCGATACAGCGCTACGAATTGAAGAACCGCTACTACCTGGGCAGCACCAGCATCGTCAATAACACCCTTCTTATAAAGATGGAAGACCAGACCAGGAGTGAGGAACTAAACGGTAAAAAATATCTTAACATATTCGGGCTGGACCGCGGCGGCGTTAACGGGAACGGAGACGCACAGATAGATTCCGCGTTCATTGACTATTCGTTCGGCCTGCTTATCGTTCCCGATGACTACCGAAGCGGGGACAGTTATTATCATCGCGACCGCACCAACCCCGACACAGGAATGCAAGACGAATACAACGACTTCCTCCCTTTCGACTATCGCAAGACTGCCGACGATGACCAGTACAACGAGAACAGCGGCGATGGGGTGGTGGAAGACTTCGACGGTAATGACGACGCTTACTCGCCGGGAATCCTGGAACACAAATTTACTTTCCACGTCGAGTTCCAGGCGGCGCGCCCCTCGTTTATGCTCCGGCCTAACATCGTTCCCGGCTCGGAGATAGTAACCCTGGACGGGGTTCGGTTGTACATCAACCGCGATTACTGGATAGACTACGACTCCGGTTTCATCGAGTTCCTCAACGAAGAGGTCAACGACCCGGATAAGGTTCTACAGATAACCTACGAATATAAACCGTTCTTTGAACTCTCGACGAAATCTCTGGTGGGTTCTCGTTTCGAGTTCGGCCCCGATGATTACAACTATATCGGATGTAGCTTCCTCGGCGAATATTCCGAGAAACCGAGGGGCGAGGATAAACCGGACCTGGGCGGCGAACCGTCCAACTCACACGTCTTCGACGCCGACTTCAATATCGAGCTATACCCCGAATTTATGACCAAAGTGGTGGACGTTCTCCCTCTGGTGCATACCAACGAGAAATCGAAATTGGCATTCGAGGGGGAAATAGCGCGCAGCTTCCGCAATCCCAATATATTGGGCGAGGCCAAGAGAGAGGACTTCGAGAGCGCCAAGCAGGAGAGCAGCTTCCCGATGCGAACCGCCGCCTGGAGGCACAGCTCCGCGCCCGGCGCCCGCGCCGAAATTGACCAATCGAACCGGACTATACTTAAGTGGGATAACGTAACCGTAATTAAAAGAGATATTGATATCGAGTGGAGAAATGACCAAACCGATTTGCTGCGTATCGAAAGCCTACCTACCGACCCTGTAAGCTCCAGCGAAACCTATCCGGATACCTGGGGTAGTATCGTGCGCCCCCTTTCCATAGTCGGTACCGACTTCATTGACCAGCGTTTCGACACACTGAAAGTAACTCTGAACCTCAATAATTTAAATACGAACAATAACGATGATGTCGAGGGCGGCCTATTTCATATTGACCTGGGTGAGGTTAGCGAGGACGCCGACGGTGACATATCGGAATACCCATTGCCGGATTCGGAAGACGGCAGCGAAGGTGGAATACCGGATGTGCACGAAAGGGACGGCGAATTACAAGGATACGAAGACAAAGGGTGGTTATTCAATAACGAAATATCGGGTGGAAACGAGGATTTTCGGTTCGGCAATATCGACCTCCTCGACGAGGAGGATATGGATAACGACGATATCCTCGATACCAACGAAAGCTACTTTACATACGAGATAGACCTGGCCCAGGTCATCGGCGGTACCTCGCCCTACGTAACCCGGCGCGGCGGCGTAGGCAGCAGCCTTAACGACGGCTGGTACGTGCTGGAAATCCCGCTCAATCTGGACAACGGTTTAGCCGAAGCCTGGAATAATCCTGACCCCACCCGCATTAAACAGGTAAGAATGTGGTTCGAGGCCACCGACGAAACCGATTTCCCGCAGGGTTCCGCGATTAACTTCTACTCCATATACCTCTCGTCAGTGCGCTGGGAACCGCCCATACTCGACCCGGATAAGGGGTTGAACGAAGTTGAGATATCCACCAAAGACAGCGAAAGCAACGGGAGCAACGAGTATGCCCCGCACGACCAGGTTATTAACGAAGAAGGCGATAAGCAGCGAGAGCAGGCTCTGGTTATGAATTATGTCTTCAACGACTGGGACGATATAGGAGTTACCAAGGAAGTGTACGACGAGCACGGCGATTTCGTCGGGGTGAAGGTCTACGGCGCCAACAACGGAGTCTTCGATACCGAGGACGCCAACCATAACGGTATACTCGACAGCGGCGAGGATATCGGCCTGGGGCCGGATCAGATTGGCGCAGGCAACGGACATCTCGACCAGGAACCGCCCATAACCGCCTATACATCGATGTCCAACTATACCCCGGACGACTATACAGACTATCACCAGATGGAGATATGGGTACATAACTTCAAGCCCCGCACCGACGAACAGGACTACTTCTTCCTCCGCTTCGGCGCCGACGAGGAGAACTATTTTGAATACCGGGCGCAGCTACCGGGCGGCGGAGCCGGCAAATCCTGGGGATGGCGGCCCTATCTTATCAGCCTGGATTTCTTCGAGAAATTACGGCAGAAGACCTTCGAATTGTTGGAGGGTGAAGACCTCGATTATATTTCTGAATTCGGCAACTATTTCATCAAAGGGTCGCCCTCGCTTCTCGACATACAGAAAGTAATCGTCGGGGTGGGGACCAATAATCCGGAGGACTACGGGTCCGGCGGTTTCATCGAATCGCGCGAGGTCTGGTTCAACGACATTTTGCTCAAGGACGTTGACAAATCCGTCGGTATGGCCAAACGCGCTGAAGGCGAGCTGGACTTCGGTGGGTTCGTAATGCTGGGCGGTTCCACCAAAAAGATTGACGCCGACTTCAACAGCGTCGGCACCATATCCACCTCGGGCCAGGAGAACACCACCACAGCCCTCAACGGCACTCTGGAGTTCGCCAAGTTTATGCCTGACGATTGGGGTATACGCTTACCGTTGAGCGGAACCTGGAGCAACAGCGAAACCATAACCGAAGTGAAATACGACCCCGACCAATCCATATACACCCAGGGGCGGGTGGAATCCACTACGAAATCGGCCAAGATATCCTTCGATAAGTACAAGGTGCCCAGCCTGGATTTAGGCTACAAGAACTCGTACTCTACCAACGACACTTATAACCGGGTATCCGATGCCGATACTTATACCGCTACGATGAACTACAACGTCTTCCCCCAAACCAATTACCTGCCGCGTAATATCAACGCCTCGTTCACCCGCAAGGTGGACAGGGTAGACTACGCGAAGACCAAAGATAGCTACGAGCAGGACCGGAACTGGCGAACCGATACCTTCCGGGGGCGTGTTAAGTTTGAGCCCACCGAGGATCTATCGCTGGAGCCCGGTTACACCTACAACATCACCGTAAACCAGATGGACGAAACCGAGGAGAACTTCGCCGAGAGCTACAGTTTAAGCACCCGTTACGACCGCATACGCGGGTTGCGCCCCAACGCCAGCTACACCAGTAGTTATTCCGAGATAGTTGTAGAAGATTACGGCGGCTTCGGCGCCGGCGGATTGTTCGGCGACGGCATGGGAATTATGGGGGTATCGAAAGCGGAGGGCGAAAAACTGAACCTGGGATTAACCACTAGCTTCACAACCTCCTGTCCCATTGATATGGGCAAGCTGAGTAATGATAAAGCTATCGGCATCAATAAGTTGAGCATCTCGCCTTCGTACAGCCTGGTACGCGGTTCGTCATATAACTACGAGAATAACCGCCCCGGATTGACATATCGTCTGGGCCGGGACCACCTGCTGCCGGATTCGGACAACCTGAGCACCAGCCGGGTACGCCATACCGTCTCGGTCAACAACCGTTTCAACCCGCTGGAGTTCCTGGGATACCGCGTCGGCACCAAATGGGAGGAGTGGGATTTTATACAAACCGACTTCGACTCCAGCTACACCTGGGAGGAGAGCAATACCACCGGTACGCCATCCCGTACCCGCACTCTCACCTTCCCCGACATCACTAATAAAATTAGTGGCGTCAAAAATTTCCCCATCTTCGCCGGGATGATGAAGCGCTCCACGGTAACCGTGTCCTATTCCCGGAAGCGCACCCTGAGGAAGTTCGAGACCATCACGATAAAACATTCGCCGTCCGCCAGTTGGCGCGCCACCTGGAAAGCCGGTAGTTTGCGAACCAGGGCGGATTTCGGCTACGACTATACGATTTTCGAATACCTGGGAAGTAATCAGAATGATACCTTACCGGAAAAAGAGACGAGCATAAGCCCCTCGTTTACCGTCAACTACGACTGGGCGATGCCCAAAGGCTTCAAGATACCCCTGCTGGGCACGCTTCGCTGGCGCAACGAACTTAACATGGAGAGCTCGGTTTCGCTTACCCAGAACAGATACGAAAATACTTCTATGGACAACTCCGACCGCTGGGATTACTCGCTATCGGGCGGTTATTACCTGACGACCAGCCTGCACCTCAACATCACCGGCCGCTATACTTCTTATACGAATCTTTCCACCGTCGGAGCCGACTATAACACCATCAGTGTATTCGGCAATCTTGAGATTATTTTCTAAACTGTTCATTTACCAAAACCTTATATCGTACTTTAGGAGAAGCTATGAGAACGGCCTTATCAGTTGTTATTCTATTCATTACTGCGACTGGCTCACTCGCCTATTCGCCTTACGGTTATTGGGAACCGCCGGCGACGGGCGCTTCAGGTTCAATCGCCGTGGCCGACGACGCCCGGGGTGTTCCGTTAAACCCGGCTGCGTTATCGGAGAATCACGGCTTTAACCTGTACTTCGCCCATTACGCGCAACGCAACAAAGGGGTCAACGATTGGAACCTGTATCTCGACTCGCCGATAGGCGGCTTCGGATACGATTATTCCAACTTATGGATTGCCGACCCGCAAACCGGGAATCCGTTCAACGTCAAATCGAGCCGCTTCTCCTACGGCGTGGGGGTAGCCCCGCTTAATTGGCTGGGAACCGGCTTTGGCCTGGATGTATACGCCGCGACGAAGCCGTACTACACTACGGCGATGGGCATCAACTACGGGCTGATGATTCGGCCGCTGCCCTACCTGTCGCTGGGCATAACCGCGCGCGACCTGAACGAGCCGCGTTTCCTGCGCGAGGTACGGGGGCGTAACTACGGCCTGGGTATCGGGGTTCGCCCCGGAATTGATATGGTAACCCTCTCCGGGGACGTCTACTGGTACGAGGACGATACCGGTTTCGACGACCTGGGGTATAAAGTGGGCCTGGACTTCGAGCCGGTAAAAGGCGTGGCCGTACACGGCGACTACCGCAACAGCACCGCCGCAGATTCGCCCGAGGAGATGATAGGGGCCGGGTTGACCCTTGACTTCGCCTTCGGAAACGTCGGCTACAACGCCCGGTTGAACCGCGACGGCGAGTTCCTGAGCGATTCCGTCTCGACGATGATACGCACTGAATACCGCAAATCGGTATTAGATTTCGCGTCGAGCTACGCCGAGTTGACTATCGCAGGAAAAATAACCGAGGAGGAATCCGGCTGGAGCATATTGGGGGGAAGCTCGTACAGCGGACGCGGTATTATCGAGGAACTGAAGAAAGCGGAGAGCGACGGCGACATAAAGGGCGTAATGCTTAAAATCAAACCGATTAGCGCCGGTTTCTCGCCCGGTATCAGCGGATTAATCGAGGAGATACGCAATCAGATAAAAGCGGTCCGCGATGCAGGGAAACCTGTCTACTGTTTCCTGGAAAGCGCCGACAACACCGCCGCATACTACCTCGCGTCGGCCTGTGATTCTATAACGATGCCGCGCTGGGGTTATTTCGGTGGATTGGGAACCGAGATGGCGATGTGGCGCATAACCAAATTGAGCGAGAGCTTCGGCGTGGAATGGGACTACGTAAACGCCGGAGAAAATAAGGGTATGTTTCACTCGATTAGCGGCGAACCGACCGAGAGCGACTATGAAGTCGTGCAGAACTTAGTTGACGACACTTACGACGTATTTCTCCGCGACGTGTGCCGGGAACGCGGCTTCGGCCGGGAGGAACTCGACGCCATCATAAACGGCGCGCCGATGTACGGCGAAGAGGCGAAACGTCTCAATCTAATAGACGAAGTCGGGCGATATGAAGATTTTAAGGAGTACGTCTCGCGGCGCGACGGGGGCAGCGGCGGCAGCGGCCCGGCTACGGTAGACCTCAGCCATCGCGAATACTGGGACGACGCCTGGGGCAAATCTAAATCGGTAAGGGTAATAATGGCCACCGGCGGGATAACTACCGGCAAAAGCGGCCACAGCATCATCACCGGTTCCGACAGTATGGGCGCGGATACGATAGTACATAGAATAAGGGAAGCGCGCGAAGACCCTAACGTCGCGGCGGTAGTGCTACGGGTAGATTCCGGGGGCGGCTCCGCTGACGCGTCGGAAGATATCTACCACGAGATACTCAAGACTCGCAAAAAGAAACCGGTGATAGCTTCGATGGGAAGTGTGGCGGCATCGGGCGGTTATATGATATCCATAGGCGCCGAGAAAATATACGCAGACGAGACGACCATAACCGGCTCTATCGGCGTTGTCTGGGCCAAGCCCGTGCTGGAAAAGCTATACGAGAAATACGGGCTGGAGCGATACCCCGTGAAGTCGGGCGAACATACCGACGCCACGTCCATTCACCGTCATTTTACGGATGAGGAATTAGCCTGGGTCGAGAAGATGGTAGAAGAGGGTTACGCGATGTTCAAAGATCAGGTCAGCGACGAACGCGGCATAGATATGGCCACCCTCGATAAAATAGCACAGGGTAGGGTTTACTCCGGTATTGCCGCGAAACGATTGAACCTCATAGATGAGCTGGGCGGCCTGGAAGAAGCGGTGGAATATGCGCGAAGCGCCGCCGGGCTTCCCGAAGATGCCCCCATCGAATACGTCGGCCGCGAGTTCGGTCTCTGGAAACGGATGGGTAAAGGGGCCGCGACCATATTGGGATTGGAGGACGGTATCTTCTAATTTCAAATCAACCTTAAAATATCTAAAGGGCGGCCGATTGGCCGCCCTTTTTCGTACATTTAAAATTGCATTCCACCGTTATGATTGCTATAATCCCGTGATGCGTATAGCCCTCGATATTACCCTGGTCTTTCTCGCTCTCTTTTCCCCTATCGCCGCTTCGGCTGCGGGTTTGGACGAAATAGAAATCGTCGGCGAGGGACATCCTACGGATATCCTGGGCATAAAGCCGTCCGTAGTATATATCACTACCCCGCGCCTCGCGCCGCTGGCCCCCGATTTGCGAATGATGAGCTATCTGCTCAAAGAGATGCAGGGGCAAATTAACGGCACTGTAATCGTCTATGGCGAAGACCCTAAAGTAGTGGCCGGGTTCCGTGAGCGATTAGGCTTCCCCGTATTCCCCGCGCTGGCGGGAATCCCCGAGGGATTGATAGAAGAAGAGGGCGGTATCCCCTTGACGCTATTATACGATAGCGAGGGGACTCTCCTCGAACGGCGCTATCGCGCGGATATCCCCGACCCGCTCGACGCCTCTCTGGCTTTCAACCTGGACTACGACCCGGGCGACAAAGGCCCGCCCGGCGAAGGCGACGAGGTCGCGCCGCTGGTGTTAATAGCGTCCGATAAAAAAACCTACGAGCTACCCGAAGTAATTACGGGTAAAAGTAAATCGCTAATCTACGTTCTGGATATCGAGGACGAGCAGCGCGAGGAGAGATTAACCCGGTTACAGTATCTGCAGGACGACCTGGGCGACGATATCGCGGTTGTCCCAATATTATTAAACGCTAGCAAGTTGAAGGGTTTCCGCCTCGCCGACGCTTACGTGCTTGACTTCCCGGTGATGATAGGGGGCCCGCTGGCCGCATATAACCTGGTCGGCGACGCCAAACTACCATTGCTCATAACGCTGGACGAGAAGGGCGAGGTTGCGTTATTGAGTGAAGGGGCCGAAGTACCCCGGCGCAACGACATCGTCGCCGAGGAATCGCAGCCGGCGGAAGAGGGGCCGCCGATTCCCTTCGAAATCCAGTACCTGACGGAAGTTACCGAGCGTTTACGTTCCAACGTGGTTTCGACCTCTTCCTGGACAACAGATTCGGTGGATATAGTATTCAACGGCCGTTTCGGCGACGACAACTACGACCACATTTTCCGGATATCGCGCGCCGGTAAGGATTTACATCAAATAAGCTACGGCCCCGCCGACGACATATCCCCCAGTTGCGCCCCGGATGGCATCCATCTGACCTTCTGCAGCACTCGTACAGGTACCGAAGAGATATGGTTGTCCGAGTTGGTTCACGGACAGTTTACTCGCGTAACTAAATACGAGGGTACCGCGCATAAGACGCATTTCGGCCGTGAAGGGGATTTGATTATCTTCCAAAGATCGAAAAATGACGGCGATAAAAAATTATTTGATTTATGGATAATGACCCCACTGGGCCGCCGCGCCCACCCCGTAAAGGAAACCCATTTTAACGAGACCAACGCGGATATGATAAGAAGCGCCGAACTGCTCGTATTCCAATCGGATAGATACGGCAACGACGACGTTTTCACCAGCGATCTCGACGGCGGCAAACGGCGGCGACTGACGATGTATGACGGCCCGGATGTCACCCCCGCGTTCAGCCCCGACGGCAAATACGTGGTTTGGGCCAGCGACCGCGAGGGCGACTTCGATATCTGGGCGATGAACCTTGACGGTTCGAGCAAGACCCGGTTAACCGACGGCGAGGGCGACGACTTATATCCCTGCTTCTCCCCCAATGGCCGCTATCTCTCCTTCACCCGTTCGGCCGATACTTACGACGACATCTACAAAATAACTTTCCGCCCTATACCCGATTACGACGGGATACGCCCCCAGCGCTATATCCGTTTATCGAAATCTGTGTACAAAGATAAGTACGGGGACGACGACAATCTCGATTGGCTTTATCCGGGGCAATAATATGCAAATGCTTAAAATCCTATCCTGGAACGTTAACGGTATCCGCGCCATTCACAAGAAAGGCTTCCTCGATTGGTTCGCCGAAATCTCACCCGATATGCTCTGCATTCAGGAGACCAAAGCCCGCCGCGAGCAACTCCCTGAAGAACTTATAGAGGTCGCCGGATATAGCGTCTACTTCGCGGAAGCCGAGAAGAAGGGATACAGCGGGGTCGCGATATACTCCAAAATGAAGCCTAAAAACGTGAGTATAGGTTTCGGGATAGCCGAATTCGATTCCGAAGGACGGACGATAATCGCCGAATACAACGGCTTCACCCTGTGCAACATCTATTTCCCCAACGGCAAAATGTCGCCGGAGCGGCTGCGCTATAAAATGGATTTCTACGACGCGTTCCTGGAGCATATCGAGGACCGGCGGGACAACGGGGAAAACATAGTGGTGTGCGGCGACGTGAATACAGCACATAAGGAGATTGACCTGGCTCGGCCCAAAGCAAACGAAAAAAACTCGGGTTTCCTCCCCGAGGAACGGGCCTGGATAGACAAGTTAATCGAAACCGGCTACGTAGATACCTTCCGAATGTTCAACGAACGGCCCGAAAATTATACCTGGTGGGACTACAAAACGCGCGCCCGACAGCGCAACGTCGGCTGGCGTATCGACTACTTTTTCGTCAACTCGGAGTTCGCGCCGAACGTAAAATCGGCGTTCATATTAAACGAAGTTATGGGCTCCGACCACTGCCCGATAGGAATAGAAATAACCCCGTAGCTTACGGAAGCGTTAAATAAAACCCCCGGCGAAACCGGGGGTTTGCATAAACAATCCAATTTACCCTTTATAACCGACAAACCAGCGCTGCTTGATCTTTGCGGGATGCAGCCGCAGCCATAGATCGTCCGGCAAATAGACGCTCACGCCGCAGAACTGGCAGGGCAGCAACCGTTCCTTGCCGTCCACCATAAGCGCGCCGCCGCACTGGGGGCAGGTAAACGCTATCGGGCTCGATATCTCAGTCTCTTCAACGGCGCTTATCGATTGCAGAGAAGCGTCTACGAACAGAACCGCGTTGGGGTAAGCGCCCTTGAGCCACCCCGGCGACGGGATTACCTCTATCTTCCGGCCGCATTCCTCACAGGTATGGGTATACCCTTCCGTCAAATCCGCTTTCGGTTCGAACTTGTTTTTGCAGCCTTCGCAACGGGCGTGCAGTTCGCCATAAAGCATCGTCGTGTGGAAAGTACCGAAGATAGTTGAGTTCCGCCCTTCTCCTTCCGCCAGGTCGGTCTTCAAATCCTCGAGCATATCCCCAAAGATATCCGGCCAATAGTCGCTCGGAATATCTATGTCGGTCTGGCAGCTATCGCAATGGGCGACCTGCCAGGGGCCGTTGAGGGGAACCGGGCTATCGCATTTGGGGCATTTAATGCTGATTTCGAGCATCCCATATAACATAATATCTCCCTTTAGTTGAAAAAAGCCCCTTGCGGGGCGTTGTTGTTTGCCGGAGGCGGGAATCGAACCCGCACGATCCCAGGGATCGGGGGATTTTGAGTCCCCTGCGTCTACCAATTTCACCACTCCGGCGTGCAGGGGCCATTATACAATAACGGAGACGCCGGGGCAACTTTAAAGTGGTTACGATTCCGGCGAACCGTAGTAGTTCGCCGGTTTATTCCCATACTTCCCCGTCGCCCTAAACGATTTATTCCATCCCTAAACGTTCTTCAACGCCAGCCCAACTCTACTCGTATAGTCAAGCTTCTCAAAGCCGGTTACCGGGGTGCTGTCCCAGGCTAAGGTCTCGCCGACATTGAACGCGAGCCACGGAGTAATGAATACGCTCATCCCGCCGCCGGGTCGGCGAAGAGCATATAATTCTAGGCGTCGTTCCGGAAAAGGAAGGTTTCGGAGAATCGCTCGCGAAACTCCGGCATCTATTTGACTTTCCCCCTTTTATCGCGGTCTATCATAGAAGCGAGCCGATTGCTCGACGTATCGTAACGTTTGTTCATCCGCTCCAGAGCTAGGCCGACGGGTTGGGTTTTAAGCAACTGGTTAACGGCGTGTACATACGGCGCCATCCGGTTACTCCAACGTTCCATTGAATAGGGGTCGTGGGGGTCGGTAAAACCGTGTAATGGCGCCGTATCCGTATGCCCGATATAAGCGATAGGACCCTGGGGATTTAGGAGTAACTTCTTCGGCAACGCCGCGTCGAAATCCAACCGGCCTACGCAAGCGGCACTATCCATTAGGGATTGGAATAAGAAAGGTATTTGATCCAAGGCCCTACGAGGAGTACGTAATGGGGTACTTTTTTATTATCCAATTCTAACGCCCAATAGTTGTCCTGCAACCAGCCGTCCCACTCGTGCTGGGGTTCGCCGTTAAAGATGAGCGGCGCGTCCGGGTTCTCCATACCTCGCGTTCTATTTCGCCCGGAAAGTCGCGGCCGTATTAACACTCGCGCGACGGCTTACGACTTCTTCCGCATACGTAGGAAGCGCTTTCCGCAGATCTTCGGCAATACTCTGCTCGTCGCGGGATTCCAGCAATAACTCCCCGGTAGGGTACGTGATACCTGTTCCCATGATGTCCATGACCTATCTCCTTTCGTTTCCACGGCATCCTTTACGGATCCGTAAGCTAACTTATAAGGGTTAGATGTCACTCGTTTTCCCCTTCTCAAACGATATTAACTGCTATATTATACTTTTGGATATCGCGTTCAACAGC
>SDBT01009087.1_pt1 | contig 16156 bp, 31 predicted proteins | sample 2277101 | NCBI WGS metagenome assembly SDBT01 (sample SAMN10404973, study PRJNA504765) | marine sediment metagenome | isolation source: marine sediment core GS10_PC15, 103 cmbsf | place: Arctic Ocean: Southern Knipovich Ridge | collected 2010 | reverse complement strand
GACTCTCATGGTCAGCTTCGACTTCGGCGGAACATGCCAAGGCTTCGGCGGCTATGCTCTCGACACGTCTCCAGCTAAACCGAAGGGCCCGCGCATCGGCAGCGGGGCCGGGACGGACTTCATACTGCGCCTGCTCCGTTTGTTCGGCGTCAACCGTCTCGAAGAGATTGTCGGGCGGTCAGCCTACGCCATCCGCGAGACCGACGGCTGGAACAGCCCGATCATCGGTATCGAGACGCCGAAGTTCGATGGCGGTGAGAAGTTCCTGGTGGCCGATTGGCGCGCGGCGTGGTTCCCGGAGGACGGGGAGACATGAAAATCTACGTGGCATCGAGCTGGCGCAACGAGCTCCAGCCAACGGTAGTCCAGGCCCTCCGAGGGTTCGGCTATGAGGTCTACGACTTCAAGAATCCCCCGGACAGCGCCGGTTTCGGGTGGGAGGAACTCGACGGCGCATGGAAGTCGTGGACTGTGGAGCAGTACAGAAAAGCGCTCGCACACCCGATTGCCGAAGCCGGTTTCAAGGCTGACTTCGACGCAATGAGGTGGGCGGACGTTTGCGTGGTGGTGATGCCGTGCGGGCGTAGCGCACACCTGGAGGCGGGCTGGTTCTGCGGTCAGGGTCGGCCGTGCTGGTTCTACTATCCGCCCGGCGTGATGATGGAGCCGGAGCTGATGGTGAAGATGGGCAGCGGGGTCGTCGCCGGCTTCGACAACTTGATCGAGGCGATGAGCCCATGAGAACCATCTGGAAGTTCACGCTCGCCATCGCTGAAGAGCAAACGATCGACGGTCCACGCACGATGCGGCCGTTGAAGTTGGCCAAGCAGTCCGGCGATCCGACGCTGTGGGCCGAGGTCGAAACCGAAGACCTGTACGTGCCCCACAAGATACTGATGTTCGGGACAGGGCACGAGCTGCCCGCGGATCTCCGAGTCGAGGACCACATCGGAACCGTTTTTGATGGCGGGTTCGTTTGGCACTTCTTCATGCCTGGGGTCGCCAAATGAACCCCGCCGACATGCTGAAGCGCTGGGTCGAGTTGCCCGTTGCAATGCAGGATGTAGAGACGTGTGGTCTCGACCCGAAGACCTGCGGCGTCGTTGAGTACGCGGTGGTCCGCTTTGAGATGGGTCTCCCGGTCGCTCGCTTCGGCACACTGGTCGATCCCGGCATGCCCATCCCTGCGGAGGCGACGGCCATCCACGGCATCACCGACCAGGACGTAGACGGGAAGCCGACGCTCACGCAGGCCATCGTCGAGGCGATGCCGCTACTCGAGGGCGCCTACCCGGCCGCCTATAACGCGCCGTTCGACAGGAGCTTCATCGCGCCCGGATTCGTCCCAAGTCTCTGCGCGGGCACGAGACCCCTGACCTTCGACCCCGACTGGCGCTGGCTCGACCCACTGGTGATGGTCCGCAAGTTCGACTCCCGCGTTCCAGGAAAAGGCCGCCACAAGCTCGCCGCGGCCTGCGAGCGACACGACGTCCCCCTGAACGAAGCCCACCGCGCACAGGACGACGCGGAGGCAGCTGGGCGGCTGATGTTCAAGCTCGTCGACGAGAACCAGGGCGTCGGCAACCTGACGATCAGCGAGATGCTGCGGCGGCAGAAGTTGCGGGCGGCTGAGCAGGAGGCCGACTTCCAGAGATGGCTCGCGAAACAACCGCCGAGGGAGGATGATGATGGCTGATCACGAAGAACGAAAGCAATTGCTCGATGACCTGCACCGTGCGGCGGACGACGTTGACCGCGCGACGAAAGCTCTGGCCGATGTAAAAAGCCAGGTGATCGGTGCCGAGTGCAGCCTGTCCAATGCTCAGACGACCTACCGCAAGAAAATGGAGAGGTTGCAAGCCGCATTGCCAGAGGTACCGGCCGAGGCCAAGGGTGAGAAAGTCGATGCCTGAGGACGAGCGCGCCCTCGTGTTGCCCCTGTCCCCCGGCTACGTCCCCACCTGGGGCGAGTTCGAGGTCGTACGCGAGATCCTCCAGAACGCCATCGACGAAGACGAACAGCGCGGCCACAAGATGGCCGTCGTCCACGATGGCGAGCGCCTGACCGTGACGAACGACGGGGCGAACCTGCGCCCGGACGCCCTGCTAATCGGTGAGAGTGGCAAAGGCGACCGACGTCTCCGTGGCGAGCACGGCGAGGGCCTCGACTTGGCGCTGCTGGTCGCCGCCCGGCTGGGCGTCAACATGGAGATCACCACCCCCGATGAGGTCTGGACGCCGCGCATCGAGTTCAATGATGACCTTGGCGGCCAGTGCCTCGTGGTGCGCATGCGTCCGAAGTTGCCCCCCCGAGGCGACTATGTATCCGTGTCGTTCGACGTCTCCGCCGAGTCCTGGGCCAAACTGCGCCGCCGCTTCACCTTCATCGATCCGCCCGAGGACGCGGTCGTCACCGACAAAGGCACGCTCATCCTCGACCAGGGCCGCCTCGGCGACATCTACGTCAAGGGCATCTGGGTCACGCGCCGCGCCGAGTTCCCGTTCGGCATCGACCTGCCGGACGTCGGCCTCGATCGTGACCGCCGGTTGATCCAGGACTTCGACCTGAAGTGGGCCTGTGGGGCCGTCATGACCGAGGCGCTGGAGCGGGACCCGTCTCGATTCGCGGAGCGTACCTACGCCATGATCGAGAAGAAGGTCGCCGGCGCCGACTACGTGACTTCCCACGTCCACCAAGGGACCAAGGCCGCCCAGTCGCTCACCGAGCAGTTCAGGGCCAAGCACGGCCAGGACGCTGTGCCCTGCCGGAACCTGGACCAGAGCAAGCAGCTGCACAAGGTCGGGCGCCAAGGTGTCCTGCTGGATGATGGACTCGCCAGCGTGATCGAGAAGGAGGTCGGCACCTACTACAGCGTCGTCGAGGAACGCCGTTTCCTGACCGAGCGGTCCTACGGCTGGGACGAACTCATGACCCAGGAGCAGGAGATCATCGAGCAGGCCTCCGAGGCGATGCGCAGGGCCACCGACCATCCGGCCGCGTCGCTCGAGATTCAGATTGTCGACTTCATCGACCCGGGCATCCGCGGCATCTGCAATCAGGGCGACCGCTCGATCCAGGTTGCTCGGTCAGAGACCGCGGACTTCTACGGGATGCTGACCACGCTGGTCCACGAGATCGCCCACGCGCAGACCGGCGCCGGCGACGGGAGCGCGGAGCACGGCCAACGCGAGCGAGAACTCTGGTGCGCGGTCTACCGGGCCGAGCGTGAGGGGCGCCGATGACCTGGCGCAATCAGTTGTTTTCGTTCCTCGTGCTCTGGATCCTCGTCATGGGCTGCTACGACTGCGCGTCGAAGGTGGCGGCCGGAGGACCCAGCGACGTGCTCACCGTAGGCCGCGACCTGGTGCGAGCGATCGACCGGAACACGAAGGCCATCGAGAGGTGTCGGTGAAGCTCAAAATCGACAGAGCCAAGTGGCACACCGGGAGGTATGGGGACGACAAACCGGAAGACGTCGGGGCAGTGGCGCTACTCAACTCCCAAGGCTTCATGTGCTGCCTTGGATTCCTGGGATTGGCGTGCGGTTATCAGCCCAGCGATCTGGATGATAAGGGCGAGCCACAAAATCTCGACGACCTAGAGAAGTGGCCCGAGTCCATCATCGATGAAGAAACATGGAACGACACAGACCTCGCGGGCCGTCTGATGGAAACCAATGACGACCACAACGACACCGACGAAGCGCGCGAGGGCCGTGTCACCGAGTTGATGGCCGAGGGCGACATCGAGGTCGAGTTCGTCGGCGAGTATCCGGAGGCGTCCGATGCCTGACCTCGAAGACAAGATGTTCCCCCTGCTCCGGAACGTCCTCCGCCAGGTCGAGGCCGACTCCCAATCGCCCGGGATGAGCCGCGAGCACCTCCGCCAGCAGTGGGGCCGCTTCGTGCGCGAGGGCGGCATCGAGTGGCTGAGGGAACTGTTCCCGGAATCGGAGCGCATGCATCTACCCATCGGCGGCGGCATCGAGCGTCGTCGTCCAGCAGAGTTGTCGGAATGACCTGCATCGTCTGCACCAAGCCGCTCACCGCCGACCAGATTATCGCACGGCTGGTCAACGTGAAGAACCGCACGTCGAAGCACGGGCCCTACTGTTCCTGCCGATGTCACCAGGCGGACCGGAGTCGGCGGATTCAGGAAGCGAAGGCGGCGGCGCTATGGTTGGATAGAGCCGCCGACGACTTCACATACGGGGCGCCGTGATGCTGGTCCCCATTGAGCCATCGACGTTGACTGTGAACTGCCCCGAATGTCGGGCGATGGTTGGTGAACGTTGCGTTGATGCTCCATCGTCTGGCGTGCATTGGGATCGTTGGTTGAAAATATATCTGCGGAGGCTCCATGGAAATCGATCGCGATAGCGTGCTCGACCTGAGCCGCTTCACCCTGGCGAAGCTCGAGGCGGACATCGTCGATCCGCCGGACGAGGGCGAGCATGCGATATGCGTCGCCATGATCGTGAGGAACACCGACCACGGCGCTCCGGTCGGCGACATGGAGGCCGAAGAGTTCACCAGGATCGAGACGGTCTACCCGCTGGACGAGCTGACCGTTCACGAGGTCCGACGCCGATTGATTGACGCGCTCACCCACGAGCTCGACGAATGCTTCTTCATCGATGGTGAGGCCGCGACGCCGATGGGCCATGAGGATCAGGAGCTTGTCCCATGAGACGCATCTCGTTCAGCATGACCGAGGCGCAGTTCCTCGACGGGTCGAAGACCGTGACGCGGCGGCTCGGCTGGAAGACGCTCCAGTCGGGCGAGCGATTGACCGCCGTTCGGAAGGCGATGGGCCTGAAGAAGGGCGAGAAGCAGCACATCCTAGGCGATATTGTGGTGGTGAATGTCGGGCGCGAACCGTTGGATGCGATCGACGAGGTAGACGTTCGCCACGAAGGATTCCCCGACATGACGCCGGCGCAGTTCGTCGAGATGTTCTGCGGCCACATGAAGTGCAAGCCGTGGCGGGATGTGACACGGATCGAGTTTCGGAGGATCGATGGCTGAAGAAAAAGAAGGTAGCTGGGTTTTCGGGATACTGGTGATTGGGCTGCTGGCCCTGCTCGCATGTCTCGGGACCCTGTCGATCGTTGAGAACAGATACCAGACCGGCTGCGAAGAACGTTGCCATCCGTTCCAAATGGCAACCATGACGCCGGCGACCGGCTGCATCTGCGCGGAGGCGAAGTGAAGGACGAACAGCAAACGCTCAATTTCGAGCGCATGACAACCGCGTGTCGGACGTGCATGAAAACGCGCGGTCGCATGCGGGCGGTGGTGCAAGCCGTCCGTCCACAGCAGGGCCTCATGCAAGGACAGCGCCCCATGTACGAAGGCTGGTGGTGTGAGAACGGCGATCATTCTCCATGGACCGAGCCGCGGAGGGAAGCGGCGTGATCATCTTCCGCAACCAGGCCGAACGCGAGTTCTGGTCCGAGGCCTTCCAGCAGGCCATGGAGGACAGCGCCCGGGAGAATGCGGCTGAGCAGGCGGACGATTGCCTGGAGATGCTGCGCGAACGGACGGCGGTCCCTGGCTGCGCGCGATGCGACGAGCCTTTGGGAGACTCGCAGCGCTGGGTGATCACCGGCGGGCTGGGCGCCGTCCGAATCTGTCCGCCGTGTTGCGCCAACCTGAAGGTCGAGCTCAACCCGACGAAACCGCCGCCGGCCAAGGGAGCGAACTGATGTCGAGAGATGGACCACCGGACAGGATCACATACGAAGAGGCGCGGGCCACGCTCGAACATCACCTGGCGGCCATGTCGTCCCCCCACCAGGGCGCCGTCAAGGCGTTCATCATCGCGTCCGAGGGCCGTATCTCCCAACTCGACGAGCGGACTGACGCGGCGGACAGCGCCGAGGAATACGGCGCCGCGATCAAGCGACTGAGGGCCACCCTCTTCGCGATCCAAACGCTCGCGGAGATGGTCAGCGAGGACGACTCCTGATGCACATCGACGAGAAGAAGGGCGTCGCGGAAGCCCGGTCGCTGCGCCAGCAGAAGCTCGACAGCGAGGACGAACTCGCCGTCAAGGCGCTGACGAAGCTGGGAGACGACGGCGGACACGCGATGCTCATCCTGGAAGGCGCTCGCCAAGGACAGACGCCGAGGAAGCGCGACTGGATGGGTTCGATCCTCAAGCGGCTTCTGCGCCAGGGCCGGGTTCGGACCTGGGTCGTTTCAGCAGCGGATGGTCAGGCTCGGGAGCGGCGGTGGTATGCGTTGCTGGATCCAACGAGACCGGCCGTTGCGGTGTGTGCACCCGCTAAAATGCCTGATTCGTTAGGCAGAGAGAAACTGGACTCCGCCGAGTTGCGAAGGCTGGAGCAATCTGAGAATGGGAAGTGAACCAAATGCTCGAGTGGCTCTGCAGAATCGGCTGGCACAAACCGAAGCATGACCCAGGCGGCACGAAAGAGGTCGACCCAGATGGCCGGTGGAAGATGTACCAGGGCAGCATGCACTGTCTCCGGTGCGGGAAGTTTCGAATCTTCACCATCTACGAAGCGCTGGGATTTCAGGGCGAGCTGTTGTCGCGGAGGATGACCGAGTCGGAATGGAAGTTGAAGGCGTCATGAGCGACGGCGTTGTGCGACACGCTTACATCAGTGAGTGCGGACTCTTCCGGTATTCTCTGCGCAGGACATGGGACCCACGGCGTCCCACCGGCGTCTTCTGCTGGCTAAACCCAAGCAAGGCAGACGCGGAAATCGATGACCCGACGGTGCGCAAGGGGATGGGTTTCGGGAAGCGGTGGGGCTGGGGCGGCCTCATAGCCGTGAACATGGGCGCGTATCGGGCAACGAAACCGAAAGAGTTGCGAACGGTAGACGACCCGTTTGGGCCTGAGAACGCGGCGGTCATCAGCACAGCTTTTCAGGGGGACCACCCGATTGTCGTCGGATGGGGCGGGTCAATCCCGAAAGCAAAGGAGTGGGACGCCGTCGCATTCACCATCCGCAATCGGGCACGCCGAGAGCGGGGGCGCTGGTTTTGCTTGGGCCGCACCAAGTACGGCGAACCGCGACACCCGTTGACGCTCGCCTATGACACGCCGCTGGAGCCATGGCCATGACCTCACCCGACACCGAGCCCACCAAGTGCGATGGATGCGGGAAGCCTTCCCTCTGGGCCATCATAGACCACGAAAACACGGCACGCCTTGAGTATTGCGCTGACTGCTGGCCTCACGCCCCTGAGCCCACCAAAGCCGTGTGCCCGGAGTGTGATAGTGAGCCCAACACGTCCTGTGCGGCGGCACTAATCTACGGCACCCCATGCCCAAACTGGTGCGCCCCCACCACCAAGCCAGAAGCGCCAAGCGTACCCGGGGGGATGCGGGAGAGGGCCTTTCAGATGTTGGCAGAGATGAGCGAGGCTCGCCCCGAGTGCCTAGACAGCACGTGCGAATTCAAATGCCACTACGTGTGTAAAAAGGCCCCCGATGACGTCGCTGCCTTTGCCCAATCCGAGGTCACCCGTACCCTCAACCAACTACGGGAGGGGGTGGACAAGGCGTGGTGGGAGAATACGAGACGGGCCAAGCACACCACGAAGCTGGAGGTCCTCGCCCTCATCGACAAGGAGAAACCGTGATCGATCAAGTCCCATGGTCCGACGAGAAGTGCGCATGCAAGCAGAGCAAGAAGGTCGAAGAGGACATCTGCGAGGCCTGCCGCGGTTGGGTCTGGTGGTGGACACACCGGGCGCGGAAGTGGATGGCGCCGCAGACGGAGACCGGTGGCCAGTGAGAGACAGCGCAAAGCAGTCGACCGCGCGATCCGGGCCGCGTTGGAAAAGGAACTCGCCGAATATTGGGTCGATTGGGAGAAGAGCCCATCGGGCGTCGTCGAGGCCGGCGTCGGCGACGGCCGCCAGCGACGTGTAATGTCGTCGTCCTCGAGGGGCGACGGGTCGCCGAGAGCAGCTATTGACGCGTCGCTCGCACCAGGTGGCGACGCCCTCTGTCCGTGGTGTCGCGCGGCGCCGGCGTCGACGCGTGGCGTCTGGTGTTCCAAGAAATGCCGTCAATCGGCTTGGAGGGCCCGAAGGCTGGCCGTCTCCGAGGACCTCAACGACACCCCGAAACGTCTGGCCTACGCAGACCCGCCCTACCCGGGGACGTCGCTGAAGTACTACGGCGACCAGCCCGACTATGCTGGCGAGGTCGACCATGCCGAATTGGTGTCGCGCCTGCAGGGCTACGACGGATGGGCTCTCTCGACGTCGGTGAGAGCTCTGCGCGAAAGCCCGCCCGCGGTGGTGGGACTCTGCCCGGCCGAAAGCCGATCGGGTTCTGTATGTGGCTGTTTCAGCTCCTCGGAGCGTCGCCCGTCGACGAGCTCGACGATTTGTTCCCTGGGACAGGAATCGTGTCCTCGTGCTTCGACCAATTCCGCCGAGCGTCGTTGTCGGCGCCGCGCGACGGTCGCTGACTCCAGGTCGCGACGGACGCAAAAAACCGCCCCACTCCCGAAGGAGCGAGGCGGCTAGAAGCGCGGGCGAGGCTAGGAAACTCGGCCGCTATGTCTGCTGGCGGATGAAGCGCTGGAGGATACGACGCGTCCGGAAGACGTCGTTGGCTCCGCGGTTGACGGTCCACTGCATGGAGAAGAGCCCGTCCGTGTCCGCGTCGGCGGCCAGAAGCTGATACTGGAGCTCGCCCTGATCGGTGCCGGTGGCCGGCTGCTCGTCGACCTTTGTGATGCCGGTCTCCGTGTCGATCATCGTGAACGTGATCGTGGGAGCGCCCACGACGAAGTCCTCAAGCTTGCCAAGTTCGTTGTTGACCACGACCTCGAGCAGGCCGTTCGTGTGACCGACGACGCGATCGGGCAGCCGCTTCGTCTGGACGACGAGGGCGCGCGAGACTGCTGATTCGGTGAAGGCCATTTCGGATTCAGATGCCGGCGTCGGTCCGGCAAAGGGCGACGCAGTCCTTCACCACTTCGCCCACGGCCCCGCTGTCGTGCATGGTCTTGTTCATGTCGCCCAGCGCCATCTCGACGTTGCGACCGCTCTCGGCCAGTCGATCGCCGGGGCTGTCGCTGTCCTCGACACGATAGCGACGAATCACTACCTCTGTCGGCACCTCGTCGGCGTCGAGTATTACGACAAAAACAACTCTCTTGATGTGCTTGGCCATGATCGGTCCTCCTAGGATGCCTGACGGTACTGCCGCCCGATTTGGATTGTCACCGGCTCTCCAGGTTTGGAAAAGCCCTTGCTCTTGTTGACGTGGGGCCATGCGACGTCGTTGCCCACGAACGCGGCTAGTTTCAGCATCAGGTCGCCCCCACCGTCGAGGTCCAGCACCAGCACCCGGTCCCCGAAGTGGTCCAGCACCTGTTCTGTGTGCCGGGTGAAGACCCGCCGGAACAGCGCCTCGTCCAGCGCCCCGACCTCGCACGGCACCCCGTAGACCCGGAGGAACCGGGCATCAAACAGCCGCTTGATGTGATCGGGCCACGGGTTTTCCATGTGGCGCCTGATCGACTTCAGCCACGGATCCACGTCGCGAGTCGTCAGGATGAACTTGGCATCCGGGTACAGCGCCTCGCACTCGACATACTCCACTTCGTGCACGTTGCTCATTGAGTCCCACTCGCGCAGCGTGAAGGGCTGCACCCCGTCGGCGATCAACTGCTCTACGTACTTGGGAGGGAAGTGCAGATCCACGAGCCCAAGCCGGTGCATCGCCCGCGAGTAGCTCGCGGTGCCAGTCTTGAAATGACCTATGCCGAAGTACTTCACGCCGGACGCTCGTATCCTGCAATCAACCAACCAACACCAGTGTCCGTAAAGCTATAGATCTTCCCGCCTATTGGACCGAGGCCGTCCGCTGGGGCGGTTTGATCTATGGTGTCGTTGGTTCCGATTCCTTTGCCGTTGATGGATGACGACCCTGGCTCGACGTCTACTGAGATTGTACCGCCCGTTCCGACGATGTAGATGGAAACTTCGTTTCCCTGCACCAACCCAGCTGTCGGCAAGTTCACAACACGAGCGCCCGCGCTCCCTGTGTATATGATCCGGTCACCTACCGATGCGTTGTAGGGAGTCGCCGGATCTACAACCTCGTTCCACCGCGAGACCGGGGCCGGCTTCTTGCCCATATTGAGTGTTTCAATCGCAGCAGTCCATCGGCCCGTCACATAGTATGCGTCGTCGTCCGGTGGCAAAGCTGTCAACGTAACGACGTACGGACCTTGCGCGTTGTCGTTCGCGGATGTTCCGGAACCAACCAATGCACCCGCCAACCAGTCTGTGTAGGGGGTGCCATAGTAGGCAACGGCGTCATCGGTGTCTGCGATTACGTCGAGGCCATCGGCAGAGAACTTGACCGATCCCGCAAGGCCAGAGCTGTAGTACGCGCCAGTGTCCACCTGCGAAGTGTCGCTGTCATACTGACATGAAGTTTGTATCCGCTTGCCGTAGTCGGCCGATGTGATGGCGGGAAGTGTCACGTTCAGCACCGAATCTTCCGCATTGCCGCCGGGCGCGTTCTTGCGCGGGTCGAACATGATCATATCGCCGTACGCCGCCACGGCCGTGTCCGCATGGGCGTAGTACTCGCCGTCGTTGCCGTTGCGCCAGTTGAGGTTCACCTGGGCAGCCGTGGGGTCTGCGCCGCCGCCGCCGGTGCCGGGGCCTGCGGTCCGCTTTCCGCATACCGTCGTCACACCAAGCGTTCCCGTGCCGCTGGCATTCGTATAGATGAGTCTCGCGAATCCGAGTGCCGTGGTAGCTTCCAAGCTCCGCGGCCCGGCTTCGTCGTTGATGGCAAGGCTGGCGATAGTCACCCACGAGCCGCCATCGAGTGGCGTGTTCGTCCCCTGGATCGCGAAAGTTCCGACGACCGTCGCACCATTCGCCCAGTTGATCAGATAGGCGACTTGGTTGATCGGGCGCTGCCGCGCCTGCTCGGTCGTATCGATCAGATCGAGCGCATCCGTGACGCGCTCCGCCGTTCCGCTCATCGCGGTGTCGTCCCAGACGAGGGTCACGACATCGAGGACTCGCTGCGTTCGAATGATGGCCATGTGGTGTCCTTACGCCGCGATGGCGTCCATGTGGTGCTGGATCCTATTGAAGTAGTGGTCCCACGGAAAGCCGTGGCCCGGATCCCAGTGGCTGCCGCCGAACGCCTTCCGGCACTCGTCGTGGCTGCTGACGCCCCCGAACTCCTCGATGGCCTCGTCCCGATCCATGCCGCCGGCGATTGCCTTCTTGCCGGCGATGAGCTTGGCCTTCGGCCTGAAGACGAGCGGGGTGCTGTCCTCGGTCATGTCGCGGGCGGCCAGCATGGCGGAGAGCTCCAGCATGGGAAGGCTGAAATCGTCCATCCACTGGGTTCGGGTCTGGCGCGCCCGGCCGGCGTGCTCGATGTGCTTGCCGAGCCGGTTGGCTCCGTGGGCGCCCCAGGCCACGTCTCCGGACCGGACCATCTGAACGATCGAGTCGCAGTCGGCGGCGTAGTGGGTGCTGGCTCTGGGGGCGGGATAGTTCTTGTTGAGGCCGCCGAACCACTTCGCGATCCGCTCGGCCTTCGTGCTGGCCTCGGCCCCATCGGTGCAATGGACGATCCACCAGATGGGCGTCGGCCGGCCGCCGGGGACCGCGGTGTAGTGCTTCGCCTGGGTGAACTTGATCTCGGGGAGGCCCTCGATGTCGACGCTGGGCTCGAACAGGATCGGAGGGGTTTCGACCTGGCCCCGGCTCTGCGGCCCGACCCGGCCATCTACCCCGAGCTGGCGGGCGAGCTGCCAGGCCATGGTGCCGTTGTGGGTGGAGTCGCCGAAGGTGCCGGAGAGGTCGGTGACGTCGTAGTCGTTGGCCTCCAGGATCGCCTGCCAGATGGCCACAGCGGCCCCTGTGTCGCCATGCTCGAGGATCCGCGGCCACTCGTCGGGGGCCAGTCCGGGGGGCAACATCAGCTATCCTCCGTGGGGCGTTGGCCGAATTTGGCGATATCGGCCGCGTCTTGCCGGGCCTTGGCCAGTTTCGTCTTCAGATGGGGCAGCGTCTCGTCGACCCGGGCGATGGATTTCTCGTCGCCGTCGAAGGCCTTCCCGAGAAGCTTGATGAATTCGGTCACCGCCTCGGCCCACGCGCCCATCATTCGCGGCTCCGGCAGGCACTGCCCAGGGCCCGCAGCGCTGCATCCGCCTTGGACAGCGCTGGGGATGGCTCTTCATCTACGCCGCGCAGGGCGGCTCTCAGTTCGGCCAGGGCTTCCGCCGCACAGGCTGCTCGCTCGAGCGCGGAGTCGGTGGCGCCAACATCCAGAGAGGATTCGGCGATCAGCAGTATGGCGTGGACCTTCTCGAGCGCGACCTCCACCCGGTCGTATGGGATCATCTTCAGATCCCGCTCGGTCCAGCCCTCGGACGTGTCCCGGGCGTCGACCCTGGCGGCTTCGTAGACGGGCTCATAGGCGTCGTCGGCGGCCTTCACGGCCTGCGTGGCCGTCGACAGCGCCAACCTCGCGACCTCCGGACTGACGCCGCCACAGGCCGAAGCCAGGACCATCATCGCGAGCAGGGTTCTCAATTCGAATTCTCCGGTGGGAGCGAGTCGCGGTACCGGTGCGCGGCCTCGACGCCCTCGGTCATGATCAGGTCATCGAGCTTGTGGGTGTCGATCGAGGACCAGGTCTTCCTCAGCTTCGAGCTCGCGAACGCATGCTTTTTCGGGCCAGTGTGCCGGCCGTGCTGCTTCTCGGCCTCGACAGCGGCCTCGCGGACATCCTTCTTCAGCCGCTTGGTCCGCTTGTTGAACCAGGCGACGACGAACAGGCTCGCGGCCACCATGACGGCTGGGATCACGAGGATCAGATTCTCGACGACCGCCACGCCGAGGTCGACGAGCTTGCCGATCAGGACGTCGGCGGGTGCTTCGGGTTGAATCATCGATCGGTCTCCAGGGCGCCTAGCGGGTCTCCGTCTTCGGCCTCGGCCTCGGTTCGCACCCGGGCGGCCCGGGCCTGAGCGCGTCTCCTCGCTCGAGGTCTGGCCTGCCTTGGGATGGCCTCGCGCTGGTATTCGGCGGATTCCATCACCACCTCGAGCACGGCATCCAGCTTGCCGTCGAGCTTGTCCTGGCTCTTCTCCACGCCGGCGAGGCGCTCCTTCATGCCGGAGATCTCGACCTTGATGCCGACGACCTCTTTCTCGGTTGCCTCGGACTGGATCGCCACAGGCCCGACCCGCTCCTTGACCTCGTCCTCGTCCTGCAGGTCGGCGAAAGCGGTGGCCATGCCCCAGACGATTCCGATGGCGCTGAAGATGATCCCACCCACCCACACGGCTGTGTGCATCCACTCCTTTTGGGTCATCTTGTTCGTCGCCGGCGGGTTCGACACAGCCCGGAGCGCCGACGCGGGAAGCGAGTCGCGCGGAACTGGCGGTGGTGTAGCCATAGGCCGGGCTACTCCTGGGGGCAACCCTTCGGACAGACGCGGTCGCTCTCGCTGCCGCCCTGGGTCTTCGGGATCGTTGTGCGCCCGCACTTCGGGCAACTGGCGTGATTGGCCATAACTGACTCCGATCAGCTGATTCGACTGGCGATACTGCCGTCGAAGAAGACCTTGGATCCGACCCCGGCAAGGGTGGACTTGTTGAAGGCCGCGGCGCCGACGACTTCCCAGTCGAGCTCGCTCGCATGGCCGAACGCCGGGGCGCCCGCGCAGAAGAGCCGGGAGTCCGAGTCGACAAATACACTCCGGACCGCGCCTGGCAAGTCCGGATGCTCGCCGGTGACGAGGCTGTCAATCAAGACGTCGCCACCCTCGATCGACTCCAGCAGATTAGCGGCGCCCGTGCCCTTACGCATCGTCACAAAGAGCCGGCATCGCAGCCGACCTGACCTCTGGGACTTGGCCGCCGGTGTGTTGAAGGCTCCCGCGTCGCAGAAAAACAGGCCCAGCCCAGGCACGGCGAAAATGTCCAGCAGCCCGCCGTCCTGGCTCGGTTGGGCCAGAGTCGTATAGCCGCCCAGCAAGAAGGACGTCCCCTCGCCAGGGTTGAGCCTCGCGGCGCAACGGACATAGCCCTCGAGACGACCGTTCGGCGAGTCCATGAAGGGCCCATTCAAATCCTGATTCCGGACCGCGCATCCCTGCCACTTCGCCGAGTCGAGGCCCGCGATGATGTCCTCGAGCGGGACGCGGCTGCCCGTGAAACCGGACTGCACGATCGCGTCGCCGTGCCAGACGAACCGGTCCGAAGCGTTCAGCATTTCGACGCCGTACAGGTAGTAGAATCCTGGGCCGAAGGTGTGAACGGAGAACGTGGCGCTGTTGTCGAGCTTCACGAACAGGAGCGCGATGCCGCCAGGCACCGGTAGCGCGGTCCCTCCCGTGGTGGGAAGCAGGTCTCCGCCGAACCAGCCGAATTTCTTGCCGACATCGGAACCGTCTGGATCCGGCGGCTGGAGAATGACGTTCGACTCGAAGATCCGGAACGTGTCGGTCGGGACGACGCCAGTGATGGGCCGGACCGGAATGATGTCCTCCGGATCCAGGATGTTGCTCTGGATGTCCCGGCGCTCACCGGTCGCAGCGCCGCTGAGCATCTCGATCATCTTGCCGCCGAAGTCGGTGACGTTGCCGATGAACTTGATCAAGCTGCTCGTCGTGCCTGCGTCGGCAGCTTGGCTGGCCACGAGCTCGGTGAAGATGCCTGCTCGTGCCTCGTCCGCCTCGATGCTGATGAACTGGTCGAGCGCCTTTGCGGGGATTGGCGTCCACGTGTAGGTGCCCGGTCCAGTCTTCGCCCTGATCAGATGACGAATGCCACGCGGCAACAGTTGGACGAACGGAAAGAATGTCTTGAAGGCGGTGCCCGAACTCAGCCCATCATCCGAATCGTCACCCGTCGCGTCGTCGATGAAAAATATCTTCCCTTCGAGCGTGTCCGTGTGGACGACCTCGTTCAGCGATGGGGCGGTGATCTCTGGCATGATTTGATCTCAGGGGGTGTGCGTCAGCGTCACCGCTTCATGGAATAGCGGTTGGCCCAGGTGGGTCAGGGTAAAGCTGCCAATGCCGACGATGCAGGTAAGCCACCGGTTGAAGATTTCGTCCCGCAGGATCCACGCGGCGCCACCAGGATTGATGACCGTGGTCGCGTCGCCGATGTTACGAAACCGAGCGTTGAGCGAGGAGGAAGCGCTCTCGTGCGGCAGGTCGAGGCCGGCGCTGCCGACATTCACCATCAGCTTCAATGCCTGGTCGGCAGCCGATGCCACGATGCCGGTGATCGAGGGGGTCCCGTCTGCGTCGACGAGGATGACCGAGGCGACCGCGATCCGGTCAGGCTCCCAGTTATTCTCCTGGGAGTCGACGAGCTCGCTGATGACCTGTTCCGCGCCGAGAATGACGTCCGTAGCCGTCAGGGGCTGGTTGTCGATCAGGTCGACAGCGCCTTTCAGGTTGAGCGTCTTCCTGGCCTTCGCCAACGCGCCGGCCGAACCTCGAATCAGCTGGGCGCCGAGGAGTTCGCGCAGAGTGTTGCTGACGAACGGATCGTCAGTGGCGCCTGGGTCTTCGCCCCACAGAACCTCGAGGGCGAGTCGTGTCGCGCGTGACTTCAGTACCATCGCATCCGCTCACCGATCGAATAGCGCGATCGCCGCATACTTGAGTTCCGCCGACGTCGCGCTGCCGAGTTCGGCCTCGACCTCGTAGATCTTCAGGCCCGCGCCGAGCTTCTTCGACGTCGTGAAGAGCTTCGCGACATGGACGTCGCTGGTGTCGGGCAGCGTCCAGAAGTCGATCTCGACCCCGTCCTCCTTGAATCGGATGATCGCGCCGGCGCCGTCTGCCTTTAGCGAACAGGTCACGCGAACATGGGAGCGCGCCGGATCGACGAGCATCTTGTCCGGGCGCAGAGGAATGCCGCCGCAGATTTTGGGCGACGCGGACAGGACCGTCGGATCCGGGCTCGCGAGCAACGTCTCTGCTGCCGTGCTGAACTTGTCCGGGACGACGTTTGCTGAGCCGTCGGCCGCATCCTTCTCGGCCTGGTCCATCTGAACGAAGGCGCCAGCAGTGACCTTGTGATGGTTACGGCTCACGCCGCTGATCAAAACCGCGTCAACCTTCAGATCGACCTCGGTCTCGGTGTCCTCA
>SDBT01009086.1_pt1 | contig 16158 bp, 19 predicted proteins | sample 2277101 | NCBI WGS metagenome assembly SDBT01 (sample SAMN10404973, study PRJNA504765) | marine sediment metagenome | isolation source: marine sediment core GS10_PC15, 103 cmbsf | place: Arctic Ocean: Southern Knipovich Ridge | collected 2010 | reverse complement strand
TCGTCCACCATTTCAATGGAGTGCGAGATGACAACAGACTCGAAAATTTCTTAATTTCCGCATCAGTAAGCTCAACACGAGCCAACTTCGCGACATGTCTCATTTCATCCTCAGAAAGCATAAATTCAAGTTTAAAATCGCCCCAAAGTCTACAAAAACTAGTTACAAAAAGCAACCATTGAGCTATAATCAACCCCAGCATGGAACAAACACTCACAAACATAAAAAAAGTCGCCCTCATCTTTTTCATAATAACGGGACTGCTCCATCTCGGATCAAGCTTGCTAATCGCGAACGAACTGTACCTCAAGCAGGCATTCATCCTAAACAAAACAATGGATGTGCCACTCATACTAACAGGATTGTTATACGGATTCGCCTCCCTAAGACTGGCACTGACAGACACCAACAAAAACCACAAAATACTGGACATAATACTGATGTCTATAATAGTATTAGTCCTCGCGGGATTAATTTTTATAAACCTGGCAATTCCGAACTTAAACTAAATATGGAAAACGACAAGAAAAAATTGGTAATGGTATTCGGCACCTTTGATTACCTCCATGCCGGACACGAAAATCTGTTTACACAAGCCCAAAAACTTGGAACAGAAGTAATCGCTGTAATAGCAAGAGACAAAACCGTAAAAAATATTAAAGGCGAACTTCCCGACCACGACGAAAAAGAAAGGCTCACAACACTGACAGAAACAACCTGGGCGAACAAAGTAATTCTGGGAGACGCAAAAGATAAAATGAAACCGATTAAAACCTACAGACCGGACATAATCGCCCTCGGATATGACCAGTTTGCTTTCACTTACGGCCTGGAAAAACTGATCATCGATATGAAATTAAACACAAACATTCTGAGACTCGCGCCCTACAGACCCGACATGTACAAATCCTCGCTTTTGAAAGAAAAGATAAAAGAAAAAGATTGCATTTCCTCCCCAATTGCTTCTTAATATAGCCATGAAAAGTAAATCTTCCACATCGAATTTAATCCGAAAAGGAATTCTACTCAGCCTGAATAACATCTGGAGAAACAAATTCCTTTCTCTTGCGACAATCTTTGTAATCGGAACAATTATTTTCATATTTAACGTGATTCTGGCGGTTAATTTTATTGCGAAAGAGGCCATAAGCGACTTAAACAAAAAAGTGGATGTGGTGGTGTATCTGAAAGAAAGCACAACATTCACCGAAAGCCAAAACATCATAAAAGACTTGCAAACGCAGGAGGGAGTCGTAAATGTCGCCTACACTTCAAAAGAAGACGCGCTCTCCCAACTCAAAACAACCCATCCGGACATTTCACTTGCGTTTGAAAAATATGACCTCGGCAATCCCCTCCCCGCAAGCTTAAACATCACAACAGAACATCCAAAATACCACGAGACCGTAGCCGAATTCCTCAACCAGGACAAATACTTATCCAAGCTCTCAAATGTAGTAACAACCGGAGACTCCCCCACCAACAGCATAATAACCAGCGTTTCCAAAAACCTGCTCAGCGTCACAAACTTCGCGCAACAAATAATTTTCTGGCTCATAATGATATTTGTAATCGGCGGAGTTTTAATAATTCTAAACGCCCTGCAAATCACCATTTTCCACAGAAAAAAAGAAATAGAAGTCATGAAACTGGTCGGATCATCTCGATGGTTCATCAGATTCCCGTTTTTGATAGAAAGCATTATTTACGCGATACTCGCGGTAACAATCAGTTTTATAATGCTTTTATTCCTCTCAAAAAGCATACAAATAACAGATACAAGCCTTTGGAGTTACAAAATCTTCCTGATAGAAATCGCCGCCACAGTCTCCTTAAGCGTCATAAGTTCAATGGTCGCGGTACATGAATACCTAGGCAAATCACTACTCGAAGAATAATGAAAACCGCCACATTAAAGTGCATAATACTCGGACATAAAAACCTTTCCGATAAAGACAAACTGGTTTTTTTATATAATGAAGAATTGGGAAAATTAAGAGTCATAGCAAAAGGAGCCCGCCGAATAACCAGTAAATTCACCGGACACCTGGAAACTCTAAATTTCTGTACCGCAAACCTATATTTCGGCCCAAAAAACATCATCCTGACAGAAATTTCGACAGACAAAATCCACCTCAGAAAAAGAAATAATCTGCAAACAATCACCCGTGCCCTGCAAATAGCCGAAATCACCAACAAAATGCTCTACGAAAACCAAACATTGGAAGCCCTCACAGACCTAATCAAACAAACCCTAAAACACCTCACATCCTCCCCCAAAAAATCACTGATTTTTACGGCCTACATAATAAAGCTATTGGATAAATCAGGTACAATCCCGGACTTCAAAACAACAAAAGTTTCTCTCGAAAAAAAATATGTAAAATTTTTCAATTTCATAAAAAACGAATCATTCCCGGAAATAAAAAAAATTTCCCTTACCAAAAAAGAAACACAGTACATACTATCAATCACAGCAAATCTGATAGAAAAAGAAATCGGACAAACCGTTAACTTACTACCGCACCTTTCCAATCCGCAAATACAACCCGCTCGCGATTCAAAGAATCCAAAAGACGGCACGATGACTTATGTATAGTAATACTGTTTCCCCTGGTCACATACCCTACAATAGGATTTCTCATCTTTGGCTTACAACAAGCCGCTATTTTAAGCGGCAATCCGTCCTCCCCCCCAACAAGGATTTTATTTTCAAGAGAATAAACTTTCCTGGCCTTGCGGGATTTGATCACCCTATCAATAACAGGACTTTTATACGGATACACCCTCTTAACAACATCGCTCGCCAACTTTCCACCATTCCCAACCTCCTCGACAAGCCCCTCCCTCTGAGACAAAGTGAGCGCTTTTTTTGAATAATTTTTCAAAATGGTATATTTCTGATTCAGTATAGGCTTTCCCAATCTTTCCAGGTGAACATTCAACAATCGGCGCCCTTCCTTAACATTGCTTTCCTTATTCTGCGAATTAAACCACGCTTTTATCTTGGTTTTTGCCTGATTCGTCTTTACCATGGACAACCACCTAAGCTTCGGCTTCACACCCTTCCCGGTAATAATCTCAACAACATCATTATTCGTAAGCTTATAATCCAGCGACGCAACAGAACCGTTTACTTTCGCCATAACGCACCTGTTTCCAATATCGGTATGAACGCTATACGCAAAATCCAAAACTATTGACCCGGCCAAAAGCTCCTTGACCTCCCCTTTCGGAGTAAGAACAAAAATCCTGTCTTTAAAAAGATCAATCTCGATCTCTTTAATAACATCATATTCCAAATCAAATTCACTGCGTATGCCCTCCAAACCCCGCATAAGCTCTTTTTGAGATTCCACCCTGACACCCTTCCCCGATTCCTTATAAACCCAGTGAGAAGCAATACCATATTCAGCCTCCCTATGCATTTGCGAATCACGAATCTGTATCTCAACAGGCTGATCCGTATCCTTTGGAGCAAGACCCAATACCACTGTATGCAGACTTCTATAGCCATTGGGCTTGGGAACAGCAAGATAATCCTTGAATCTACTGGAAATAGGCTTCCATTCAGCATGAACAAGCCCAAGCACAGCATAAAGATGATCCGTTAACTCTTCACCATCCTCATCAGTTTTTGCCGACATAATAACTCTCATCGCAAAAACATCATCAAGATCATTAATAGAATCCGATCCTTTTCCCTTTAATTTTCTATAAATACTGTAAAAATTCTTAATCCTGCCTGAAACGTCGGCCTTAATTCCTCTGGATTCCAAAAAAATTTCCAACTGTTCTTTAATAAAAGCAATAGAAAGATCACAACCACCCCGTAGTTTATTCAATTGCTTCGAAATATCTTCATATTCCTCGGGATTGGAATATTTAAAAGACAAATCCTCAAGCTGGCTTTTAAATCTGTAAATTCCCAATCTCTCACAAATGGGAACATAAAGATTCAAAGTCTCGGCACTATACGCCACAACTCCGGCTTTATCCTTAATTTTTTCCAGATTACGCATCTTGTAAAGCCTGCACGCCAAAGAAACTAAAATTACTCTGATATCTTTAGCCATAACCAAAATCATTTTTCTCAAATTTTCAACCTGCACAGCTCTATCATTCTCCACATATATCAAAGATTCCAGATTCTTTACCCCCGACAAAATCCCAAACACATCACTCCCAAACACTTCTTCAATTATTTCCCCATCCACAAACCCATTCACAAACACACGATGAAGCAAAGCGGCAAAAAGAGTATCTTCATCGGGACGAAGAGGAATCAGCGAATCAATAATATCCAGATAAGCGACATTGTCCCAAAATAAATCAGTATCACTATTTCTGATAAGACTAATGACTCTCTTCACTTTATTCTCATCAAAATTCTTATTATACGACTTCAATTTGTCTAATATTGCGTTACTCATAACAATTTTTACCCAATCAAAAACAATCCTAGGACAGATATTATGCCAGAAAACACTAAAAAATGCCACTATTCCTATTCCTCAACAGGCAAAATAGCCTCTATATCGGAAGCGGGAACATCAAACACTCTAATTCCCTGAATCAAAGCCTCAGTATTAACCAGGATATCTCGATAACGAGGCTCCAAAAGATCCAGATAAATAATATACAAATCGACAACCATTCTATAAGCGTTGTAATAAGCCTTGATTTCAGTGGTTTTCTTCGAAACTTCTATGAAAGATAGCAAATATTCGTAAGAATCTCGTGGCATAAGATCATCCGTAGCGGTAAAAAACTGTACTTCCAAATCATCACGCTCAATAGCAAGAACTTCAAATTCCGCGTCAAAACTTTCCAGTCTCAACTTTATCTCAAAATAAACCGCATCCGCCTCGACTATTATCGCGTTCATTTCATCTACATGATCCTGCAATGCGGCACGCCTATCAACAGACATATCGATTAAAGCATAAATATCCGTCGCATATATGCTGTCCATTTTCCTCAAAAGATCGACATAATACACAAGCCTGGATTCAAATTCGCTTTCTCCCTCCCCCAAATACAAAACCGCCTCAATTCCTCCCAAAACTCCCTCCATGGAAGTCTTTGGTTCCGCATATTCAAGCCCAAAAACATAAGAAGAAGTTATTTCGGGTACATCACTTTCCACGGTCTGGGTAACTTCTGTCACTACCTCTTCTCCATCCCCGATTCCAAACAACCTAAGCCCCCCAAACATTATAAATAAAATCACAACCGCAAATATCACCAAAAATGTGACAATTCGCTTCTTCGTAACGCCGGCTTGCCCAAGAATATCCCAAACCTCTTTCTTAAATTCCTCCGTCTCGGAACTCAAATCACCCCCGATTTCCACTACTTCAGCAGGCTCAGCCGCAGATTCGGCCACAGATTCGGCCACAGGCTCAGCCGCAGATTCGGCCACAGATTCAGCCGCAGATTCGGCCACAGATTCGGCCACAGGCTCGGCCACAGGCTCGACAACAGAAACTTCGGCCATATCCGCCGCCTTTGCTTCTTCAGCCGCCCCAATTTCTCTCAACTGCTCCGCGGATTGTTCTGTTTCTTCAGGGGTTTCCTCATCCTTGTGTTCAATTTTTTTATTCGCCTCTGCTTTTTTATTTTTTCTATCCAAAAGTTTGTCATCCAAAGCTTTTTTTTCAATAGTCGAAGCAGACGGTTCCGCCGCCTCAAAAGGATTTATAAGCTCTTGCTGATCACTATCCGCCTCTCCCCCGCCCTCAGAAACAGACTGCTCCTCATCTTCATCAAAAACCTCATCAGAAAACTCCAATTCCCGCTCACGCTGTTGCTCGTATTCAGGAGTGGGAAGCTTGGAATCATCAAACGGATTTACCGGTTCAACAGGAGTTTGCTTTTGCTCTTGCGGCTCCACGGCCTTCGTCGTTTCCCTGCTCTTTTTTGGCCTTCTCCTTCTTCGACTTTTCTTTTTTCTCACAATCTCACCCTTAAATTGATCCCGTTTATCTTTGGAAACGGCCTTATTTATCTCCCCCATCTTCTTTTTTGCAGAATCTGCCCCGTTTTTAGGAGTTTTCTCATCTTTTTCCTTCCTTTCACTCGTCTCATCCGATTTGTTAGAAAACTTTTTTCCACCGTTTGGCATGCAAATAAAAGTTAAGTTTTCCTCTAATTATAGCAGAAAAGAGCACTTTTATAAAGACCCGTATCAGGAATTAAAAATGAAAGATAGGAAATGCTTTGAGCTTACAGTTATTTCCCAATAGTTTAAGTCTAACTCTTGTTTGTTCCTTAAATATACGCATAGCAGAATCGATTTTCTTATTACGAAACCTTTTGGGCAAAATCATAATTTCAAAAAATCGTTTTGCTTCAGCCAAAGCTCTGAAACAAGCCTGTTTATCTCGAGGATCCATACTCCGTCGATATAATTTGCCATAATGATAAGCCATGTACATACGTCTACCCAATCCTACATATAATTGTTGTATTTCTTGAACACTCTCTCTTGAATAAGGAGAAGTCTCCTCTTTTTTCTTGGACATTTGAGTTTCGGGTTTAGAAGAACCGGGGAGAGAAGACGCGCTACAAGAAGCAAGAGCTATCCCTATAGCAAGAATAGTCCGCTTAACCCATTTGCTGACAGGATTGTCAGATTTAACATCCTCCACAGACATCTCTTGTTCACAACGATCCTCAGGAATTTCTTTCATTTTGCATTTAATTACACGTAAAGGAAATAATATTAACACAAAAAAGACAAACGTCAACCGACTAAGCAAACAAGCACGCTTTCGTCATCTTAATACCAAAATCGATAATAACTCCCCACTAAAATTCTGCCTAAAATATTCCTGAACAATAAATAACCCAAAACACCGATAGCGACAACCGTACCGGCGTCCTTCGATGTCAATTTATGGTGAAATTGAAGCATTTGATACGAAACAACAAAAATCCAGATCACTCCAACAAGCCAAATTAAATTATAAAGACCTGTGGGATCCAAAATTCCAAATAATGCCAACAAATAAGGCACCACGCTCACCCACAAAACCACCGCCGAATACGAAACCACCCTAAAAAACCCAACACTACCTCCCACCCCTCCAAAAAACCGCACAGCAACCTCGCTCATCAAAAATATCGCACCCACAACAGAGATAGCCGGAATAAGCATCGGCCAAAACATAATCCGCGAAAACATCACTCCAAATCCGGACGGGAAAGCAAATGACGAGAGTATCAGATTAATCACAGGAGGCCCCAGCAAGATCAAAATACCCCACTTCGTAGCACTGGAATCGGAAGCTACCTTAAGCATAGCGCTCTTATCAAGCTTCAAAACGGAAACCAAATTTTTCTTTAAATTAGAAAATTCCATCAGCAGTAAATACAGTTGCAAATATCAATGAAACTACAGTCATTAATTTAATCAGGATATTTATACTCGGACCTGACGTATCTTTAAAAGGATCTCCCACAGTATCTCCTACAACAGCGGCTTTGTGAGTATCAGAGCCCTTTCCTCCAAGCGCGCCACCTTCAATGTATTTCTTCGCGTTATCCCAGGCACCTCCGGAATTTGCCATAGAAATAGCCAGCATTACCCCGGAAACCAAAGCTCCGGCGAGCAAACCTCCAAGCGCAGCTGATCCAAAGAAGTACCCCATCAAAATTGGAACAAACACGGCCATCAATCCCGGAATTATCATTTCCCTGATAGCGGCTCTTGTGGAAATATCCACACATTTCTCACTATCTCCCTTTGCCTTACCTTCCATAAGACCCTCAATTTCTCTGAATTGGCGCCTTACCTCCTCAATCATGGTAAACGCCGCACGACCAACAGCTGACATTGTCATAGCTGAGAACAGGAATGGAAGCATTCCTCCAATAAGCAATCCAACCATCACAACAGGATTCATTATATCAATAACTTCCAAACCGGCCGCTTGACTATAAGCGGCAAACAAAGCTAAAGCAGTAAGCGCCGCAGATCCAATCGCGAATCCTTTACCAATAGCCGCGGTTGTATTTCCGGCGGAATCAAGAGCATCGGTTTTCTTTCGGACATCAGCGCCAAGTCCCGCCATTTCCGCGATCCCTCCGGCATTATCGGCAACAGGACCGTAAGCGTCTATAGCTAATGAAATTCCAAGCGTAGAAAGCATTCCAACAGCTGAGATCGCGATTCCATAAAGTCCCGCAAACCTATAAGCGACAAAAATCGCCACACATATAAAGATAACAGGCAAAGCGGTGGATTTATAACCTATCGCAAGCCCCTGAATAATATTTGTAGCGGAACCTGTCTTAGAAGCATCCGCAAGTTTCTTTACAGGCCCAAAACGATCGGAAGTATAATATTCGGTCAAAAGTCCGATAATAATTCCAACAACGAGCCCACTCACCATCGCGATAAACACTCCAATATAAGCCTGATCCATAAGACCAACATCAACCTCAACCCCAATAAAGTATTTAATCAAGAAAAACGCCGCGATTATCATTAAAACCGAAGCGCCCCAGAGCCCATTTTTAAGCGCCCCGTGAATATTCCCACTTTTGCCCACACGAACCAAAAATGTCCCAAGAATAGAACAAATTATTCCCGCACCGGCGAGCATTAAAGGCAGGTAGACACCATTCAAACCAAAAGCCAACAATCCTAAAATCATAGCTGAAATAATGGAACCAACATAAGATTCAAAAAGATCGGCTCCCATTCCCGCGACATCACCTACATTATCACCCACATTATCAGCGATAACAGCAGGATTTCGTGGATCATCCTCCGGAATTCCAGCCTCAACTTTTCCAACAAGATCAGCCCCGATATCAGCGGCTTTGGTAAAAATTCCCCCTCCTACACGGGCAAAAAGCGCAATAGAAGAAGCACCAAGTCCAAACCCCGTGACTACATTCAAAACAACATTGGTAGGTAAACCCATCACATTAAAATAAACATAAAAAAGAACGGACAATCCAAGAAGTCCGAGCCCAACAACACCAAGCCCCATAACCGCACCCGATCTAAAAGCAATAACCAAAGCATTCCCAAGACTTGTCCGAGCCGCATTCGCAGTCCGCACATTCGCCTGCGTAGCAATCTTCATTCCAAAAAATCCGGCCAAAGCGCTACTAAAAGCACCATAAACAAAAGAAATCGAAGTAAGCAAACCCTCATTCACATCCACCGTCGCCTTATTATCCAAAAAGACGTACAAAACAATCGCGAGAGCAATCACAAAAATCAAAATCACCCTATACTCACGCTTCAAAAAAGCCATCGCCCCATCCGAAATCGATTTTGCCAACTCTTTCATTTTGTCATCTCCTTGGGGCTTTTTCTTAATCAAAGTCGCAAAAATCAAAGCCACAGCCAGGGACAACAGAGCAACAAGTGCTAATAATACCGGATAATTCATAAAAAAAAGTTATTAATTAATAAACATCCTCAGAAAAAAGCAAAACTACATCATCGTAAAAAGAACTAATAAGCAGAAATTCCTCGGATTCCGACCCTTCATCAAAACGATACCTAAAAACTTTTCCATTCACCATACCGATAGCAAAACTAAATTCTCCATCCTCACTCCCCCCAACATCTCCTTCAAAAACATCCAAAATCTCTTCAATTCTATCAAAAAAATCACCTCCAATAACCCCTTCATTCTCCAAATACTTCACACTAAGCGTTCTCATCTCAAAATCCGGCGTAACCTCCAACATAACTTCGTCGCGAACAAAAGCCAGAGAACCTACATCCTCTGAATTATCCCCAAACAAGCTACAAGCCGCAAACAACACCAAAACAACAAGTATCACCCCACCTACAATCCATCTATGTTTCATAATAAAAATTTATGCCTGGCAGATTATAGCACTCTACAATAATTTCAACCACTATTTCTGATAAAAACTTTCCGCAATATCATAAAAAATATCTACATTCTTGTTTTCGGTACCATAAGCATTAAAATACTGCAAAACCCCTACTTTTCCATCTAACTTATATGAATAAACGGTAATATTTTCATCCTCACCGGTCGTTCGACCATTCACAACAGTCCCACGCGGCGCTCGAAAATGACGCATAAGTGCCTCCAAACCATTAATTGTTAAATACTCGGACGAAACAAATGGATGCTCAAACCACACATCAGTCTCTAAAGTTGAACCAGCCTTCGTATAGGCATGCACGTAAACATCTACAGCATCACTATTATCGCCATAAATAAAATCATACTCAGGACTCAAAGTGTCATATCCCCATTTCACACCCTGATACCAACTCGGATGATAAAACGCAAAACCATCACCATTATATGTCGCCCATCCCGGATAATCACTGCTATTCGGGGTAATCGGCTCAACCGGCTCAGTTATAAGCTCAATAGATGATTTCTGAGTAATTTCTTCACTGATTCTCCAAATCATTTCAGCCATCTCTCCACGAGTAATTTGTTTATTAAGCGCATCGATTGCCGGTGGAATATAGTTGTTTTCTTGAAGAACATTTACATATCCCTCATACCATTCTCCCCCCTCCTCGAAATCATAATCAAATCCAATCACGATAATTTTTGCCGCTTCCACAAAATTTATCTTGTCTCCACCTTTAAAAGTTCCATCAGGATAACCATCAATAATACCGTTGTTTACCGCTACACATACATAATTTTCATACCACTCGCCCGCTGGAATATCTGAAAACACCTTACTTGGAGCACAATTTTCAATTTCAGAGTCTTCAAAAGTCGCTTCTATAATAATTTTTGTGAATTCAGCCCTGTTTATTTCGTCTTCCGGTTTATAAGTTCCATCTGAATAACCCTGAACAATCCCGTCCGCTTTCACATAATCGATCGCGGTAAAATATAAATGATCATAATCAACGTCAGTAAAATTTTCCGCCAAAACCACCGGTGCCAACACCAAAAAACACATTAAAACAAACAAAGAACGTGTAAGATTTTTCATATATATAAGGTTAATGAAATCTCTATTACTCCTTCTTTTCACCACCACCCTCAGCCTTACCGCCACCCTCCTCCTTCTTTTCACTACCTTCACCCTCCTTCTTTTCGCCTTCAGCACCTTCTTCACCCTCAGCACCTTCAACACCTTCTTCACCCTCAACACCTTCTTCACCTTCTACACCTTCCTCAACAACCGGTTCTTCTTCTTCCTCACGTGGCGCGATAACATTCGCGACAACCTCCTCCGGATCATTCAAAATCTCGATAGTATCAGGAACAATAAGATCTTTTACCCTGATATAATCGCTAAATTCAACCAAACCTTCAATACTGACTTCAATATTACGAATCAAATCTCTAGGCAAACATTTAATTTCAATTTCGGTCAAATTTGTCATCAACGTACCGGAAAGTTCCTTAACAGCAGGCGCGACACCGGTAAACTCAAGAGGAGTTTTTGTTTGAATAGTTTCACCCATCCTGACATTAGAAAAATCAACATGCCTTATGGAATCGGTAATCGGATCCAGCTGAACTTCATGAGCCAATACATTCAGCTCATCCTTTCCGTCAACTTTAAGCGTAATAATGGTATTACCACCGGCAGTCCGAAAAACCTTCCTGAAACTCTGATAATCCATTTGCAAAGATTTATTCTCCACACCTTTCCCATAATATTCCGCGGGAATAAGATTTTGTGCACGAAGATCACTGACCCTCACACCTTTATCCCTTGATTGTACTTCCAGCTCTACTGTATCCATACATGCTCAAAATAATTTGACACGCGAAAGTCTAAATGAAAAGAAATTTACATGCAATAGAAAATCGGATATAACATAGTAAAAACCATAACAATAATACCTATGAACGCAACATACGTAATTCTGGGAATCGTCGCCGTACTGGTCGTTTTATTCGTTGTTCTTTACAACTCTCTGGTAAGAAAAAGAAACAACAGCAAAGAAGCCTGGAGCGGAATTTCAGTACAAATGAAACGCCGATACGACCTGATTCCAAACCTTGTAAACACAGTAAAAGGCTATGCTAAACACGAAAGCGAACTTTTCGAAAATGTAACAAAAGCCAGAACCGCCGCTATGGGAGCACAATCCATGGGAGACCATGCAAAAAACGAAAATATGCTTACAGGAGCGCTAAAATCGCTCTTTGCGGTAGCGGAAAATTATCCGGACCTGAAAGCCAATCAAAATTTCATGCACCTTCAGGAAGAACTCACAGATACGGAAGACAAATTGCAGGCGGCGAGGAGATTCTACAACAACGCGGTAAAGAGCCTGAATACCGCGATAGAAAGCGTCCCAACAAATATTGTCGCGAATATGTTTAAATTTGAAAAACGAGAATTTTTCGAACTGGAAAAAGGTGAAAAAGAAGCGGCAAGCAAACCGGTAGAAACTAAATTTGAATAAATGGATAGTTTTAGCAGATCGATTTACGACCAAATGAGAGCAAACCGTTGGCGAACATTGTATATGTTCATGATTTTCCCAATAATTATAATCGGACTGACATATATCGGATTTTTGATATTCGGAATATCAGAATCAGCCAAAACTTATACAGTCAGCGCAATCGACATCGCAAACGAAATGATGCGTACAGTCGGATTTTGGTTGCTTATCGGAGTGGTGATCTGGTCTACAATAAGCTACTTTTGGGGATCAAGAATGATAATGGCATTCGCGGGAGCAAAACCGATAAAGAAAAAAGACCATCCTCAACTTTTTAGGACAGTCGAAAACGCGTCTATCGCCGCGGGACTCCCCAAAACACCCGATATCTACATCATCAACGATATGAGCCTCAACGCATTCGCCACAGGAACCAACCCGAAAAATTCAAAAGTCGCAATCTCAAAAGGTCTTCTGGAAACACTGGATAAAAGCGAACTCGAAGGCGTCATGGCACACGAAATCGGACACATTCTAAACAGGGACATCAGAGTTATGCTCCTCGCGATCACACTCGTTGGCGCCATCGAAATGATCGGGGAAATTTTGATAAGAGTAAGGGGCGGAGGAAATAAGAAAAGCTCGGGCCCGCTAATTCTGATAGGAATCTTATTCTTAACAGTCGGAGTATTAATCGGAACACTCACAAGACTCGCGATCAGCAGAGAACGCGAATTCCTCGCTGACGCAACGGGCTCCCACCTCACCAGCAACCCATTGGCACTGGCAAGCGCACTGGAAAAAATCTCACAAGATTCCAGAATCGAAATCCTGGACACAAGAGCTTCAATGGCGGGACTCTGCATCGCGGATCCAACCGCCAACGGACATCTATCCCGCCTCCAACACGGAAAAACCAAGAAAAAATTAAAAAAAGATTCCGGCGTAGTCAGCCTCTGGAAAAAACTCTGGTCCACACATCCACCAATGGCAGATAGACTTTCAAGGTTGAGAGGATACTAGGAATAATCAGATTGAAAAACGTTGTACGAAATAATAACAAATCCTTACTATCCATTGGAAAATATCACACCTTTATTATTTTCCTTAAGAATTTTTTTTCTGATTACAGGATCAACCTTCGACCACAAAAAATTGCGTAGCCAAGAATTCCAATTAACATGTTCTTCACGATCAAGAACTTTTACTCTGGCTACCCCTTTTACAATTGGTCCAACCCATGGATCCCAATATTTTTCTGTTTTTCCTAATGTAACATCTCCACACAGTTTATCATCAACCAGTACTAAAGTTCTCTTCCCAGGATTAAGAGTTTCCATTCCGCCAGTTGGATAATAATAAGAAATTGGACGATACTTCCCATCTCTTTTTGCCTGATCAATAACAAGATCACAAACCCCCATGTAACCCATTTTTTCAGGTTGGCTTAATATTTCACGAATCAACCTATGAAAATAATCTGTAGTTCTCTGCAAAGCAGCACTTCGCAAATCCCTACGATAGGAAGAGTAAAAGGCATCATTCTGTACAAGCTTAATAAAGTTACTACGTACTGCATCAGTTATTAATTTTATTTCTAGATATTCTTCAGAAGTTAAAACAAAAAACAGTGCATCAAAATCATCTTCAGATAAAGGCCCATCATATAAATAAACAGCACTCTTTTCTTTATCTAGAGCAAAATCATCTTTCAACTCATCAAAGGAAATCGCCTTTGTATCTCTTTCATCAGGTACACCAGTTACATATTTAATAATTGAGGGCATACAAATTCATTTAATCAAGAGCGAAGTTTACCATTTTTCTGCACTCTTGTCAAGCTTCCCAGGAAATATTATCAAACAAAAAACAATTTATGGATTTGTTATTAAATCGCACAACAGGTGTATGTTCGGCTCATTTCGAGTCGCCCATATTGTTCTCATCATCCCAGGTCTCATCTATACAAAACACGATCTCACTTTGTAACTTCTCCCCGGGGAGAAGCCACGCAATAGTTTTTACTTTTGTCATATCAAATGGGCCTAAAAATTTTCCCCTTCAACACACATTTGCTAAAATTGCCCCAACTTATAACCAACTAATTATGTTCGACAAAGCAAAAGACATGTACAAACTCCAAAAGCAGGCCCGCAAAATCAAAAAAGAGTTGAAAAACACTCACATCGAAGCGGAACATGAAGGAGTAATCATAACAATCAACGGCGAGCAGGAAGTGGTAAAAATCGAAATCAGCGATGAAGCCGTACAAAACAAGAAAAAACTGGAAGACAGCCTGCTAAAAGCCGCGAATAAAGCTATAAAAAGATCCCAGCAGATCGGAGCCGAAATGATGAAAGACGTAATGGGCGACCTTAATCTCCCGGGGATGGGATAACAGCCAAAACATGAAAAATCCACCAAAAATTTCTATGAAAACCGCAAGTAAAATAACAATAATCGGAACCGTAATTGGAGCTCTGATATTTTATTCAATTTGGAGCTACAACAACGCGATAAATACCCCTGTCGACATAACCGACGACACCAATATTTCATTTCAGGTAAAAAAAGGGGAAACACCAAGAGAGGTCGGGAAAAATCTCGAAGAAAACAGCCTAATAAACAACGAATTGGCCTTTTTCATATACGTAAAATTCAAAGGATTGGGTGAAGACATAATCGCGGGCAGATTCCTCCTCAACAAAACAATGACAACCCCCGAAATCGTGCAAACCATCTCCGATCCGGCAAACGCCGAATTCATCATAACAATACAGGAAGGACTTACTATCGCGGATATCGACCAAAAACTCGTGGATCTGCAACTTACAGAGCCAAACGGTTTTACTACAGCCGTTAAAAACTTCGATGGATGGGAATATTACACATTTCTGGACAAAGAAACGCTCTCAGAACTCGAAATCCCTCTGGAAGGCTACCTGTATCCCGACACTTACTTCCTGGATCCCGTCGATTTTCAGCCGCACGACCTCATTTATCTCACTCTGGACAACTTTGAAAGCAAAACCGCGGAATTACTGCCGGAAATAAAAAATCACACCATACATGAAATAATAACAATGGCTTCAATCATAGAAAATGAAGTATTTGGAGAAGAAGACAGAAAACTTGTCAGCGGAATATTATGGAAAAGACTTGAATCCGGCTGGACGCTCGGAGCTGACGCGACATTATTATATATTACCCACGATAGAGAAATAACCGCGGAAGACCTGGAAATCGATTCACCCTACAACACACGAAAAAATCTCGGCCTCCCACCCGGACCAATCTCAAATCCGTCTCTCGAATCAATCCAGGCCGCAATGTACCCAACCGAAAACGATTACTGGTTCTACCTAACAACCCTCGACACCGGCGAAGTCATTTACGCGGTAACAAACGAAGAGCACAACGCAAACAAAGCCAAATATCTATAAAAGTGTGCTTAAACACACTTTGGCTCAGGACACACCATTGTTTACTAAAGAACAAAGATGGTGACAAGAGCCCAAATAGCAATCAACGACCAAATTATTTGAAGGGTGAATGCCGGCCATGCTTTTTTAACTACCAATGAAATACCCAGAAAAACAGCTCCCGATAAATTCATTAATTGATAAATAGAACTATCACCACCAACGTATGCATTGGATATTAAATAATAAGCCAAAACAATCAGTACGGTGCCTGCCCAGCCAATAGTTTCAAAAACAATTGCTTTTGTTTTCATAATCATGAGGTTATTTTATATATATTAAGTAGGTTCTTCC
>SDBT01009084.1_pt1 | contig 16159 bp, 16 predicted proteins | sample 2277101 | NCBI WGS metagenome assembly SDBT01 (sample SAMN10404973, study PRJNA504765) | marine sediment metagenome | isolation source: marine sediment core GS10_PC15, 103 cmbsf | place: Arctic Ocean: Southern Knipovich Ridge | collected 2010 | reverse complement strand
TGATGGAACCGGGATCGGCGCTTTTCAACCGACCGCGTCCCTCTGTAAATTCCACGTCCTGCGGCCATCCGTAACCGTTCTCAACTGCCCATCCCGCTCCTCTACTAAGGACGGATTTTTCATCTTTTGGCGATAGAGCTATATTTCCCTCTTTGCCCACACCACAGGGAATTTTGGCAAAGATAGCGGAGATCAGGTCTTTCAGCTTTCCCTGGACATCTTTGATATTCAGATTTGTCCGCACGAGCCTGACGCCGCAGTTTATGTCATATCCCACACCACCGGGCGAAACGACACCACCATTTTCCGGGTCTGTCGCCGCCACGCCGCCGATGGGGAAGCCATAGCCCCAGTGTATGTCTGGCATAGCCAGCGAATACTTTACGATCCCCGGCAAATGAGCAACGTTAGCCACCTGTTGCAGGCTTTGATCTGTCTTGATCAGCTTCATCAGCTTCTCGCTCGCGTAGATACGGCCATCCACTCGCATACCATTCATATAGCTGCGCGGAACGCGCCATCTACAGTCATCTATCTTTTCTACCGGGACATTCACTTGTCCTCTACCCATATCACTCACCTCTCATTCGTATATTCGTCCCTACATATTTGGAGACGGTTTATTTTCCAGTATAATTGAGATAACATTTCCTGAATATGGCTGAAAATCCCCCCAACCCCCTTTTCAAGGGGGAGTAGGAAGTCTACTCCTATATTCGCTCTTCTACAATGGTGAGCAGCAAATCTGCTTTATGCAAGGGTTTATAGCTCCCCCTTGAAAAGGGGGTTGGGGGGATTTTCGATGGAACAACATTCAAAAGTGTCACCACATTTGAGATACAAATTGCGAAAGATACATACCTCACCGCGTCAAATATAATTTATGCTATATATTGCTATTGATTTGCTCTGGTTCTATTATGTTGGCGGAAAGGCAGGAGCAATCTCTACAAAAGGGTAAAAAAAATGGCGGGGCTGACGGGAATTGAACCCGCGATCTCTGGCTTGACAGGCCAGCGTGTTAGACCAGACTGCACTACAGCCCCGCAAGAGTCAAGAATATGGTAGGCGGGACAGGGCTTGAACCTACGACCTCTGGCTTGTAAGGCCAGCGCTCTCCCAACTGAGCTACCCGCCCACCTATTACCTCTGGGCGCATTTAAGTATATATGGAAATAAAGATACTGTCAAGGAAAAATTAAGGTCGACGAATCGACTGCTTATATACGGAAGAAATAAGCCTAGTGTTCCTCCTTGATACTACCCCAGGTAGCAGTTATTTTTCCTGACGGCTCTATTGCTGCACTGATACCTTCCATTGCTTCATTAACTTCGCCCTCACTGAGAGCGCGGTTGAAGATTACAACTTCATCAATTATACCGGCGAATTAGCAGTCCGCGGCTTTGCTTCTTTTTCCGATGGTAACCGATGCTGTATTTTCCGGCATCGTTCCTGTGTATGCCCATTCTTCTCCCAAAGCGCCGCCAACGTAGCATTTGAAGATCGCTCCGTCGTAAGTTGCGGCAATGTGGTGCCATTCATTTACCGGTGGAGAAGAAGGGGAACAGGTATCCCGACCCGCGTCATCGTAGAACTGCCAATAGATCACGCCCCCGGGAGTTACCGTTAATTCATAAGGCAGGTCGTTTGCCGCCCACGTCCCTTTGCTGACAATTGCCATTTCCCCGCTGGCGCCCACTCTCATATTGCTCCAGGCCATAACCGTAATCTCATCAGTAATTGAGAGACTTGCACTGTGAGCGATTCCCACGTAATTACCAACTTCAAATGAAAGAGCGGAACCAATTCTGCCATCTTCTATCCATGCCGCACCATTTATAGTGCCATCATTGCCCTCAGAGGATAGGTCTCCTGCTATATTGCCTGATCCCTCATTGAAGGGAAGATACAACACCAATCCCTCGTTATCTAATGCTTCCCCAACAGCCGCGAAAAGCAGTAAACATGCTATCGCGACGATCACGATCATACTCTTCATCGATCTCGCCTCCTTATCTTAGCTAAACACTGACAGGGCTGCTACTACTCAGACACAGTGAATATTAATGGCCTCCTCTGTTATAGGAGCGCCCTCCTTGAAGATACCTTCCAGAGAGCTGGTACGTTCTGTGTCAATCACCCTTTTGATATATTGTTTCACAAGTTCCTCTTTGGATATTCCCAATTCCTGGGCTTTGCTTTCAAGGAACTCCAGTTGTGGGTTCTCAATCTCGATCTCAATGACCGATGCCTCCGGGCGTGCCATATTCTTCGCCTCCTTAGATATAAACTACCTCTTCCAGTATGCGTTCTCCGATTCCAGGTTCCAGCGCAGTCTTCATGACTAGATCAACCTTCATGCCGGTATGCTCACCAATAAGTAAATCCCAAGAAAGATTCTCAAGTTTTTTCTGCGGGCGAAGCCCGCTACTCCCCCTTGAAAAGGGGGCTGGGGGGATTTTAATACGTTCCAAAAACTCCAGAAACATTACTGATACTTACTTATGCCGCTCTAATACTCAGACACAGTGAACATTGTGGATATATCCGTAGAACATGCCGCTGGCTTGTTTACCAACGGGCTGGCAGCCTCGTTCTACTATTGTATTACGAAATAGTTTACCTCTCCCTTATCCGTATGTCAAGAAAAAAGAGTGTCAGTCGAGAATTGATTTGCTTTTTAATGCAATAAAGGTTAATATAATGGGGATGAAACATACACAAATGAACTATGGAAGAAAATGTTATGAAGAAATCTAAATTGGAGCCCGGGGTTACATTTCGTGCTGTGATTATCGGACTCCTTCTGCTCCCTGTCAACACCTACTTCATAATGGCAAACGGCATCGCCTATGGGAGGTCTTTTCCTACCACCGTTTCCATCATGTTCAACATAGTAATTACACTGACTGTGCTTATCGCCGTGAACGGCGTCCTCAAGCTTTTACGGCCGCGCTCTGCACTGAAGCAGGGAGAGCTGTTGACCGTTCACATCATGCTGTGCCTGTCATCGGCCATCTCCGGGTTTGACATAATGCAAACCCTGGTGGTGATGGTTCCGGGCGGGCACTGGTTCGCCACCCCCGAAAATGAGTGGACAGAGCTGTTCTGGCGATACCTTCCCGATTGGCTTACAATAAGCGATACGGCAAGTTTGCAGGAATGGTATAAAGGTGAATCGTCCTTTTACATAAAGGATAATTTGCTGCTCTGGCTCCGTCCCATTTTCTGGTGGACAGCGTCCCTGACGGCGCTTATCTGGGTCATGCTGTGTTTGGATGTCCTCCTGCGCAAGCAATGGATCGAGCATGAAAGGCTGAGTTACCCCATTGTCCAACTACCTCTCGCAATGACGCAGCCTGATAATAGTTTCTTCAAGTCCAGAGTAATGTGGATAGGTCTTGGGATTGCGGCTTTTATCAATCTGCTCAATGGTCTGCACGTGCTATCCCCTGCCTTTCCAGAAATACCACTGCGACAGGTAAATATCGGCAGCTATTTCACCGACAAGCCCTGGAATGCCATCGGCAGCACACCCATGTATATCATGCCTTTTGCCATTGGGCTTGGGTATTTGATGCCGCTGGAAATGTCCTTCTCCGTCTGGTTCTTCTACCTTTTCTGGAAGTTGGAGCGAGTTATAGGGAGTATGCTGGGACTTTTTAGCTGGCCGGGCTTTCCATACTATGGCCCGCAAAGTATGGGCGCGTATCTGGCATTGGCGCTCTTTGCTTTGATTGGTGGACGACGGCATTTCTACGCTATCGCGCGAAGAATTCTGAAGCCACAGCCCGATGAAAGTGAAGAGCCAATGAAGTACCGATGGGCTGTGCTGGGATTGTTTGGCGGCCTGGGTTTCCTTATCGTTTTTTCGTATCAGGCAGGAATGGCGGTTTGGGCTGCCGTGCTATATTTCCTGATTTACTGTCTCCTGGCGATAAGCCTGTGCAGGATTCGCGCTGAAGTCGGGCCGCCAACCCACGAACTGGCTACAGCAACTCCACGACATTTCCTCGTTCAGGTATTGGGCACGCGGCGAATATCCCCGCCCAGCTTAACCATAATGACTCTCTACATCTCTTTCCACCGGTATTGGCGGTCACACCCCATGCCGCACACACTGGAAGCCTTCAAGCTGGCGGCAGAAGCAAAGATGAATAACCGCCGATTGATCTGGGTCCTGCTGCTAACTACTGTGGTGGGCATACTGGTGGCTTTCTGGGCATATAATACTGTCTCATACAAAGTGGGCGGCGACCCCTATCAGATGTCTACACAGTATGGCTTCAGGTATCTGCAAACATGGCTCAGCTATCCATCGGAGCCGGATAATCTTGCTACAGCCTTCACTGTTGGGGCGTTCCTCTTTACAGGACTCCTCTGGTGGCTGCGGCGGGTATTCCCCTTCTGGCCCTTTCATCCGGCGGGCTATGCCATCGCCAGCAGCACGTGGACTATGGGTATGCTGTGGTTCTCTATATTCCTCAGTTGGCTTATCAAAAAAACCGTATTGCAGTTTGGCGGCGTCAGGCTCTACCGCAAGGCGTTCCCATTCTTCCTGGGCCTGCTTCTCGGTGACTATCTTGTGGGCGGGTCCTGGGTAGTCATAGGGGTGATCTTCAACATCGAGGTCTATTCCTTTTACCGATAAGGCAAAACAAACTTGACAATTTTGGGGTAATGTAATAACATAATTGTTGTGCTTCATCCAGCGATTATTATGGAACGGCTCTAATCCTGCGGGATTATTTCAGCCCCATGTTATAAGAAAGGATATAATAAATTGAAAAGAACATATCAGCCCCATCGGAGAAAAAGAAAAAACAAGCATGGGTTCCGGCGGAAGATGAGAACCAGGTCGGGACGGAAGACAATCAGCAGAAGACGTGCAAAGGGACGCAAAACTCTAGCTGCCTGATCTGATACTGGGCAGGACCACTCCGCTATAAATTTCTGCATAGATGCGCTGGCTTTCAGTATCCGAACCGGGGAGGTGTTTTCGCTGTGAAGACTCAGCCATTTCTCGCATGCATTGTTATTGTACTCGTGGCTTTATGCGCAAGTTCCTCGGAATCTTTCGAGATCCAGTATCCCGGCGAGGCTGGATTTTTCATCGGAAAGCCCATGATCTATGAGATCACTGAAGATTCCAACGAGGAAAACAAGGGCAAGCAAGGTACCTTCACCTTCGGGCGGGATCGAATTACCATTGATGGCGCAGAATATTACGATTCCGTATTCGAATCCCCCACTGGAGAATCCCATTTCTATATGGAGGTCGATGCCATCAGGCACACCCTGATCCAGAAGGGCTTCGACCTCACGTCGGGCAAACTGATTATTGACCCCGCAATTGTGTCGACTCGCTATCCATTGGTTCCGGGCGACTCATGGTCCGAAAGTGGTATAGAACTGAAAGCTGAGAATCTTGAGCTACCGGGAATCCCTATCCCACTATCCACTACTATCAGGGATATTGAGGCTACAACCGAAGTTTCCCTTCAGAATATAGAAGTTCCCGCCGGTACTTTTGACACTCTTCTTGTGGAAAATACGCTTTCTGGTTCATGGCTGGGACTAAATATGACCCTGATCCAGCGCACATGGCTAAACCCGGATAACGTCCCTGTGAAACGGAGTTTTGTGCTCCTCAATCCCATCCAATCCGACGATCCTGAAGAAATCCCACTATACGAAATTCAGTTCTTGAAAGCGACACCCACCCCCTATGATTTGAACTGGGACGGCAAAGTAAATATACTTGATGTCGTGGTAGTGGCCAAACACTTTAACCAGCGATTAGACAGACAGATGATTCCAAATCCCGATGTCAACGGCGATGGGGTTGTGGATTTGAGCGATATAGTCGAGGTAGCCAAACACTTCGATACAAATTGATGATCGTAGGGCTGTTCAGTTTTCTGTATTTGTGGGTGTAGTGAATGCCGGTTGAGTAGGGCGAAGTCCGTATCGAAACCAGGTGAACGGGCATACTCAACTAGTGCCGCGAATTAGCCACGGATTGACACAGATTTTCACTGATGTTTTCCTGTGATAATCCGTGGCTAATCCGTAGCTAATCTAGATTTCTATAGCTTCGCGAGGATGTCTTTCACGAATTTCAGGGTGGATTTGACGTTCTTGTCTATCTCATCCAGTTCTTTGCCGCCGACGCACTCGACGTAAAGCGGTCCTCTGAAGCCGCCTTCCACCAATCCGGCAAGCACTGTGTCAAAGTCAACAAGCCCTTCGCCTGGCGTTACTACAACATCCGGCTTGCCATCCACCACCACGCAATCTTTAATGATCCCGGTGGTGACCATAGGCACTATTTTATCCAGATCCGTCTCTGGCATCATTTCGCCTTTAGTGTAGTAGATGATATTGCCAGGATCATAGCAGATTCCAAAGGCGGGATGGTTCACTGTGTTATACGCGTGCAGAAGTCCCTCGGCTGTAAGCGTGATGCCGCCGTGAGGCTTCAGAGCGATATTAACTCCGGCATCATGAGCGTGCGGAGCACAGCGGCTCATCAGTTCGTAGTATTGATCGTAAAGCTCTTCCTTGCTGGTTCCACAATCCAGAAGCCATGTGGTTCCCAGAGCAGCCGCGTTGTCAATAAGCTTCTTATAATCATCCACAGCCGCGTCCAGGCCCAGATTCAGCTTGGTTCCGCCGATCAACATTGATGGCACGAGTCCTGCGTCAGCAGTGATTTTGCGCGCGGCTGCTATCTCCTCCGGGGTACTTTCAGAGTGGACGGGCATTGATCGCTTACCCTCCTCGGCTCTGTTAGCGAATACCGCTACGTCAGTATATCCGGCAGCGGCAATGTGTTCGCAGGCTTCGGCAAACGTCAACATACTGTGAGGTCTGGTGGTGCATCCAATGACGAGTTCCATAATGCAGTCCTTTCTTGTTTTTTGGAATTATACTACCCCATCGTTTTGGTTGGAGATCATGTCCCTGAGTATTACTATAGTATCCCCCCACGAGCGGCCATATTCGTAAGATACAACAGCAGGATGTCGATCCAGAGCAGAGCGGACAATTCGGCGCAACACGCCTTTGCCTTTACCGTGAATGATGCGCACTTCTGTAATGCCGCGCTCCAGACACTCGTCCAGATACACTGGTACCAGATCCTTTACATCTCGCGGAGCAAAAGTGTGCAGATCAAGTGTCCCGTTGATAGGTATCTCAACCGATTCTTCGGGTGCTTCGTCGCTGAAATATTCATCCTCAACCATCGTCTCATACTCACGCGGCTTTGTCAACTATATTTTGATGTCCTTCCATCTCCCCCTTCGGTATCTCCGGTAATTTAGCGCCGCGCGTATGCTTTCTCCTATTCCTGATCCTATCCATATACCGGGCAGCCCGAGTTTTATCCACCCGGAGCTTAACATTATCCCCAGCCCCAGGATACGGGACAGGCATATCTCACCTATGGTTGTGCCAACAATATTGACGAACAGTAGCCATCGCAAGTCACCAGCGCTGCGCAGGCTTGAAGAAAACACAACGTTCATCGCTTTGGGTATCTGGATGAACGCAACTATTCTCAGGCAGGTAGCGCCGACCGCTATTGCCTCAAGATTGTTAGCACCTTCAGGTGGGAGGAAGAGGCGCATTATGCCTTCAGAGAGGAAGAATAAGGTCCCGCCGAAGACTATAGCAAAGAACATGGACACTTTCCATGCTACGTAGGCTGTACGTTCGGCCATGTCCTCCTCCTTCGCTCCCAATCTCTTGCCAGTGAGCGCTGCCGCTGCGGTACCGACGCCCAGATAGAACATGACACTGATCCATCCAAAGCTGATTATTGCCTGATGCGAGGCGGCGGCGACCTGCCCCAAACGCATGGAATATCTCACAACGATAAGGTATGATCCGGTGCTGATCAGTTGGTCGGTGGTGACTGGTATACCCTTGCCCATGATCTTTTTGAAAGTGGACAGTCTGAAGTCTACAAAATATTTCGGCGATAGTTTTATGATAGCTCTACCGCTGAAGAGGAACGACATGGATATGAGAAGCCCAACAGAATTGGCTATCCCGGCAGCCAGAGCAGCGCCGGAAACCCCCATCTCCGGAAAGCCCCATTTGCCAAATATCAGGACATAATCTCCCAACAGGTTTATAGCGACCATCGTTATATTGGCGCACATGGACTTAAAAGTATCTCCAGAGAACCTGAGAAGCCCTGTAGCAACGAAGTTGATAACAATTACTGGGCAGAAGAGACTGAGTATCCGCAAGTATTCTACTCCGAGCTTACTTACGTCTTCTGAAGCATGTAAAAACTGAAAAATACGTCCAGCGCCCAGATACCACAGCAATCCCACTCCAACTCCCACAGAAAGGCTTGCAATCAGCGATTGTGCTGAGTAATGATTCGCCTCTTCATATTTTCCCGCGCCTATGTAGCGAAGGATGATTATTATTGTACCTATCAGCGTGGTAAGGAGGATGGTAAGAGTAAAAAGAACTATGAGACTGGAACTGCCAACAGCGGCCAGTGGAGCCGTACCACCATCCGGGATATGACCGACAAATATCTTGTCCGCCACCCACACCGCCGGCTGACACAGCAGGTCAATGATCGCTGGGATCGAAGTTGCCAATATGGGTATCAGAGTTGTGTAACGTTTTCTCGTTTTTCCACCCCTTGAGGATTATTTTCCTGTATTTTGTCTCATGCCATATTCGCATTCTTTCAGATTACAGGTTTAGTTTGATCATCCAACCGGGTTTACGCGAGATCGAGAACGCATCCTCCGGGCAACATTTGACACAGCGCAAGCACTTCGAGCATTTGCTATAATCAACCAGAGGATAGTCTTTGATTATAAGTGTTTTCGTCCTGCACACCTTAATACATTCGCCGCACTTATTACAGAGCTTTTTATTCAGCCTTGGTTTGGAAACGTAGATATTTGATAAGCTTTTGAGTAAAGGGCGAATGTCGTAGTCGAAGCGATTCAGCAAAGAGGTACCAATTTTATACTGAATATTTCCCCAAACGAGGACAATTTTCAGCCCCAACGGACCTTTAAAAGGCTTTTTGAATGGTCGAGTCACATCTTCGATTTTTTCTCCGCGAATCTCGATCTTATCAAGATCGTTCACCCCCAGGCCATCTTTGCCCGCGAGTACCAGATGCTCAACTTCTTCCAGTGCAAACCCCATAACAGCCGACCCAACAGTATCCACTGCGACCGCATCCCTACCAGCGAGGACCAGATTCATCTTAACAGGTCTTCCTATAGTTGGGCCAAGCCCTTCCATCCCAACAACTCCATCGACCACAACCAGATCAGGTTTAACGAGACGATTCAGGTCAACAAGTGCTTGATGTAGACCGCTCATGTGCATCTTCCATTTTTCCCTTTGAGGCAAAATGCCCATCATGTTCTTCAGACCAATAGTTGTATTAGTTGTCATGTGGGTCTTCAACAAGGGTACACTTATGATGAAATCCGCCTCCAATGCAGTTTTGGCGACACCTATTTCCTTCAGTACTTTTGCCCCTTCGATTTCAACATTTACGATCTCATCCCGATCCAGATCGAGAATTTTGACATCCCCCAATTCCTCTCGAAGACCAATATTTTCATAAATCGCTTCTGTATCATACAGATTCCCTGACGCTTCACCCACGATAGGGATCGCTTTTGCCTCCTTCACAAGCTTAACAATTGCTTTGACAACCTCGATGTTCGTGGTTGTACCCGTAAACGAGGGCTCTTCTCTGATAAAATTTGGCTTTATCAAAACAATATCCCCTTCCGAAACCATCGTGGATAATCCTCCAACTGATTCCACGGCTTCTGTGACCGCAGATTCTATGGAGTCATTCACTCGGGCGATAGAAACTACCGCTTGCTCATTCATACCTATCCCCCTATGTATGTTCTGGATTCATGTGTATATTGAATCTCAATCATTGGTAATTTGCTGACCACTTCATCGAATCAAAACCAGCGTTTCCGCAAGTAAGGTGCGATAGAACTCCCTGCTATTGTCTTCCCAGTAGAGCTTCTATATCCACAATGAACGTGACGCCTATAGCGTAACTGGGTTTGCTGTCCATTTTTATAACATCTTCGTAATTTCTATCCTTAAGTTCCACATTGCTGCTGGGGCTATATCGCAAGCCCAGAGATGCTATTGATGCCGGATTAAGCTCCCAACCCACCTCAAGGATAATACTTTTGCTGGTAAAATAGAGCCTCTCGGCTGGTGGGTCATCTTCCTGAAAAACAGTGCTTTTGATAGGAATTTCAGTAAATGGAAGATTGAGGAATCGTAATGTCGCTCTAACGCGCTCGACCGGACTCACATCTAATGCTACTTCAAATCTCTTGTTGATGTCTGCTCGCGCTTCTGCCTTCAACAGGTCGCCCAATACCAGGCGAACACCCGAATCTGGTATGCCCAATAATATAGTGAAATTATCATTTGGATGCCAGTTTAGCATAGCTGCCGGACGATAGTATAATCGCCGGGCAAGTTTGAAGGCGTCCGGCTCCTCATCTATGTCATGCTCCTTGCCCGTTTCATAGTAATACCTATCGAGACGAACGCCTGCGACGAGGTTTAGCTGTTTGATCAGGTCGTATGAGAGCAGACCATTAAACAGACAGATCTGCCTGCCACTTGCCCCACCGAACTTCCCGCCATCGCCCTTTAGATTATATTCCCAGCCAACGATGGATTTGAGGCGGTTGGTAATCCACCACCGGGTTATCAAATACGGCTTAAGAAGGTTGATACTGCCGCCGAACGTATGGCCGTCGCCCTCTGCCCAGACAGGCACGCGGGAGTATTGGAAAGGGATGTCAACGTCAAACTTCTCGCCGGCGTAGATAGGGAGTGTTCCCTCAATGTGAAGATGATCTCTATACTCGCCAGTATCTCCTGTACTGTTCAGCCAATTCTCATACCAATACTCTATCCGCAGTGGCTTTGGCTCCTGAAATCGGAAATAGTCGCGCAGGAAAACCTCGTGGTATCTGTCGTACATAAAGAAATCAACCGCAGGCATAACATCCTGGGCATTAGCAGCAATCACAATCGCAGAAAATATAAACGCGAATATAACAACCCACCGGGTCTTCATGACATCTCTCCTCTGGGAATAGAAGTCAACAAAATCATCTATTACGAATCTTCACAAAGTTCTTTATATCTGCCAGCCAATCTTCGTCCTCAACCCTCTCACACGGTCTATGAACTCCCGAGGGTAAGCGACCATGCCTGAAGTATATATCCGAGATCGTTTCACTATGTTCCGCTGATGAGGTGGTGAAGTCCACGTGTCCCCGATTTGATACCTCGACACAGACAAAATCCTTGTAGGCATCCTTTTCTCTATCTATCCATCCGAATATCACCACAGTGCTGTCACAGTCTATAAAGCGGTCCCAACTGACAAATGGAAGCTCATTACAGACATCCGTCACTATTTTTGCCATTCTGGATTTCATAATCGCTATGCCCTTGCTGCTGGAAGTGTTACCGCGCGAAAAGAATCATACCATATATCAGACGATATTTCAATCACAAACGTTGACGAGGCACAGAGTTTTCATTCCCAAGCCGATATTCCAATGTCCTTCAACTATTCCATAGTGAAATTAGTTATGAGGAGCCATACGGGGAGATTAGATATGTTCTCCGCTTCATGATCGCACCCCGGCGGAATGACCATAGTATCGTGGCATCTGAGCGTTTCCTGCCCCCAGCTACCTTTGTAGATAACTAGATCCGTATCAACTGGCGGATGAGCTTCCACTGTGACAGCCTCAAGTTTATCGTCATGTGTATTGAGTGTGAGCTTGCCGCCGGTTACCGACAGCGATTCTATATTCTCCGCGAAGTCGCGAAACCTGACGCTCAGTCCATGAGCCTCTAAATCTTGCATAGTAAAACGCTCTTCACCGCCGCTATAGCGGATAACAAATGGTTTATTCATAGCTGCTCTCCATTGTAACGTGTTTTATATACCTGAACTATATGGGGGTTATTATCTCACAGCATGGACTGGGTTTCAAGGTAAATGAGGGAATTAACTAAATTTTACGTTGACCAAAGAGGTATAATCATGGGAATATAAAATATCCGCTGTGGTTCACAGAATAGGCAGTAGTGGCTGTCAGATTTTAACTCAATTGCCGTCATTATTTGGGCAAGAGAGAGGAGGAGTTGAGACGTAGCTTATTTTATAGAGTTTTAGATTAATTGAAATTGACAGGGGCTGCCGTCAAATCCCGATGATGAAAAGCAAGTTGTAGCTGCAAAAAAAAGAGCAAAGCAACATACCAGAATGATATGTTACTTTGCTAAACTAAAGGGATTAGAGCCTTTCCACCGTCTTAGAAGGTATGCTTAAGCTTTCCCCATGTGGTAGCGAGTTTATTTTTGCGGGCTACTGCAATTTTAGGTACATCACCATCGAGATCGGTAGGTACGTATTCGCCCGCGTAGAACCTGACGCCGTCTATCCAGTAGCTTACTGTTGAGCCGCCGTTACTGAATCCTATCCCCACCATATCATCCGGCGGAATACCTGTGGCCCAATATTCTACCCATTCTGTAGTGATAGTAAAGCTCTGGTTTGGCGACTTCGTCCATGGGTCTACGAGTACCTCCGAATACATTCCCACCGGGCGTGACGCTTCACCTTTGAGAAATACCGAGATGGTATATTCGCCTTTTTCGAAGATGGGAATATCGCCCTGATCGATCTGTGGCTTCCACGATCTTTCCGGGTCCAGGACGATACCGTCGATAAAGAGGCTGGCGTCGCCAACTGCGGCGTCCTTCTTATCTATTGTCATAGTAGCCGAGGCATTGCCCAGGTTAAGATTCCACTGGATCCTGTCATCATCGGTCTCGAAATCACCGCCTCTTGCCATATTTTCAATCTCATCGTCACCGACAGCCAGATTCAGGGTTAGCAGGCATGACAATAGAATAACCAGACCAGCCAACAAACATCTCATTTTCATCTTACTCACCTCTCCTTATAGTATTGTCAGGCTCTTCACCACAAAATCTGTGTTAATCTGTGGCTAATAAATCCTGTAGTTCAGACTGAAGACTTAACCAACCATCACAACACCATAGCATCAATCGACAGTATACCTCTCCGCTATCAAAGTGTCAACAGCAAAAAAGACTTGATCAACGCGATATATCGTGATATGATCGGATCAGAGGCGGTTACGGGGAAGACGCACGAACAAAGAAAAGACGAGGTAAGAGATGGAGACACCTGATGAAAAACAAGTTGTGAATGCCAGGGACAAGCGCAAAAGAGCTGTGTGGACAAACGACGAAAAGATTGAGTTGATAAAGCTTCGGCTCCAGAGGCTTACATTTGAGGAAATAAGCGCCAAAATTAACCGAACTAAACATGCCGCCCGGTCAGAGTATGGGCGAATCAGGCGCGGTGAGACGGATGTTACGGTATCGCTTAGAGATCTGCCTGAGTTGAGAGAAAAACTACCAATCCGAAAGCGATAATTAACGTTATCTTATCGTGTTACCAACATTTTACGGATGGCTGTAAAATCACCCGCCCTCATGCTATAGAAGTAGGTCCTACTTGCCGCATTCTCACCTGCTTCGTTTTTGCCATCCCAGTATGCTGACTCGCTTTTGCTTGTGTGGGATCCCGCGTAACTGTGCCCCAGATCCAGTGTGCGGACAAGTTGCCCTGTTAAAGTGTATATCCTGATTATCACATCCGAACTTTCCCGCAGCCGAAACGGTATCCACGTTTCAGCATTGAAGGGGTTTGGATAATTCTGATAGAGGTACATGGGATCAGACAGTCCACCCAAACCCAGTTCAGCGGAGAGATCATGGGAAGAAGCAGCAGTCACATAGTCATTCTGTTGCGGGCTGATTTCATTTTCACACTCATCCTCACTCTCAGGTAAGTAACTATCGTTTCCGTCTGTTATAATCAGCCTTCCATATTCATCGCACACCGAGAACGCTATATTCCCAGAACTCGTCACGACTTGCTTGGAGGCATACTTCAGAGCCGCATAGACGTCCAGTATTCCATACCCGTATTGGCTATCCCATCCTGGCGGCCCATTGTCCCTCGCTGACAGTTCCAGCACCATAGCAATATCATCTGGATCAGTCAGCCCGCAAGCTATAATCATGGCAGCCGCAGCCGATACGTGAGGTGCAGATGAAGAAGTTCCTTCACCGAAAAGATACTTGAACTCTCTCGGATCTTCCATAAACGATTGCTGGAGAATACCATCGGGATAGTCATTCTTGTCCTGGTCTACACTTAAGTCGCCGCCGGGAGCTGATAGATCTATGAAATCTCCTATGGTGGAATATGGAGCGCGCTGTCCATCATATCGTACAGCGCCCACGGTGATGCAATAATCATCATAAGCAGCGGGGTAGGATTTTGGTGAACCCAGAAGATACTCATTTCCGCCGGCAGCTACAACCACAACCCCCATATCATGAGCGCGCTTCAATGTCAGCTCCAGTGAAGTGGATGACCAGAAGCTGCCCAAACTTATGTTGATTACGTCCGCAGCATTATCTACCGCGAAATCTATACCATCAATGATCATAGAGGTGGCGCCAGACGCCTCTACGTCCAATACTCTAATCGGCATGATGGAGCAACTGAAAGCTGCGCCTGCAACGCCAATACCGTTATTTGTTCGTTGAGCTATAATACCAGTTACGTGCGTACCGTGGCCATTTTCATCGTTTGGATGTGAATCGTCGTCCACAAAATCGTAACCCGGAACAAAGGATACACCTACCAGTTCTGGCGCTTGACGGAAAAACCGGTAATCCTCGTATGCCACCCCACTATCAACAACAGCTACGACAACACTCTCGTCGCCTGTCGAAATGTCCCATGCCTGCTCCAAATTGCCCCCACCCGGAACATCTTCCGATGAATGGAAATTCCATTGGTAACCGTAGAGAGGGTCATTGGGAACAAAGAAAGCATGTGCTATATAATTCGGTTCTGCGTAAAGCACATCAGGTTCGTTTTCATACGCTGCTATAATATCCTCCACGCTTCTGCTGCTGTTGAACTTCACCCGCTCAAACCGACCGCTGAAGCTGGGATATGCAGCCATAGCGCCACACTGCTCGTGTACATTGTATCTGACTTTGTCCAGTGTTCCCGGTTTGAAAGCTACCAGAACTTCGCCAGGGACATACTCTGGGCGTTCAGCATCGGCCACAAAACGTTCTCTAACGCCGAATTCATACCCGCAGGCCAAGCTGTTGACGAGCAAAACAAGGACAAAGGCAAGCAGCAAGGAGCCACGTTGCACTAACATCAGCTCTATGAACTCCTATTCATCAGTTTTATCAGTTCCTCCAGCAGTTCGGCGGCACAATTTTCCTCGCTGGAGCATTCGATACCAAGCTCTCTTTGAGCGTTGTCAAAATCCCCCTTGTAGTAATAGCTCTCGGCTAACACCATGTGTAGATCCTGCGATGTTACATTGTCGTGCTCAAATGAATAATTGGGATCGATTGCCAACGCCCGATCGACATTGGCTATTGCCTGCTCATAATCATCACCTGCAAGATAGGCAAAAGCGATACCAGCAAGGGCATCGACATTGCCCGGTTCCCCGAGCAGCGCATTCTGGAAATTCTCAATACTTGCCTGAAGATTTGCCATTTTACCATGAGTCCACCCCAGACCTACGTATGCAGGCACGAAGCCGGTGGTGGTGGTGACAGCCTCTTCGAACCTTTCCTTTGCGCCTTCATAGTCCCCGTCCATATAGGCTTCCCATCCCTCTAGCGTCAACTCTTCTGGAGTTGGGGGAATCGGGTCATTCCCGCACCCAGACATGCTAAAAGCTACTGCAAACAGAACTGATATAAGAGAAAAACGAAGTAACGTGGATCTATACATTTGCGATACCTCCCTCTGGCCGAAGCCAGGGATCTATCGCTCGCGACTAGCGAGCTATAACCATCTTCCTTACGGAATCGAATTCCCCTGCCCACAACTGGTAGAAATAGATTCCGCTGGACACTGCTTCACCGTTATCATTCCTTCCATCCCAATAGATAGCCCGCTCCCTGGATGTATATGTACCGGGCTTCTGCGCTCCCATATCCAGTGTCCTG